>Ga0209146_1000537_pt1 | contig 11192 bp, 13 predicted proteins | sample WorMetLIZAISLAND_2_FD_187402 | JGI IMG/M metagenome (GOLD analysis project Ga0209146, IMG submission 187402) | Marine gutless worms symbiont microbial communities from Max Planck institute for Marine Microbiology, Germany - Olavius geniculatus... | ecosystem: Host-associated > Annelida >...
ATTTTTCTTTTAAACATTTCAGTTCTTTTTAGTTTATGTGCTAGATTAAACTGACAGTGTGTTTGTCAGTTTTTGAGTGCAAATTTTCCATTGTATTGCATTGTATTGTACAGCTCAAACGTAAGGCCTGCACGTATAGGCCCTATTATGCAGACAATTGACTGATCGGAGCAATAAAGCCGGCAAATGCAAATGTCGCTTAAAATGTCGTTAAGCTATCTGTTTCCCGCGGTGCATCGTGGCTAAGTAGGCCGTGGAGCCGTGTACTAGGCTAGCAAACACCGTCGCTGGCTGGACATCACCAAAACAACAACAACGCCAGGCCTATATTTAGCACGTGTCATCTCAGCACGTAGCCTACTCCGTGCAGGGTTGAAGTCATTAGGCTGGATTCTTCGTTCATAGTTAGGCAGGTCGTTGATGTGTACTTCGCGAATCGTATGCTAGATCGGATACTGTAGATCTAACTGTGATATTTGTCGATAAAGACTGAGGTTAGATACATTTTCCATTCTTTTAGTCAGCTGTACGCATATGATTATTTTTAGTTTTCAACCTCATCTTTCACGGAGACTGATGAATAATCACGGTCTAGCATCTTATCCATAGTGCAAAACTAGTAAGTGACAGAAATTGTCATTACAGTGTGTACACATTTTTGCTGACCAGTTATGGAGATTATAACTCCGTGACGGATGATCACTTATGATTATGATCACAAACAGGCTAGGCCTGACAACGTGGAAAAGGATTGGCTCTTTAATTCTGGAGTAGATTTGCACGTGACAACTGAGGTGGTTGGCGAAACGACTGTGCGAGTTGAGCTGCCGACAACACTAGGACCTTGAAAGTCCCTTCTGCAAAAATATCGACGCCCCGATGACACAAAACTTACACTATAAACCGCACGTCGTCGAACATCATGCCTGATTCACACCTGCGACGTTTCTTGATTTTTTTGCCTCTGTTATGTGGTGATTTTGTAATTTTGTTACAGTGCGTTTGTGATTTTTGTTCGATGATTAACTTCGGTAGATTTTGTTTTCTGTAATTAGTGGTCGTTTCCGATCGCACTGAATCTCTGGGTTTCATCTGGACACAACTGCTGTGAGTAAAAATGCGTCTCGGTGGAAGAGTGGATTGCGGACGGTTAGTGCGAGGTCTGACGGCGACGGTTGGTACGTCGACGATCGGTCGACATTCTCGATGTCTCGTCGTCCATCAACTGCGTCAGCGATGTCAGACAACCGACCACATCAGAATGCTGTATGTATAGATGCTTCATCGTCATTATTGTCATACAGCGTTTTAATATGGCCTAAATGATATGCGTTATTTCTATAAAACATCAGTGGAGTGTGAAATAAGTTGGTCCGCAAAAACGGGAACACCTGGCCCTTGAGACGCTACCTGATAAGTGAAGACCGAGAGTGACTGTGCCGAGGTGACGTCGAATAAAGGAAGTTCGTTGAATATATGAAATCCCAATGACGCACACAGTGACATTTTCTGTAATTTAAACGTGGCGCTTATTCGTCTAGATCGCCGGATGGGGTGATCGTGATCTTCTGACTTCAGAATTTATTGTTGTTGCTAAAGATAGGAAAATATAATACGTTAAACTACTGGCTGTGTTGTATAATAGATCAACTGGTGCCGACGACACGAGTCGCCACCTGCCGGAGAGAGCTGGAACTATTATCATCGGTGGTGGAATTCTCGGCACGAGCGTCGCTTATCACCTGGCCAAGCTCGGGCAAAAAGACATCCTGCTACTAGAGAAGGTCTTTCTCGACTGTTTTGAACATAAATTTTATACGGCCGTCCTAATTTATAATAGGTTAAATTACGGTTACCAATCTTATTTTCCGCCCATCCGTTTTTCCGTTTGTCTGTATCCTTTCTCCATTCCTGTACGAGCTCTTACATCAAAAACAGAAAGAAAAAATGGCGTGAGCTCCAGAGATCGAAGGTCAAAGACGTCGGACAGTAAACTGCTACAGAAAATGGCGTGTATTTCGTGTAAAATGTTTACTTGCGGCTGGCGGATCGCGCGTTGGCCGTCGGGTCGGTTTACTCGCAGCATGCGGCTTCAGAGCTCACTACACTCTAAACGCAGTGCAGCGGGAGCGTACGACCCTCGGCAACTAGACGGACGGCCGCGTACATGTCGACACAAGGCGTGCGATCATCGTTCGTTGCCAGTGAATTCACGTAGCCAGAAATTGGAGTTGGGAGGAGAGGGACGTACTGACGCTCAAAAGGCCGGAAATCAAGACCAAAGGCCGAAAGCGGGATAGGGTCTCTGAGGGGTGGGGGCATCAATTCCCCTCCGCGCCAGCTGTGTCTGGGGGAGTTTTGAAAGCTCTGCCAGCGGTGTCGAAAGCGCATTTTGGGCATGAAAAAGAGGTCTGAAAACGCACGCGACGGATATAAATTTCTGTATATAAATTTATATATATAAATATATAAATTTCTGTAGTTTACTGCCCATTTTTGCGTTAACAACTGTAATTGGAAAGGGGACCGCCCTCTACTGCCCCCGCTGGCTACGCCAATGCGGTTGAATGCTGATCGCCGGTATGACGTGTCTGTACAGAGCGAGTTGACAGCGGGTTCAACGTGGCACGCCGCCGGTCTGACGACTTTCTACCACCCAGGCATCAACATGAAGCGTCTACACTACTACAGCATTCATCTATATGACGCGCTGGAACGAGAGACAGGTCAGAACGTCGGGTTTCACAAGTGCGGCAGTCTTCGCCTTGCCGATACATCACAACGAGTTGATGAGATCCGCTACCAGATGTCCAGACAGGGCTGGAACCAGGTTGACGCTTGCCTGTGCTATCATTATGATTTAGAGATGAAAACGACAACAATCGCAACATTGCTTATGTTAACTTAATTAGTCTTTTTTACGTTTAGTTTTCGTTATCTGTGTTTTATCGTAGTCATTAACCGTGACTGTAGACACTAGTTCAATTAATTTATTAAATCACTGTTAGTGTTAACATTGCTGTCGGCGAAGAAGTTATTTTTTTGGTTGTCTGTCGGTCAGTGCGTGCGTGCACCAAGAAAAGTTTGTTATGGCATCGCGATATCTTAGAACGCAGTGGAGAAAATTCTACTAAACTTTTAACTGATGATGTATTGACTATTAAGACCAAAAATGAACTGACGTTGAGGTAGGGGCTCAGAGTGATGGTCGCCTGTCGTTCAATGTACGTGACGAATAAAACACGCCATGCGACAAACAGGGTTCGGTGATTTCGGTAGATTTTTGTCAAAGTTTTTGACAAACATTCATGACCCGTAATATCATTATTTGTAATCAATGACAAATCATCAATCACCAGTGTGTACATGTTTTACGGTGTGATCGATCATAAAGGCGCTGCAGCGGCTGGTTTGGCCGGACGAGATCCGCCAACTTCACCCGCTGTTAAACATGAACTACATCGAGGCTGGTCTGTACAACCCGGGAGACGGGCACGTCGACCCGTACTTGCTGACGCAGGCGCTGGCGGTCGGCGCTCGACAGCACGGTGCCACGATCAGCCAAGGTACGTCGATCTCGGCCCTGAGACAAACGTCATCAGGCGGCTGGATCGTCCAGACCGACCACGGACAACGCCTCGAGGCCGACCGTGTCGTCAACGCGGCCGGGCTGTGGGCTCGTGATGTTGGGCGGCTTACCGGACTAGATCTACCGATCGTTTCCGTCCATCATCAGGTCTGCACTTTGCAGTCATTTGCATTAATGACATTACCCAGCATCTGTGATGTGACGTCGTCGTCATCGTCATCGTCATATCGTCATCATCATCATCAACAACAACAACAACAGCAGCAGCAGCATCTGCAATTAAAATCATGGTCATAGTTCAGGTTTTCTGTTCATATGTGTAATGCATGTTTATAATGTGTATAGCTTTCCATGCCACACAGTGCTGCTGAACGGGCCCCGCCTTAACCCCGGACTTATCGCGAATGGATAGAAGGCTGCGTTGATCTGCGGAGCGGGTGTATTAAATAGCAAGACGTCGTACGTCGACATAGTTATGCTAGCAATCTATACGTGATGTCGGGGCAGGGTTTGAGCCCGATTCGGCTCTGTTCGCTAAAAATATGTGGCTCTCACAGAAATTTTACTTCCAGGAAATATATATGTAAGTAAGTAACGTCGAAAAGTTCAGATTTCGCGTGCAGAACCTCTCAGATCAGAAAATGTGCTGCATCAAGTGAACTTTTGAATGTCGCAACACGCAAAAAATAAGGACTGCTCAGAAACTGTCGCGCTGTTGTCTGATAGTCTCTGGCCTGTGGGGGCTTTTTTCGTGAGGCCCCTGTTCGGTCAAACATGTCGAACCTGCCTAAAATCGGCTGTGCGTAATGTGCAGTACATGGTGACGGGTGGGCTGCCAGCGGTCCAGTCGTTAGACAAAGAACTGCCGGTGATCCGTGATCTGACCGGGTCCTACTACATGCGTCAGGAGGGCGACGGCTTGCTGTTCGGTCCGTACGAACATCAGAACAAGATGAAGCTCTGTGAAGACTGGTATCACAACGGACTGCCACCTGGTGAGTGAAGCCGTAGTTACACCCCTACGAGTACGGCAAAATTCCTATACGAGTTCTCCAGGGTCATTTAAACTAGAGGTAGAGAAAGGTTAACAAGTTCAACTCCCTTACCGAAATGTTTATTACTTGGCATTGGCAAATCAACAAAACGCAGGCATTTGCTTGCATTGCACATAAACGAATGTGCCATGACATACGTCGGTAGAGTGAAAAATGCGACAAAATGCGTTTGCGGCCAAGACTTGGCCCTGGATCCGGCTGGGGAAGCTTACAACGTTCCCTAGACACTAAACTGGATTTGGCGAAAAAAACTGGGAAAAGAAAAATAAATGAGAAAAGAAAGCAAGGAAAAGGAAAGGAAAATAGCGTTATATCCCAGTCCGCAAACATAGTCCAATTTTACACATTTTAATCTCTGGAAACCCATTTTTGGCAACACTTTCAGTCGTTTAAGTTTTGCTGATTTGTGAAGTGTAAAATACCCCTTAACTTCCGGAAGTTTAACCGGAAAGCATCCTGCCTATCTGTCAATGGATTGGGCGCACCTGGCTCGTATGTCGTGCGCATTTCCAGTAACGTCGTGTTGGTTGGTGTTGAAGGTTTCGGGAAGGAACTGTTCGAGTCGGACCTGGACCGTCTACAGGTGCACGTAGACCGTGCAATGGATGTGGTGCCAGTGCTTGCTGAGGCCGAGATACAGCGTGTAGTCAATGGACCGATGACGTTCACGCCCGATCTGCTGCCGATGATAGGACCAGTGCGTGCGCATCGCAACTACTGGTGTGCTGTTGGCTTCGGCTACGGCATCATTCAAGCCGGCGGCGCTGGAAGGTATGATAACCCAAGTTACAAACTACTCGTAGACTGTATGTTCAGATTGTTCTTCCAAAATGACGTACAGTAAGAGGGGGATGGTTGAGCAACAAAAATTTTATCGTTGTTCTCTCAAAAATTTCGTCTTATTTGTGAAATAATTTGTACTTTTTATTTTCAACACATGACCGAAAAATAATATATATACCCATTTTCTAAATTTAGCAAGAAATTTTGAAGCAAGCTCAAAATTTACGATTATTGTGAAGTGGCTCATTCAACCCTAGATGAGGTACTGGTTAAGTTAGTTATTATCAAGCTTATATTCGCCACATGAGTACAAAAAATGAGTGTTTTATTGTCATTTTTATCCAAAGAAAAACTAAAAACAGTGCATCACGAATAGAGTCTATGATAGGCCTAACACGATAGTGCTATCCAGTGCCTTCTTAAAAAATTAAAGTATCAGACTTTCATTTAACCTAACTTAACTAAGTGTAGGCCTATTGTTTCTCACCCAATAAGGGCATGTAACTAAAGTTACTGATTACACAAAATTCACACATAAAAATTGCTTGTATTTTCTGTCAGCACCAGTAAAGACTCGGTGGCACCATTTCTTACACACTCCCTGGCACTGAATTCACGGACGATATTCATTCATTAACTCCAGATAAAGGCCATTGCAGTACAGGCAAGATGGATTAGGCCTAGTGTCATTGGCATCCTGCTTTGGCAATGTCATGATCTTAGCTGCAAGTCTACTGTATTTTAGACGCTGTTAGCTGGCTGGTTTAGATCGGCTGTCACCTGATTGTTGCTGGCCCATTGCATTGTTGCCACCCTTTAATTTTTTCTCATTCGCTTTTGTTCTCATGCTGATATCATTTTCACAGCTGAGTCTGTTAGTATTCTTGTGCTGCCTGATCTCTTGGTAACTTTTATTCTACGGGAAGAGCACGTGTATATGATCTGATGTCACTGGGGGTCACAATTTTCGGTAGACCTGCCAAACTCATTTCTGGTGCATGGGTGGCAGCCACTTGTCCTTGAGCAGAAATTAAGACTACGCTTATAATATAAGCTTAGTCTTATTGAAGCTTAAGCTTGTTGAAATAGTATTGTATCAGCCGGTGGGGTTGGTTGAGTCAGACTCAATCAACCCTATCCCCCATCCCTCATCATCCCTCTTCTTCCCTAAACTAGAGTATATTATGCTGAATTGTCCTGTTGGAAACATTGTATATTTTAAAGCCAAGTTCGATTGTTTTTTGCACCGATTTCGTTCTTGGGCTTTGCAGTTAGTTCTTATAAATATAAACAACATCGCGCTGTGTTTACTGCGATAGTATGGCGCTCATATTTAATGTACTGTAAATATCCTCGATCAAACTCGGTGTGCTAAAACTTTTAACGAGAAATAGCCTGGAAATAAGCGAACTGGCGTTTAATCTAACAAGAAAGCCCATCTGTCGCTAGGGAAGATGCGCTATAGCCCATACAGTTTCTGTCGCAGTACTGACTTTCAAAGTCATCCAACGTCGATAATTTTCATCTCACCGGAAAGGTCTTATGCGATTTCCTGTTAGTGATTAATAGCAACTTTGGCCGTATCTCTCACCGTTTAGCCACAGTACATCCGATACAGACGATGGACGACAAACGACAGACAGACAGACGAAAACGATGCCAACGATACAGCATGACTGTAGCGCGTCAAAAATACTCGGATCTACGATAGCGTGTACTATGTCTTTAAGAGAGCCAAGACGAGTATAGGAGAGCCAAGAAGAGTCGTCCATCTGTGCTGGTGGTGTAGGTACTTGTCGGAGTGGATAGTGAACGGAGAGCCGACGTACGACCTCACCGAGGCTGATCCAGATCGCTTCGGTCGCTGGACGGACGCCGAGTTCACCCTGGCCAAGGTGCGCGAGTGTTACGGCATGAACAACGCCGTAACGTACCCGCGTGAGGAGCGTCCGGCCGGCAGACCGTGCGTGCGTCGCTGTGGCACCCTGTACGACCGTCAGAGACAGCGAGGCGCGGAGTTTGGCTTCCACTCCGGCTGGGAGCAACCCAATTGGTTCGCTCAGCCCGCCGATCTGCCCGGATACGTGCCGAGCTTTCGACGAACTAACTGGTCGGTTTGTTACGTCGATCTCAGCATTATCATCATCATTATCGTCAACACCTTCGTTTATTTCAAAAGTTGATAAACGAATCTGCGCAACGGATCAAACGTAAAAATGGACGAACAGCAAATAAAAAATTGCCACACAAATTAAACGCACGACCAGAGTCAGACGAAGTGCACAACTGTAGGCCAAAAATGTGATCAGAAATTGTAGCTATAGTTGCGCCTTGCCTTACTGATTAGACACTGTTTCAAATTGTTCTCATGCTTTTTGGTTTTGTCTTCGTCTACATGTATAGTAGGGTTATTTCAGTCATTTTATTTCGCTTCGCTCTTACATCAGCATTTACGCACATGCCTTTTATATAAATTCATCGTAAGCCAGATACATAGTTTGCTCTGTCTATGAGTACTAACAGTGTGCAACAATAACGGCAACGAGAATAACAACATCAACTAATAATACACGCATCCAGTGCTTACTGTTTTGTTGGCAAAGCCTTCGCTCTGATTGGCCGTCATCCCGTCACGTGGTCGATATAAACACTGGATGGGTGTATAGTACTACAGCAATACTAATTGTTGTTTCTGTTCCTGTTTCCGTACTTGCTTACTTGCAAAGTGAATGATTTTATAGCGCGGATTATAATATGCGTAGACAGAATTCGTACTTGCGATATGTAATGTAGCCTGTAGGCTACTATTTGTTGTGCAGTTAACAGTTCCATTGAAGGCACTGATTATGACACGGTGTATTCGCTGGCGGTGCAGGTTCAAGCCCGTGATACGTGAATGTGAGATGGTGACACAGAAGGTGGGAGTCATTGACCTGACGCCGTGCGGTAAGCTGGAACTCAGAGGACGTGATGCGGCTCGGCTGTTGGATCGCTTGACGGCCAACGATCTGCCAGCCATCGGCCGAACCGTGACGACGCACATGTTGACCGAGACCGGCCGAGTCTATGCCGAGTTGACTCTCACCCAGCTCGAGGACAACTCGTTCTTCTGTATCACAGATGCCGCATCCGAGCTCCGCGATCTCAGGTATTCACAGATGTCGGTGCCGAGTGCCGTTATGATGCGACCGTCCGCCCGCTTGCTGCCGGCTGTTTCAAGCGTTGACAGTAAATTAGATCATCTCCACACGAGCCTTGGTTTTATACGCGAAATGCGTGTCGGGGTTTCTAACGTCCAGAGGCGTTGACCTTTGACCGTTTGAACTGGAAATTGGCACAGCGTTTACTCCTGTCTCTTGAGGAACGTTTACATTATTTTGGTTCATCTATCTCTTTTACTTTTCATGTCAGGAGCCCGTACGAGACAGAAAGACAAACGAGGGACGGACAAGAGGCGTAATGCGGCCTTGGAGCGCTCCGAAATGACTTCAAAAGAAATCTTCCGTGATTAGATAAGTAAGTGTATAAGTCGTTTACTTATTTACTTGTTGTTTGTTGGCAGGTGGATCGAAGCAGAGCAGTGGAGAGGCGATTACGCAGACGTCGAAGTGTCGAACATGACTGACAGCTGGGGCTGTCTGGGACTCGCTGGTCCGTGGTCGAGGGACATCCTATCCTCCCTGGTCTCAGACGATTTGTCCGATGATGCGTTTCCGTACATGCACTGTCGCAGCATGACTGTCGCCGGTGTTCCAACGCGAGCGATACGCACATCAGGCACGGGAGAGCTGGGCTGGGAACTGTATGCCCCAGTAGAGCATCTCGGAGACCTCTATGACGCTATCATGGCGACCGGACGGGTTGGAGACTTTGGAACGTACGCTCTGAACTCGCTGCGCGTTGAGAAGGGAATCCGGTCGTGGGGCTGCGACGTGACGGTCGACACAGACCCGTACGAGGCTGGGCTGGACGACTGCGTGCGGCTGGAGAAGAGCGTTGAGTTCGTGGGTCGTGAGGCGCTGAGACGGCTGATGGCTGACGGACCACGGAGACGTCTGGTCGTACTCACGGTAGACACGGATGATGTGGACGCCACGGGAAACGAGACAGTTTGGTACGGGGACCGTGCGGTGGGTCACACGACGTCGGGGGCGTACGGCGCCACGGTCAAACGCAGTCTGGCGTTTGCCTACTTGCCGACTGAGATCACCCATCCAGGGACCGAGGTCAACGTCGAACTGCTGGATGTGCGACGTCGTGGGGTGGTCCTAAACCGAGCACCTGTCGAGGTGGAACACCTCAGAGCGAAGGAACGCCACCAGAAAGACGCCAGAGCAGACGCTACACTGCGATACGACACCATCTACTACACCAGCTAGTCTCTAGTCTCTACGGCATGAAAACAAACCTTCGTTCCCTGTACGATCATAGTAGCGAAAAGAACAAAGTGGCTCAGTAAGAAAAAAACATACAAAAAAACAGCTAAAACCAAAAAGTGTGCTTCTTGTTGCTGTCCGACGCTAAAAACCTGCTTCCGTCAAATTTTATTGGACCCTAAAAATATTGATGCAGTTTTTAGTTTGTTTCCAAAGTCTTACTAAAAAACTCTTTTCTACTACGTAGTCTGTAATAGCGGAGTATCTTTACTTTGCTTCTCATGGGTACTATTTAGCACATCACTTTGTTTTTCTGTCAGTTGTTGTGTGATACTGTGTACTGCTCGATTTATTGTAATCGGCAGTTTAAACAGTTGAAACATATTTAATGTGTAAAACTGTTGTCTCCTAAAAACCGAAAATTAACTACTAAAATAGCTACAGCGCCGTGCCAAAAAAAACACTGCAGATTCAGCAACATGGCGGCAACTAATACAAGTATGTCTTGTGATAAAAGGATATTTATATATGCATCTTTGAATTTCATTTTTAAATACGCGTCATAAAGGCGTCGCAGTTACATGTACGTTGGCCAAAACATTTTATACGGCCTGTACAGCAAGAATGTTTTGCGTTCAATCACGTGACGATATATTTTTGCACATGTTTTATTGTACTTGTAATGTTTTTGCAAACGTTTACTTTTATTAGACGTGGTTAGGCCTACATGTAAAATACAATGCTGTAATATTTTAACATCTTTGTAGGTGTTTTATTTTACACCTGACTATGAAGATCAAGTTTTTAACTCTGCTTAACTGTACGACTACACCCTAGCAGATGACTGGCAATTAATAGTCTATCAGCGACACTTTGTCGAGTGCATGCTGGCGACCGGCCGGCCGGTCAGCCGTGTAGATATTAATCAGTGGCGGATCCAGAATTTTGGAATAATTGGGTGGAAGGGTAGGGATGAGGTTTGGATAGGGCGCTCTGCCCCTTTTCCAGTAAAGGTTTTAACCATTTTACGCAGAAATAATGCATTTTGTGCATAATTGTCACTTGGTTATAAAATGCATCTAGAAAATAGGAGGAGGGGAGATGGCCATCCCCGCACCACCTTAAATCCGCCACTGATGTTGGTTGCTACCACGGTTCTACGGATGTTGTCGATTTGGGTCGCTGTTGCCCTGATTAAAGTTGCTCATTGATCTACAACAGCAGCAACCTCGTCAAAAATACATCCCAGAAATTAGAACTGTGCCAAACACTATTTTTATTATATTCGACCAAATACAAATACTGAATGAACAACTTGAAATCTGCTGATAACTACAGAACGAAACTTCTGTAATTATAGTTATAATCACAACCGTCACAATAGTAACT
>Ga0209146_1000546_pt1 | contig 11135 bp, 7 predicted proteins | sample WorMetLIZAISLAND_2_FD_187402 | JGI IMG/M metagenome (GOLD analysis project Ga0209146, IMG submission 187402) | Marine gutless worms symbiont microbial communities from Max Planck institute for Marine Microbiology, Germany - Olavius geniculatus... | ecosystem: Host-associated > Annelida >...
AGCAAAAACTAACGATAATTTATCTCTCTGTATCTCTCTTTCTGGTGGATAATGGGAAGATTATCATTAGGGCTCGCTGTTTTCTGTGGGCTGCAGAATTTCGACGTATTCGCAGAATTTCGCCGAATTTCACAAAAGTTGAGAAATGATCGACAATTACTACGATCATCGGCTTGATGGCGCAATTTTATCGCGAAATGTGACAGAAAAATTCAAACCGATCTGCCTACAAACACGGGCCCTATTAATAGTTATCACAATGTGGTACAATCGTATAAGGCAAACACAACGCAACTTGACAGACTGCACTTTTAAAAAGTAAAAAACATAAATAGTTTTTTTTGTAGATTTGCTAGCATAACTGAGCACAATGATAGCCTTTAATAACGGAAGTTTCTGAATAGAATATAGCACAATTTACTCACAAGCCGAATGCCACGGTGAGCCGCAGAATTTGGACAATTTTGCCGCTGTAAGCCGTGGAATTGTGCGAGCTGGCCCGCGGAATTTGGCAAAATTTTCTGTGAAAAACTGTGGGCCCTAGTTATCAGAACTACCCTGTGTATTGCACAGTGATACACTGTTACATGTAGTATATGTTCATATGGACACCCATAATGGGCAGTTCTTTTTTTTGTTTTAGGATCGAGATTTTGTGTTTTCTATCTCGAATCGGTTTTTCTCTGTAAAAGCACGTACAGAGCAATGTAACTGAACTGAACTGACATGACTTAGTCTTTGATGAACCAACCAGTGAGCAAGCAGTAATTCATTACAGTAGGCACCTTTAATTTTGTCAGTGACCTACGTGACTGCACTCACATACGTATCAACTAATGACTAATGGGCTCGTACATTGGTCAGATCATCAAAATTAAACCATAGTTTCGTTGTTCTGCACGCACCTTAAGAGTTAAATTTCATGTTTTGTTATCGTGCATGTGTATGTTGACTGGAAAGGCTGTCCCTGAAATTACATTTTACATGTTGAGCGGGATGTTAAACATCAACTCAGTCACCATGTCCGTCTGTCTTTCTGTTTGTGCGTAGGATGTCTGATGCTGATCGCGTGGATGATGTGTGCCAGTACAGCCCTGCTATTGGCCAAGTACTACAAGCGAATGTGGCCGAACGATACGCTCTGTGGAGTTGAAGTCTGGTTTGCTGTAAGCGTAGTCCACTCCGAATCAGATCGGCTAAATGTTTTTAATACAACTAGATATGTGTATTATGCGGTCGTCCCCAATCTTTGACTTTTGGAGCTGAAAATCGGCACACTGGATACTTTTGTCCCGTTGATTATTCACTTAAATTTTGGTTTATGTTCGTTTTTTTTTTTGTTTTTGAGCTAGGAGGCCATGCAGGATTGACAGACAGATGGCTGGACGGATGCCGGACAGGCAGTAGACGTAACATAACGTGAACTGTCACTTTAATTTGGTAGCGAAGCATAGCATTAACCTGTTCCGTCCATTGTCCAATCAAAGAAGATACTCCACACTGAGACTGTTTAGTACTTGGATGGGTGACTGTGGGCTTGTAAACCATCTTAGCCACCCAGGTCGACTCAGTCTTTCTCTCTCTGTGCGATAATAAAATGAATGTCAGCTTTCGGGCTGAGTAGTAATAAATGGTGATGGTTTAGGCAGATCTGAGGCTGAAGCTGATCGGCTTGGTTCAAAGGTACACGGTCACCTGGCGCTGTGTTACAATGAACTGTGTTATGTCAAATGAACTGAGTGATCTCTTGCAGTTGGCTACAGTTTGTTCTGTTTAGTTATGATTTACCATGGGGCATCCTCAATAAGTGATTTTGAATTGTACAGTATTGCTTTGGTCACTGGATATTATTCTTACCTTCACGCTCCCATTTACATGTCATGATACAGCTTCCAAATTTTTTGCAGTTGTTGCAGTGTGACAGTTAACATTTTTAGATTATCTTAGATTTGGATAATGATTCGTATCTCTCTCTGTCTTTCTGTGTGTCTGTATGTTCATCTGTGTGTGTGTCCATGTCTGTGTAGGTTCACCGTGCTCTGTTGATTGTGTGTCTAATACTGACGGCCATTGCGTTCATCCTAATCTTTGTCCATGCTGGTGGATACAGCCACGTCAGTAGTACTGTTTGTATCTCCATCACTCTGTTTGTCTCTCTGTCTGTTTGTGTGTTTTTGCTTTCTCAAAATTTCCAACATTTATTTGTGTCAGTGGCTTATTGTCTTTGTAGTAGTAATATTAAAAGTCGTATTTATATTGCGCCAGTATGCAGAGCTACAGAGGTGCTGAATAACAGTCAGTCCGGTAGTATTAAACAGAAATGTTTTTAAATATTTCTTGAAAATAGAGTCAGTAAAATATTTGAGGGAAAGCTGTTCAAAATAGTTGGTGCAGAGTGGGTGTCTGTCTGTCTGTGTCATGGCATAGTGCAGCGATGCGGTTAAGGTGTGATGAGATATTATAATAACCTCTTTGTTGCAAATAGTCAGCAGAATGTGCTAGTGAAAGAATTTTGAAAATTGGTTAGTATCTGATGAAGATAAAGAAATGAGAGTGTGAAGTTTTTTTTTGGGGGGGGAGGGGATGAAGTGTAGATGATTGATAGAGTGGAGCATAAACTGTATTGTCTTGTGTTGTATTGTATTGTAGATGCCAGACTACCCCAATAAAGCTCATCCTCCACTTGGCATCTGTGTCATGATTCTTGTCATACTCAACGTCAGCTACTTTTCATTCATTCCGTCTATCATGATGTAGACTTTATAACAGCAACTCTTCACTTATAATTATGTGCTGAGTTTTGCAGTGAGTTAAAAAAAGTCGCGAGCTTTGTGGTACGTCTGTAGCCTGTACTAACCAGCGATTTATTCACACCAAAGTGGAGGGTTAGAGCCCTGAAATTTGGAGTCCATTTCTGCGTATCACACTGCAAGTCAGGGCTGAATCTCAAAAGGGTGCTCTGTAAGTGTGTTATGAACTTTTTACTGGCTGTAATTAATTGTGTAGCACAGCCAAGCAGGTGACATTTTGAATTAGCCTCGAATGGTAGATGTACAGTTTGTCCACATTTTTGTCCAGTGCTAGCAGCTACGTTGAACACAAAATTAGTTCGTTATGTGCGTACCATGAACATAGTTAACGTGATAGTCACATATGAATAGAAGAAGGCTTTGCATAGACAGTCATTTCCGTTGCATGGAAGTATCTATGCTTGACATTTACTCATCTCTAAGGATATTGCAAAAAAGATGAAGTTTACCCACTTTCTTAGTTTCTGCTGTATTGAGCCAGCAAAGGTTAAACTCTGTTGAGCTACCATATCCCTTCCAATAGACAGCATTCTGAAATTAATAACTGTCTAGATAACAGGGAAGATTATTAAAACTGCCATTATTGTTAACTACTTATGCAGGCACATAATGGAATTTTTACAATTTTATGTTCAGCTCGTTTTGCGTTTCTGTAAAGGCTGAATTTTCTGTTTATTTATTGTAAGGGTTAAACTTACTTTCCATTACTATGTGTTTGTGTGCATTCTGCCTGAAAAGGCCATCCCCAAAATGATATATACTATGTAGGGCGGGAGCCGCGGGACGTTAAACCCAACTCATTCACTCGCTCAGCTAGCATACAGCCCAAGCTAACTGGATGTTAACAGCCAGCGCCTTTAAGTAGGGTCAGGGATAATAGCATGCTATATTCTTTATAGCTGTCTGCATTTATAGAAGTCAGACGTTAATGAACTAAGCATGCATGTCAAGTGTGATGGACTTATGGTCATACGGTGGTTCAGAATTGAATGGAGATCAACGCTTGAACCACTTTGGTGCAACGCAATTTGCGGCTGAACTAGGTTCAAATTCAGATTTGACCCGGGTTCAAAGTTGAACGACGTTGGTGCAATGCGCCCTTAGTAGTTGACAGTTGACAGTTTGTGTGTGGTTTGTTTCCGTAGCCATTCATCACGCTGTTCCGTTGCAAGCCAAAGAGCAAATATCGGCCGATTTTCAACTGGTTTCACTGGCTGTTTGGCACCGTTGCCTACGTCCTGCAGTGTATGTAGTAAACTAGTAGCTTTCTCTTTCTGTGTTTCTCTGTGATTTATAGTCCACGCTGTGTCTTGTCCTGTGCTTTGTAACATTAGGACTAATGTATTTAACAGTAAATATTGGCCACTCTTTAACCGGTTTCACTGGCTTTTTGTCACTGGCTTCACTGTCTGTTTCTGTGATTTATGGACTACTCTTTTTCTCTCTTGTCCTGTGCTTTATAACATCAGGCCTTGTCTATGTATGCCTGGCAATGAGTTTAACAGACACCTAACCAATCGTAAACATTCAACCAGCCAAAATTTGCCAGTTGAAGTTGGCTAACAGTTATAGCTATTGGTTGGTGGTTAGTCGCTCCAGAAATGCTTTCTAAGGCAACTGGTTAGCTAGCACGTTAGTTGCTTGATGGGTTCAGCACTGGAAACTGATCACGAATCTGCCTATGTATGTATGTGTCTGACCTTGATTCATTTGTGGCATCTGATACACTGTGTCTGGAAAAAAAAGAGTTTTTGACATACAGTTGGCAAATTTAAATGTGTTTTCAGAAATTTTGGCACAAGTCGCTCTAAAAACCACTTTATTCAATATATCAAGAAACTTGCTTATTATGTTGCAAGATCGCCACATCCTGCTGGTGTAATTATGACATCATCAACAAAGCATTTTTGATGATACGTCATAATCAGAATTAGCAGTATTTAGTGATAAGTAAATTTTGAAGGTAAACTTTATTTTTTTGAACAACAATGAGTTCCAGTATTTCATTAAGCTATGGTTATTTGACAATTGAATATTATTCAAGCAATTAGAAATTGTTCTGCTGTCATTTCGTCACTACTTGGACATAACCACGCATTCGTTGGTCTTCATTCCAGTCACTTTTTCGACGTAGTCCACCTACAACTTTAGCAATATAATGACGCATTAACTACTGCGTTAAGACATGCATTCACAGGTGTTAACACTGCTAAAAATAGTTGATGCCTCGACAGCATATGTTCTTACGTATGGCACTGTTTGTATTGGTTGTCTTCAGTGCCGGCAATCTTCATCGGTCTGAACCTTCACAAGTCGTTTGTGCCGTCGTGGGCTACTTGGATTCTCACGGCGTTTATTTTGTTTCACCTGATCATTGAACTACTGCTGGAGATACACGGCTGCCTGAACGCTCGCAAACAGCAATGTATGTACGCCGTGTCTCAAAATTAGCAACACACCGACTGACGGACACACAGTGTTCACTGACAGGATGAGTAGACTCATTGTTCACTGACTGTCACGACTAGCAGGTACAGACTAGCAACATGTAGTAGCTATGGGAGTGATAGCTGCAGCAGCAGTAGCAGCAGCAGTAGTATTTTACAGCAAGTTGTCTGCTGAGTGTGTCGGTTAAAGAATAATTACCTCCGCCAAGGAGGTAATGTTTTTGCCAGTTTTTGTTTGTTTGTCTGTTTGTCTGTGTGTCAGCAAGATAACTCAAAAAGTTATGCATGGATCTTTCTGAAATTTTGAGGGTATGTCGGGCATGGCACAAACTACCAGTGATTCAATTTGGGTGTGATCCGGAAGGAATCCTGGATTCTGAATCACTTTGAAATTTTTGTTATCATTGCATTAAAGGGGGCATAAGGGAACCGCTGGCTAAGCGAAGATGGTGACGCCACCTGGTGAATAACATTGTCTTGGTGGAGGTACTTGCGGGCTATGACTGCTTTCTAGTTGTGAAAATGGGTTAATGTTGGGCGGTGACATAGACAAAAATATAATGCCACATTTTTTGAGTCACAGTGTAGATATTCAGTGAAATGTTCCAGATAACAGCTGAGTGCGTTGGGCTTCATTAGCAACGTAAATTCTGTCTCCTTGGTCTAGTGCGTAAGAAAAACCTGAAGTCCTTCCCAAGCTATAAGCCAAGTAACACTGATTTCTGTTTCCTTAACCCTCAGCAAGACACCATCTCACACTGTTAGACATTGGATATGCATCTAGTGCATCGTGTGGTGTGCCCGTTTACGTCCCAGCATTCACTGGTACTCATTGCACCTAGCCCCAGAGGGATGGCCAGGCTGAGTTGACCCATCGCTGGTCAATTATGTGGTCTGTGTGTGCATAGATCGTGATGATGACTTTGAGAGAACCAAGAAGATGGATTTTAAGGGTGAATATCACGGCATGAAGGAAGAACCTGTGGTTAGTACTATGTCTCGGTCTGTCTGTGTCTCTTCCTGTCTTTCTGTTGATCTCTATGTGCATATGTCCATATGTCAGTATTTCAGTGGTGAATATCACAGCACTGTGGTTACAACATTCTGAAACTTTTGACACATCACTCGCTTTTCTATCGATAACCGTCACAAAGTTACCAATACTCAAACAGGTCCGTCTTTTTGGTCCACCCTATGCCCATGGTAAACAGGTCCTTCGGTGTCTTCAGCAATCGGCTGTGATGACAGTGCAAATACACGAACACATGTGTGCGTGATAAACAGGATATTGGTTCAAGAACATCATTCTGTCCATGCATTGGGTTGTGGTCGTCATACTTGTTTCTGTCTGTCTATCTGTTCGTTTCTGTTTGTGTCTTTGGCTGTCTGTCTGTCTGATACTACTGTTGTGTCTGCATGTGATAAACAGGGCCATCGGTTCAAGAAGATCGTACTGGCAATCTACCTGGTTGTGGTCATCATACTGGGCGTCATCATGGTCATCGCTGTAGCTGTGGGATAAACCCAACCAACCAGTGATCAGTGATCAGGGCTGTGATGTCATCAGACCGACCGATTGGTGACATCATCATCTGAGTGACCAGTCCACTGATGAATGGCCGCTGTACAGTCTACACCCACCTAATGGATAGCACCTAATACTGTGAACACCGACTTTGCCTGCATGGAACCTTGTGTTGTTTTCTCACTGGTCAGGCACGTTGTTGGGGTTGGAGGGTCTGAAGACCCCAATAATGTCCAAAAAGTCCACAAATGTCATTGCAGTAATTTACTTACTTTCTTCTGTCGCTCAGCTGCCCTTTTCTCTGCAAACAAGTTAGTTAGTTGTTTTATTTCAGTTTGTTTTGTTGCCTTTGTATGTTCAACTGCCCCAGATTTTGAGACATGCACACTTTAAGACCCCTTTGAACATGTGCTGCCTACAGTTCTGCAGTTTGGCACGTTTTCGGCATTATTTTCTGAATCTGGCAGTAGTGTTTAATTTTGACATCGATTTGGCATAAACTTGGCAGTAGTGTATGACTATTGTATGGTATTGTTGAATATGTGGCATTTTTTTGCCAGTGAAACATAAGACATTTGGTAGTTTTGACCAAAAAGAGTTGGCATCCGGATTCACTGGTGAAATTCACTGGTGGAAAAATGATGCAAGCGAATCGAGAAATTTACCCGTGATTAAAATGCTGCGAGTCCTAGTCCTATTGATACCATCCTGCATATGTTGAAAAACCAGTTTAATTAATCGAATTGTCTAAAAGTTTCTAGTGAATAGTGTTAAAACCGTCTTGCTCACTTGCCTATAGACTGTGTTTATGTACTGTGTTTATGTACTCTGTGACGCGTATATTATTCTTCTTCTTATTATTATTGTCATTTTTGGATGTTGTTTTGTTATAATTATTACAACATATTGTGTTGTTTAGTATCGTATTTAGAGATTTTGTGAAGAAGTTTGTAGTGGTTACCCGTGTAGTTAATTTTGCCAACAGTTGTATCTATGCTCTAGACGTTAATTGTTATATTGCTACATTTATCTATGTTTGTGCGTGTTGCGGCTTGCTGCAAGTTAACTCAAGTGCCTTCTCCTGTGATTGTTAACTTCGTCGTTAATGCATATAGCAGGCTTTGTCCTTTGTTTTATAACAACACTGTACAGTGTCGTACATAGTGCATTTGAGCAGACATTGAGTTCCGATGTTTTTATTTGTTGTTGTGCGCTGGAATAACCTGGGAAAACCATAGAAGAATTGAGTCATAAATGCAAGTTGTAGTATTAGTAACATCAGCAGTGATGCAGTTAATTATGGTGTTAGCATTTCATTGTGCAATTTTGGTGATTTTTTCTGTGTAATTATAGGAGATTGCTGACAAGTGCAACATTAGAAAACCATCAGTGTGACGGTGTGATAGCAAGGTTCTTGCACTATAAATACTAAAGTGTTTAAAAGCTTTCAATTTTACTGTAACTTTGATTAGAATTTCTTGCTATAATATTTTCATAACCACAACGTGAGCATTGTCTATTGCAGCAAAGAACATTGCAGCGTCGTGAACTGTAGAAAAAAACTTGCACACATTTTGTTACACTATTTACGAGTTTGTTTTTACTTACTTATCGTGTGCCTTACTGTTACGTGACTATGATTGTTAGTACCTCCGCCTATGGCAGTAGGTTATATTTTTACGTCTGCCTGCAATATCACAGTGAAACTTACTACACAAGCCTCCGGCTTCTGCTAAAACAAGTAGCTTACAGCCGCTGGCTTACATTTGAAACCTGGCTTGTTGAATTTTACGGTACTGAAGTTTTGACGAAATTTTTCCTAAAGGTGCGGTGCATGGTCGAAGCAACTTTCAGGCAGCAATGCAGATCCAAATCCATAATTGGCGGAGGTTTACGGTGTCCTAGTGCTTCTAGTTATTATTCTAGTGTGTGTGCAATCTCAATGAGTGTTTAATAGCATGCTCCATTGCTCCTGTCTACAGTGTCATATATGCAGCCATCCATCTGTTCCATTTCGGCTCCTGCATCCTTGAAACAAAGATGCACAGAAAAGCCAAAGTTGGTCAGAATATTTTCCCCCCTAGGCAGAAGCGTCCAGTGGTGTAGGCAAAAATGTGAATTAGGGGCCTCCTCATTTGGTGCCTGCCTTCCTTTTCCTCCCCTTCCCTTCATCCCCCTTTTCATGCCATCCCTTTAAATGTCTAACCCTTATTTAGTGTGGGGAGTGGTGTGAGCTCAGAGCTCTCCCAGCAGGGTCGAGGGCGGAGCCCCAGGCGAGAGTAATTATGTTCCTGAAAATTAACTGACCAAATTTAGTGCAGTTTAAACATGTGAATATGTCTTGTCTGGGGATTGGAGGGTGGATTGGGGGGCTTGGACCCCTGCCCCCTCTTGACTACAAGGCAAGTCTAGGTGGACGGCTGTACGCGATGTTGGCACTGGGCCGACGTCTTCGCTTCTAGAGTTGTTGCCAGACTAGACTAGATGTCAAATGAATATCAGAATAATCATGCTCATCATACTAATTATTGCTGCTTTTATAGTGTTTGTTTTAGCTAGTTTATTGATATTCGTACTGAGTTACCATTATTTCTTTCAGAATTTGTTTTTTTCATTGTTTGCCTGCACTGCAAGCTGTTCACTCGTAGTCCGCTATTTGTAAAAAACATCGTTAACAATAAGCTATATAAAATTCATCAAATATCAGCCATTATTTGTTAATTTGCAGGCCCGTAGCCATGTTTTTTGAAAGGGGGTTCAAGGCAAAAACTGTGCAAAGCCCAAGTAGCAACCGCATTTTGCTCATTTGTAGCATGCAGTCATTGCAGTGGTAACATAACTTTTCCTGGTTTTGGCAGATGTAGACCTATACTGTGTCGGGCGGGATCTCAAACCCTACTCACTCACTCACTGATGTAGAGGGGCAGGTAAATTTAATCCATCAGACCTCCCTTGGCTAATGGACCCGAGTTGTTGATGACTATGAAACGATGATTTGCATTTGTGTGACAATTTTATACAGGTTATTTGTTGATTTTTGAAGCTGAGTTTGTTCAAACATGTTGTTGGCAATATCTGCTCACACCGTTGTTTGGTGAAACTGTAGGATAAAACATCTCCGAGTTAATACCATCACACTGTGTGCTCAGTGATTTTGAATTATATTTTAACTCGTGATTTTGACTGTAAAAATGTGTATGTGCATAAAAAGAATGCGTTCACAGTAAGTTAAGCTGTTTCTTCCCTGCTGAAACTTATTTTCTAGCTGATAAAAAGTTTTATGTTGGAAATCTGTGCATTATCTGCTTCCCATTAACGTGTGTGCAACCAAGGGATATTAGCATTTTGCCTTCGGACTTCCAGAATCTCACAAAGCAGTGGGTTTTCCTCGTCTGGGGAAAACCAGTCATATTGTTTATAGTGTGGATGATGCCTGCAGGTCAGACAGAAACAGAAACTATTACAACATAACGAGTAATTAGCATACATGTACATGCATAGGATTTCACAGCAGATTCAGACTATCTTCCTAGCTACCAGATGCACTTTGGTTCATTTTGATTTAGAAGTAGATTTTGTGTCACTTCGCACTCGGTCCATGTTGGTGTATTTTTGTCAGAAAACTTGATACCAGTTCACGTCGAATGCGTTAGTGAAACAATAATGTTACCCTTTGCTGTTTTGTTTTTTACACTTCTGCAAATGAGTTCTTGTTACTGTCATTGATTTTATCGTGTTTAGTCTGAATGAGATTGTATTTAGCTGTTGACAGATAATATATTTGCTGTTACGAGTTCAGATTGCGACTTTTGTCTTCTTCTGTTTTGGTAGAACAGCAGCAGTATGTGCGATAAACTGAGCAAGACATCAACATTGTATGTCGAAAAAGTAGCACCAAACTTTTGGCCATGTCGTCTTTGCTAAATGTTGATCGACTTTATCAGTCTTTTCACTTTCACATTCCACGGAAATTTGTGAAATATGAATATTGCAAGCTAGCATTAATTTCTAGACCTTTAATCAGTACCAACCATACTGTGTATCTGTTATAATGAGGGTTCTAGATGAAAAGTTTGTCAGATGAGAGCCATAAACAAAAAATACTCAACCGAACCAAACACAACAACTGTTCAACTATGTACAGGGTGGGCCAAAAAAATGACCCAACTTGTTTTTGTCAGAACTTCATCAAATCTACACCAAATTTGATAATTTTTGGCACACAGATAGCCAAGATGATAAAATTATGTGAGGTACACTCATTGTCCAACTCACCTAATTTATGTCAATTCACTACCACGTAAAATGCAGATGCTATTATATTGTTGCATTATGCGGTGATTATCAGATTGC
>Ga0209146_1000547_pt1 | contig 11122 bp, 8 predicted proteins | sample WorMetLIZAISLAND_2_FD_187402 | JGI IMG/M metagenome (GOLD analysis project Ga0209146, IMG submission 187402) | Marine gutless worms symbiont microbial communities from Max Planck institute for Marine Microbiology, Germany - Olavius geniculatus... | ecosystem: Host-associated > Annelida >...
TGCTATGTTACCTTGTCTAAATTACATTTCTCTTCTGTTTTGCTATTTTATTATGTGCGTTTGTCACATATTTTATTAAATACTGTGTTACTGTGTTACTGTTACTGTTACTGTGTATTACATATTTCAAGAGTAAATTGCGCCATAATGGTTTGAGATAGACCAAGACGACCTGTCTATGAAATTTTCAGCATTAAACGTAGATTTTTGGCAGTCTAAATCCTGACCCCAAGGAGGCCTGCACACGCAGGTGTCAAAGAGAGATACTTCTTTAAAAAGTTACTTTACTACTGTTGGCTTGTCTAATGTGAAAACAGTTGCAGATAGACATAGACTTGTTGCTTACGATAACAAGAACTCTGACAAGCTTTTAATGGGTATTAACATTGATGACCTTGAACGATTTTGAACTTTCAAAATAGGGGGTTTAGTGATTTTTTAAAAACTTATGCCTGTGCTGCACACTTTATTAGTGAATTGCGATGAAACAGATGGATATATATCAGGACAACCTGCAAACAGGAACTGCTATAGGCTGTTGCATGTTTCATGAGCTTTGCTTGAAGTACTTGTTACCTTTTACGATCTCTCTACAACATTACTCAAAAAGTTGTCAATGGATTCGGATGAATATTTTTAATGCATGGGGCTGATTTGGTGGTTTAAATAACAATTGACTATATTTGTATCACAATGTAGATTTGAAAATTTTCACGGGATCGTTTGACAAACAAGTGTATCAGAGTCCTTTTGTGCCTGCCAGTCTGGTCACATAATATGATCAATCAAAACACATTTTTGTAGCCCTGTATTTGATTTTGTTAGTCAGAGGAGCTCGACTTATGTGATTTTTAAAAAATTATCTTATTTTCTTTTTAATGTTTATTGTAGTTGCCTTGGCATGTTTCACTATGGTCTGATGATTGAAGATGGTATACTGATATTTCTCAATGGAATTGGATCACTTTTGCAGCTACTTTATGTGACACTTTATCTGCTGGTTGCTAGATCCAAGGTACTGGTACAAAATTGCCTCTTATTTCTGTCCAGTTTAGCTTTGTTGCTGTGTTTACTTCTGTATGTGTCAAACAGTTCTGTTGGCTATGCCATCGCTATGTATCATCAAAATGTATCAACACAGGCATTCTACAGGTGCATACCACTTAATCTCATCAAACATTGGTAGCAGCAAAAAATTAGCTGTGAACTAAATAGAAATTTATATGTTGCATGCTATATGCAGTGTTTTATGTATGTCACATAAAAAAGTGAAACAGTAAACGTATGTCAGCTACTTGGTATTAAAAGAAACATGCATGCTTTATGGAGATCACGCAGTCGAGCATTGTTGGAAATGGTCAAATGGAAGCCTCGATCATTGCAGTGAAGATTGGTCAAGTTAAACACTTGCTAACTGCAAACATCAGTGTAATATACAGCAGTGATTGTTTTATTAATGTTGATATCAACTGTTTGTTAGTGTTTCTTTTGCCTTCTGGAGTTTGCATGCTCTTTGTGCTGCATTTTGTCTTGTCTACAATCATATGTTTTGATTGTGTGTGTGTGTGCGTGCAATATGTGATCGTGAAGGTAAAGCCGTTGTTGTTTCTTTGCTTGGCCTGTTTGTACGATGTTGCCCTCTATTGGTACATGTATACAAGACTGCAAGATGGTACGATGGAGCGAGCTGGTTTGCTGGGTTTCTGCAGTAGTTTGCTAACCTCAGTTCTCATGACATTACCTGCATTTGAAGTGGTAAGTACGAGGGTCGTTCAGTAAATAAGTTTACAAAATGGTGCCATTCCAGTGAATTTTTAAATATAAAAAATCTGAAATATACGTTTTGTAGGGAATTTAATCTGAGTACAGGTTGTTAGTTTTGTGAAGATGACTTACTGTGACGTCATTTATAAACATAAAATACGGCGGCGTTTGCACTGAAATTGTCCCGTAATGAACAGCATACCGTTATTGATTTTTTTGTGAGCAAAAAGACTTAATGCAAATTAAATTCCTTCTGCAATGCATCCAGTGTATGGCAACAAGTGTTTTGTGAAGCCAACAGTACAAGTTTGGTGTAAGAAAATGCTCAGTGGTCAGAAATTTGTATCAGATACCAAGGTGCAATCAGTCGTTCGTCAGTGGCTCGGACAGCAGCCAGCATCATTCTTTGCATCAGGCATTCAGAAACTTGTTGACAAAATAGAACAAATGTTTGAACAAACTTGGACGATATGTTGAAAAATAAAACGTTAATGTTTATTGTTTAAAGAGGTAACATTAACTTATTAAGTGTATATGCTGTTTTGCTCTTATGCTGGTTCTCACTTGTGTGTTAGGCTAGATTACTGATGGGAAAAATAATACACAAATAGACTGTGTTCTACTAACAGATAACGTTACAATAATGAAGTCAGCATGAAAAAAACATTTCACATATGTTCGAATTTAAATTCCCAACAAAACATATATTTCGGATTTTTCCTATTTTAAAAATTAATGGAATGCCGCCATTTTGTAAACTTAGTTATCGAACGACCCTCATATTAAAGAGCGTACAAAAATGCACGTTACATCTTATAATTCTGTTATCAGCACCAACTTAGCCAGCCAACAAACACAGATAATGCAATGTAGTCTGAAAATGACACAAAACATCACAGTAATAAAAGCAATGAAATGCACAAAATGCCAACATACTGAATCAGAGGCAATTGAACTACATTCAATACAGCAACTGCACCTCTGTTCAACCAGCAAAATTTCACGGTCATCGCAAGTTACCCCAAGTTACTTTCATTGAATTTTTACATGCAACATCTTAGCCAATGCAATTCTGTCTGTCTCTCCGTCCATCACATGGGTGGATCAGTCAAAAACGGTGCAAACTAGGATCACCAAATCTTCACCGTCAGCTGGCTGGAAGACTCTAGTTTCAGGAACCGTAAAGCTTTTCCATAAATTCGAAAAGGGTCACCCCAAACAAGGCGCTAAATGAGAGGGGGGTAAGGAAAATTTGCGACTTTCAGCCGATATGGCATTGTCTGAGCGAGACAGGTGAGTACGAGTAAAACACTATAGATAATTTAGCCGCCAATTGTCTAGCGCCCTCTGGCGATTGACTTGTTTTACTGGGCTTTCAAACGTGCACCGCTGTTGCGCGTTCAATATTGCGTTAGCTGGGCTTTGCTTGTTAACACTGTAATTTCAGGCTGCCAGACAAACAGAACCAAACAAAGATCTGAAAGAATACGGTCAGTAAATTTGATCAGTGACCAAAGCATAAAGTCAGCACCAACTAATAAGATATGTCAGGTCTTGGAGAAAAGCCGTACCTTCTTGTGCACCTCGTTGAGTACAGAGCTTGATCTTGAAGTCGGGCTTGTTGCGCAGCGCAGGCTCGGACGTTTTCATCCGCGTGTCTTCGGCAGTCACAGAACGTTGCTGCTGCTGCTGCATTCTGCAGACTTTCTCGGCTTTGATCTCTGCGAGAGATTTAACCACCACACCGGGCGACTGCCTATGTGATGCTAGTCTAGACGACATTGACTCGAGTGCCCGCTTGTCGGCAACTGCTACATCAACAAACATCAATTACATAGAATTGTTTCCGCACGACTGCAACTAAGATATGACATTATGTGACAACTTTAGATATACTACTCAAATGCCTATGACAGCAGCTGCCATCATGAGAGTTTCAAATATATAGACATAGCTTTGATATTGGATGCAATCTAACAAATATGATTAAAATCATGACACAGAGACAATACTTGACACACAAAATGCCAGTAATGCAAGCTACTATACAAGACTAATATGCAGTCATCAATACATTGCTAGTTAATTTTCAAACGTAACATACCAGACTCTGTGGACTGTTTCCGCTGGCCAAGTCTGCACTTGACACTGACGTGTGTCTTCCTTGGCCGCAGTGGTGCTTTTACACTGACAGTGGCGCCACATTCTTTGTCAACCACCTGCTGCTCAGCAGCACCTGTTATACACACAGCCCGACTGCACAGCTGATACTAAACCACACAGCAAATTAAGTTTACAAAAATCTATGAAATCCCATGGTTCTTGTGTAACTATTAACTGCCATTTTCTACCGTTATCTGTAAAATACATTGCCTAAAACTCGGTCATATTGCAGCTACTATTATCATCACTACTAATGTCAGTTTCTGTTTTTAACTTGTCAACTTTTGAGAACTTGCTCCGTATCAAGCCACATCTCCGTGTACTTAGTGCAAAAATTTTCCAAGGCCAAATGCCCCTTCCACTGCCTAACCAACAGAACCAAAAACACTAAAAAATACTCATTATAACCATTACTGGTAAAATGGTACAAAGAGTATATGCTTTCAAGCTGATTAGCAATAGATGGTGATGGCAAGTGTAGTATGGTAGCTGCCAGTTTAGGCGGACCGGGGTCTCAAGCTTATTGGCCTGGTCCAAAAGTCGTTTGGCATTCATGCTAACCTTGCCAAATGAACCGACTGAACTCTTGCAGTGGCAGTTCCTACTATGATGACAGCACTATAAACATTGTCGTGACTATTGCTAATGCTATATATTGCTATTATGTGTTAATAGATGCCAGCAAATGGCAAATAAATTTAAAAGAAAAATGAAACCAACGTGAAGAGAGGACAATGCGGCGATCCTGAGCAGGTGCTGGTGGCTCTGCGGGGGCTGGTGGTGCTACAATCACATTCGAACAATGACCAGATGTTTTACGCTGGACCAATACTACACAATAAACACATTCAGTAACATCATTAGGACCCACAGTTTTCCGCGAACCATGGAATTTCGAGCCGAGCCGCGAAATTTGCCCTTTTCCGTGAAATTTTGATATTGGTGCGAAATTTTACAGAAGTTAAGAAATGAAAATCATTTCAGCTTCAGTTTCAGTAAAGTTTTTAGCAATCGTTTCAGTTCAGTTTCAGTATCAGTATTGAAAATCTTTTCAGTATCAATTTCAGTACGAGTTATACTGAAATCAATCATTTCAGTATCAGTTTCAGTTACTGGAATATCACTAGTAACAGAACACACATCACTAACATATTTCCATCTACTACTACTCAGTGGCATCAAACTGCTAACTCTCAGTTCACGATCTAAACCTCACCGCAAGTAATTCGCAGGTCAACTCAGCTTCCTACCCTTACTGGGCAAAAAAATCAGTAGCAGATTATTGGTTACAAGGTGAAGGCCAGGTGACAAAATGGACATTACAGATGCTAATCAGCTGCCACTTCCTAAAGAGTAAAGTGTTTCCAGAAGTGAGTCTAGAGTCCTGTACTTAACACTATAGGCAGTGCCAATCAAAACTTTGAGAAATGTGCAGGAAGTAAGACACTAACAAATATTACAATAATATGATCCAACAGACACGTTTAAAAAAGCACAGTAATTACCAAAAAACTTGTGCACAGAACAATCAACATACTGTTAGTGGTCAGAAATGATCTGACAGCTTTCTCTCGCTGGATCTGTTCCAATGTCTTTATACTCACAGCAGCATCTGTCAACCAAGAAAAGTTAAATCACGGCCCAGTGCCCATGAAAAGCAAGTACAACTCAACAAGTAAGAAAAACAGACTTACACAAACTTCAAATAAGCTTAACGTTTAATCCGAGCTGTGATCACGTTGTGAACAGCCATTTCTTAATGTGTTTAAATGCGAGCTGAGTAGAAAAGATGTAAAAGTATTACAGCGAGCATGGACACCATCAACTGAAGATATCTTGTTCTTTAGCAATCACCTCTTCACTGTCAGCCAGCTGTGTTAATAATAATAAAAGTGAGCAGAGAATAATACCTTGTAATGTTGCTAGCTCTGAGTCTGGTGTACTTGATGTGACAGAACTGTCACCGTCATCTGCATATCAATCAACAACATTATCACATCATCACCAGCTGCGTAACTCGCTGGTATCATTAATGTCAATACTTAGCATTAAGCTGTCTACCACTGCTGCACGCATGTAGAGCTTGAAAAATATACACTCTATACTCTATAGATAAGATATGACGAATCATGCAGTGTTCCTAGGCACCTTTAACATTCAGATTATTTTACCAAAAGTTCGCAACCGACCGACTGTAACAATTCAGAGAACGACTGAAACAGCACAATTCATGGTAACAAGACATTTGAGCTAATGCTCACGGGACGCGCGAAAGCCTATAGCAGTTCCTACCCGCAGGCAGTCACCCATTGCAGTACTAACCGGGCCCGGCGTAGAGTAACTTTGTTTCAGCCGAAATGCGTTAACAACTACACCACACCACCAACGCCAGTACCATGGCGCCGCCTTGTGAATGACATAGACTTGTCCAGGCCGAAAGCACCAAAAAAATCCATAAAACCCCCTATTTTGGCGTTCAAGGTCATCCAAGATCATTGAATTCGACGCCAATCAAAAGCCAGTATACGATTTCCTATTAGTGATTCATAGTAACCTAGGCCTTATCTCGCACCGTTACTGAGATACAGCGAGTTAATGGCCAAAAATTGCAAATTTTGCCTACCCCCTCTCATTTAGTGCCCTCGTTTGGGGTGACCCCCTTCAAATTTATGAAAAAGCTTTACGGTTCCTAAAACTAGAGTCTTCCAGGTAGCCGATGGTGAAGATATGAAGATCCTAGCTTGGACCGTTTTTGCCTGATCCACCCGTGTGACAGACAGATGAACAGACGGAATTGCGATGGCTAAGATGCGCTGAAAGCATAGCTGCTTTCACGCGTAAAAATAATGGATCAAAACACTTCTGTTACACTGAACCAATGGCTGAGCTGGTACATCACCAACTTTCTATTTCTACCGACAGCTAGATGTAACAAGTTATATACATACTTTCTTTCTTCTTCAAGCTGACAACCTTTGTTTTAGGGGCAGCTGCTGGCTGCTTCACTGGAGTGCCATTGGAACTCTCCTGGTCCGACTCTACAAACGTCAACTCAATGATATACTTACACAGGATGGGCCAAAAAACGTGGCACTTTACTTTTGTTGATATCTTCACCAATTACTGATCAATTTTCAAAATTCTTTTACTGGCACACTCTGCAGACAATTTGCAATAACGTGATTATTACATATCCCACCATATCATAAATGCATCTCTATGCTACCTTGTAAAATATCAATGAAATATGCATACATAATGATAATAACAAATTTCAGACCAACATTGCGATGAATAATCCATATACACTAGATTGTGTTAGACCCACACAGTCTAGTGTCATACAGACCATTCACTGTAATGTTGGTCTGAAGTGTTTTTTTTCATTAACCTAATTTTTTGCAATTAGCGTTAGTTTTTGCTTACATTTATATTTCACAAGGTAGTGTAGAAATGCATTTATTGTGTGGTGAGATATATAATAATCACATTATTGCAAATTGTCTGCAGAGTTTGACAGTGAAAGAATTTTGGAAATTGGTCAATAATCGGCAAAGATATTGACAAAAGAAAAGTGCCACATTTTTATGGCCCACGGTGTATATATGCAACAGTAGCAACTAAATAATGCTAATCTAAATAATGTTGATTATACAATAATTACACATCCATCATATATTACGCTAACATACCAGTATATGCTCAACACATTACAAATGCAGTTTACTGTATGCATAATTTGTGCCTAATTACACAGAGCAAAATCTTCTAAAATAGCTTACCACAAAGTAACATCTCATCTGATTTCACAATGCAATAAATATCTATTTATGTGAACATACAGGCCTACTTCAGTGACTTTTGCTTTTAGGTTATGCTTCAAGAACTGAAATCAATTATAACTATTAACTACACAGTACGAGTGCATAGATAGTACAGCACAGGTACAGCCAACTGTGTTCACTAACTTCACTTATGAAAGCTTTAGATATATAACAAAAGACCGTGTTCGTGTGTTAATGACGATAACAACGATAGTTGTTTGGCAACAATCCTCTGAAAAATTTCGCTTCAACAAATCTGGAAAGTTCAATTGCATTTTAACTCTGAAAAAATGGTTGGCTAAATAAACATCAAAAGTTGAGATACCTTCATCGAACGGCGTGATAACAAGTTGTTCTACTTTAGGACTGGGGTTCTCCGTGACGTCGACTGCCGTGGCATCACCCAACATCCGCTGAGCAACCAGTGGAGATGACAAATGATGCTCACCTGCAACAGGTCTACTGCATTACTGCTATGATACAACGGACAACCTCCACACAGTTTTATCTCAAATCACAATCTATAAAAAATGCTTCATTAGCGATTAAAGCAAAATGCACACAGTTCAGTCATAAGAACAGTTTTTATGACACGCAAAGTCACACTTTCACTGTTCAATGTGGCTGGTAAGTCTCTTTGTCAAATGACATTTCTTATCTGCACATGGTTCGTGCCCATTTGTCAAAATCAAATTCAAGGACTTTTCAAGGACTTTCAAGGACCATACAAAGGATATATAAGAAAAAATGAATTAAATCAACCCGGCACTTTTATAAGCATATATTCAGTTTACATTCGACAATTTAACACCTTCAAGCATTAATCAAGAACTGGAATTATCCGAAAAGTTTACCAAATGCATTAATAGTTGTCACCGAATCCAATTACTACGAAGTCTATTCACCACTCAGATTCAGGCAAAACTGATTCTGAAAATCACTTCGATCACAGCATTTTAGAAAATCAAATTCAAGCACTTTCAAAGACCTTCAGACACAGATTCAAGGACTTTCAAGGATCATGTCTGACTCCAAGGACTTTCCAGGCTTTGAAAATCTAGAAAAAAATTCAAGGACGTTCAAGGAACCACAAGAGCCCTGTCTGCCACAAATAAAATGAATATTCTGCAGCAATACAGTAACTGTTGAGACCAAATTTGCAGAATCCAGTGATTCTGGAGAACTGGCTTCTGGAGATGCTATGATTCATAGTAATTAAACATGTTAGAAGTCATCTACACCTGTCCTAAGCGACACCCCAACAAATAAGCTGGTGTAAAATCGTCAATACCTGGCAATTTTTTTTACAAATGTAGAACACTTGTGGAGACAATCATTCTGAACTAGTTTTTAAAGTTTGTGCTAAAACTGGACACCTTTGGCCTCGACGCAAGCTTTTAGTGTTAGGCACATACGCCACAGCTTGATCATCCTGTCAATAACAACGTATTAAACGTAACCCTAATGTAAACAAACTCTGACATCATAATGACATTACATTAAATATACACAGTCAGGTGCAGACATTACAATAGGTGTGACGGCGGCCATTCGGATGGCTGTCCGAACCACCAGTGTGATCCCTCCTTAAGGGTGTCGCTAATTTTGGGACATGGTATATACAAAGTGGTTATAACTTCTAACACTAACACTACTAACTGCTGTGCTAGTAAATAAGTAATACTAATCACCAACTCACCGGCAGTCACATCCGCATCTGCCTTCCGTAACTTGTGCATAAAGACACAGTGTGGCTTGCGGCATCCGCCCGGTTGAGTTTCCCAGTAGCATGGTATATGAGATCGGTTCTTCTGTTTACACAACCACACAAGCTACTGTCATACTGTAACTTGTTTTAAATGTATGTAGAAATATCACCGGCACAGCCACGTAGCTTGTGAATGGACAGACTCCAAACACATACTCGGATGTTGTTTAACCGGCTTATTTTTCAACTCAAGTTAGACAAGTCTGCAAAATCAAACAACTGTCGTGGCAGCGGAAGTCAATATATACAGCTTGAAGGTACGTATTAAGACAAACGCAATGTATGTAATCTAAAAGTAGCTTCAGACATTTAATAGTGAGCACTGTTATGTCATTCATGGAAACTGTAACACTCTGCTGATAAACAACTGAAACTGTACTGCAAATAAAGTACTGGTAGCTTTGATATTGTATACCCATGTACCACATACCATAAAAGTACTGACCGAGATAAGTCTTTCCTGCATGCCTAGCCATTTTCTTACAATTTTTACGCGAAACAGCAGCTACTGCTGTAGCGTGTCTTAGCCATTGCAATTCTGTCTGTCCATCCGTCTGTCTGTCACACGGGTGGATCAGTCAAAACCGGCGCGAGCTAGGATCACCAAATCTTCGCCATCAACTGTGTGGAAGACTAGTTTCAAGATCAGTAAAGCTTTTCCATAAATTCAGAAGAGGTCACCCAGAGCGAGGGTGCTAAATGACAGAGGGGTAGCAAAAATTTGCGATTTCCAGCTGATATTTCCAGCTGACTTCCAGCTGGCTGAGCAAGACAGGTCATGCCCTCTGACAAGTACAAGTAAAACAAGTCAGCCGTCGATCGTCTGGTGCCCTCTGGCGACTGTAAAAGAAACATAATTACTAGGTTGGGTAAACTTAAGATTTTGTTTTACTGGGCTTTCAAACATGCACCGCTGTTGCACGTTCCCCTTTGCAATAGCTGGACTTTTCTTGTTTATTCCTGTTAAGTGCTGCTGCAACAGATTACAGCTCAGAATGGTAGCCACCAGTACTTCCATTGTGATGCAGAAAATAGCGCTACTGTGTTTTCTGAAAGACATGTAGCAAAAACATGACACGTCTGCAGTGATTACCTTAATGTCCATGTGTCGCAAGGAGCAAGTAGTACGAAAACAACGTCCCTCCTGCCAGAGTGCACACACTGCCTCAGTGCCGAGTGCAGCTGGCTCATGTCGGAACTGACACGCATCACCCTACACACGTAACAAATATCTCCTGACCTGATCACATGACAACTACGATAAACTGTCAAAAACAATTTGCAAATACGTGAAGATTTTCTAGAACATGTAGTTATGGCAAGTAGTCGTTGATCAGAAAATAGCATAGTGAGTGCGCCCTGTGCATTAGCGAAGTTTCTTGACTTTTGCGACTTGTTGCATTCAAATGTACTGCAAAACAATTTATCACAAGAATAAAGTGTTAATTTTTTAACGCATTAATGCACTGCGTTAATTTTTTTCTCGCATTAATTAACGCACCCAGGCCCATCATAAGGGAGAGAAGGGGGAGTTACCAAGTGCCCCGTGACGTTTGGGGGCCCGGGTGTAGAATATATAAAGTTAGAAATCAAACAGAAACAC
>Ga0209146_1000552_pt1 | contig 11062 bp, 1 predicted proteins | sample WorMetLIZAISLAND_2_FD_187402 | JGI IMG/M metagenome (GOLD analysis project Ga0209146, IMG submission 187402) | Marine gutless worms symbiont microbial communities from Max Planck institute for Marine Microbiology, Germany - Olavius geniculatus... | ecosystem: Host-associated > Annelida >...
GATTGATGTCCGTGCCTGCCCTGTGTCACGAATGTTTCAACGTTTTACGCTGATAACTGCCATTTTACAAAGTGCTTAACTGACTTGCATTGCGGAAATCTTGTTCTCGTTCGTTATGCCGCGAATAATTTTCGTTTCAGTTCGTTCTGCAATTTGTGTCTTATTTTTTCGTTTTTCCTCAAAGCGTCCGGTTCATGCACGATCTCTTAAAAAGAAGACTTAAGATAATTTCTGTTTTCGTTGTCATTTTAGTTGCTGGAATATCCCGGTGTATACCAGTGGGCCTGGGTGCCAGGGGATGATCTGTGTGGGCGAAGGCGGCAGTGGCCAGGCTTGAAGGTCAAGACAACTTCATCATCATCATCATCATCATCCTAGCTGTCAGCAGCAGCAGCAGCATCGCTGGACGCTAACGGTCATATCGCGTGCCTACATCGAAGTGAGACGAACCACGTTGAACCAAGATATTCTTGTCGATTTTCTACACAAATTGAGAAAGTAACCGTAAAACAAATGTCAAAGGTCAAGATAGCCCGACGCAAATAAAACTGAACAAATTGCCGCATATATGGCCTACGTGTTTACTTACTTAAAGGAGTGGCGGGTGTCTGAAGCGCCGACTACAAACTAAGCCATGGGCTTAATCATTGTTTACTAGGATTGCCAAGGCTTGAGACGCTTGGTAACTGCACGACGGATGGCCACATATTGTGATGGCACTCGGCGCCGATATCATTTCATCTTTTAGTCGTGACAGCAGTGAACCTCGATAGTTGACTACTGCAACCAGTGCTTATAAATTCCGTACCTTCCGTTGAATCTGGCAAAAAAGTAGGGGGAGGGTGGAATGTCTGTCTAAATTTGCATTTTTAACGTTTTGTATAATCTTACACAACAGCCCATAAAACAAGTGACACACCGAATAGTACCCATGAGAACAAAAGTAAAAATACTGCAGCGTAAGAGATTAGATGGTGAAAATAGTCTTATTTCTGTAAAACTTTGAAAGCAAACAAAACTGCACCAAAATTTTTGACAATCCGATAAAAATTTGATAGGACAGATGAAAACTGAAAGCACAGGAATTTTGGTTTATGCTTAGCTGTCATCTTGATGAAGATGATGATGGAGAAAGAATAAATCGGCTGCTGAAGCAGGTTGTGGTGCGTGCGTGCGCGGCGACTGTGCACTGACGCTGAAACAACGCGATAGATAGCGACGACGTGCTTTTATCATCCGTTCAGTGATGCTACTTTCCGTTGCTGATCGTCGTCGATTGGTCGATATTTTTGTGTAATGAATTATATCATTTTTCACCATTTTTCACGAAATGTTCGTGTCATTATTTTGTGTATTCGTTGTAAAGAATGTTCTGTACAAAAATCCGCAGCTAATCGAAGTAGGTGGCGTTTTGGATATATCGCATGTTGTCATGTTTTCCGGTCTTCTTTGCTGTCGTCGTTCCGGCTGTTTCGCTGTCTTCTCATCCGTCCGTCTAGCAGTACGTCGGAATTTATGCCTCTTTGCTCAGACTTAGGTCGTTTTTCTTACAGTCAGCGTGCGTCTTGTGCTCATTCGAATCCAGACTGAGCCGTAACATTGTTAGTCACATCAATGAAGTTACTCGACGTCGAGCCGGGTTAGTACTGAGATAGGTGACCGTTTGCGAGTATACCGTCGTAGTATATAATGTAACCCACACGTTACCAGGCCAACTCAGTTTGGCCATCCTTGCGTGGGTAGGCGCATTGAGTCGCTAGGGAAGTAGCGACACAGTAGACCTTGTGACTAGGACTGCCAGTAGTCATGTACATACACTGGGAGGATGAATAACCCATTCGGCTCAAAAAAGTAAAGGGATGAGCACCTCACCAACGGGCATTGAGCCCTGCATTGTTATTTCTTTTTATTCTTCTACGTGCGGTTGTTAGTCAAGATGAGCGCCGGTCGCTGTGCATGTATGCACGTCACAGGTTGTTGCATGCGGACGTCGATTTCACGCCAAATTGCTTTTGTTATTGGCAGCTGTGACGTCACGCGCAGTCGATCGGCAATCTCCGGCAATCTCCGGATGTCTGTTCGCATTCTAGTCTTTCGTCGTCGTGCGCAGTCGGCACTAGTCGGTCCGGCGGGAAATCTATTATCTGCATGCGTTGCATGCTATATCACATCCAGTGATTTTAGCAGCACTTCTCTCCCTGCACAGCAGCAACAACTTTAGTCTCAGCGGGAGGGAGCGTAGAGCCATCCCTCAATATTGCCCTGTCGGAAAATTATCTTCCAAAAATACAAAATTTTGGGCTGGGAATTTTCATTGGGAGAATTTGAGAGCAAAATTGAAATTCTGTGCAGCCGTCTGTCAGAATATTGCAACTCCCCCTTTTTTGTAACCCACCGCGGTTGACGCTCTTTCCCCACGCCCCTCCCTCCCCTTGTCTCTCTCGGGTATTTACTTCACCGGATTAGATTTTTAATGATTTCGTCAATGCGTTGTTTGGTTTCGTCGTTAACAAAGTCCCCGAATTTGGTAAGTGTCATATCGAGAGTTACGGCTATGAGTTATATCAAGTGTTTAGTCGTCGCTTGACTGCGCCACGGGGACACGTTCTATACCGTAATCGCATTGGTTCGATCGATCTGTCCGCGTTCCATTTCATCAGATCAGATCATTTTGCTCCTGGCTGATCCGGGTCAGCGGTCACGTGACGTGCCTGGCACGCCGGTGCTGTGGACAGTTAACACGTTGCGGACTTCGAGGTCCATCTTTTAGCAAGCAGCTGGGATACAGGTTTTCGCTGCAACGACATAAGTGACAGTGTATTTATAATTATTAACATTACCGCCGGATCACAGAGAAAAGAGAGGCGAGGGCTAACGGTCGTTTTCCATTTCTAGTAAAAAATGCACAAGTTACGAATTTATACAGCACCTTAGGGTTTACCTTAGACCTTAGTTTGTATAGTGCAGTCTGTTAAAAGAAACATTTAATGCTAATGCAATAATATTTCTATTCTTGTCTGATTAAGTTAGCATATTGTGGCATAATTGCCATAATTATAGATTTTTGTTATCACAGATCAGTTTGCTTCGGAACGTTGCTGTCGTGTATGCGAGCTGAAGGCAACAACGGAAATACCGAATACCTGGGCGATGGATTTTGCATTATGACTGAGTACGTTTCGCCCGACTGTTCGTTCATGGTACATCTGATACAGCGGAGACGCTGTAAGAGACGAGTCCGGGCGTGAAGATAATATTGTGAACACGTGTGTGCGTCGGTAATTAAATCGAGTTAATTAACTGCGCGCATATTGCATCGACTGCTGATGCTGCTGTCGCTGCCGGCACTGATTCTGTGGGAATAAGCTGCAAAGCCTTGCCGCAGGCCTGCTTTGCATTAACCCTTTACAGAAGGGCGCAAAAATGCTAAAGTGTGATGAATTTTAGGCTACAGTGACCGTCACAGTTACATCTTCGCTGTAACAAAGCCGTATACATGTATCTTTTTGTCCTTAATGTCAGCTTATATGTGGCACAAACTTATATCTGCACTGTCAATATCGGTCTTCAACCAGCATCTCAAGACTTACCTGCTTCATCGTTCTTATCCAGACCTACGTATCTGAAACTTTTTAGCCGACCGTACTTACGTAACGGTTAAGCTTATGGTACGAGTTGTCTCTCCGTCTGTCGTCTGTCATGGACGTATTGTGGCTGAACGGTAAGTCGTAGGGGGTCGGCGATAATACCATCGGATAGGGCGCTGACGAATTTGTATAGGCCGTCAATAGTAGCCATGTCTCTATCTGCAGCGGTTTGGCCGCAACTTTTAGTGGAAAGTTTTAAGCTATATGAGTGGCCGTATCTTGGAAATAGTGAGAGATAGGGCAAAGGTTGCTATTGATCACTAATAGGAAATCGCATACGTCCTTTTAGATGAGATGAAAATTATCGATCTTGGATGACCTTGAAGGTCATTGACAACCAGTATCTTAGCGACAACTGGTTTTCTTGTTTTACGTGGTTCTCTAGCTACTCTAAACTCTATGATGATATGATAATATGACGAGCGCTAATCTAATACTAAGTTATTGGTTAAATTTTAAAGAATTTTGTTATGGCATTTCTCTACTGTTTTTCTTTTTCATTGTGGCTACAGGTGTTGCGAAATTTAAGAGAACTGCATTTGTTTATACCATGTTTATGATGAATAAAGCTTCGTGTGTTATAGCGGCAAATTGTCGGTGCCGTTAAATGGGTTAGCTCAGCATTAGTTCAGTTTAATTATGCACGTAAATGGCCTGGCAGGAACGCGGGGAATGTGTTAGCATTATCTCTACCGGTACCAGCATATACAACGAGTCCAAGTTCACTGTTGCTCTGCGTGCTTTCCTGTCTTGTAGGCCTATACATATATGCAGTAGTGCTGGGCGACTTTGGTAAATAAGTGTCGGTAGATTTGATTCGATTAGTTACTAAACAACGACAAAGTGAAACCCGCATCTGCTGGAATGTTGGTTGTATTACCACCACATATCACCAGGTACTGTGTAGCATCTTCTGAATCATGCGTTCTTATACAACGCTTGCGTGATAATTTCACTGTACAACAAGAGCGCCGTACTGTCGTAGCGAATACCACAGCGCGATGCGTTTGTTTGCGTTTACGACCCCGCTTCTGGGTAACGTCACACGTTACCCTGACGATAAATGAGTAACCGAATTACGTCGTGACGATATGTTTTATCGGAAATTTGAAGAAATTTGAAGGTCGCTGATGTTTGGGCTCCAAATAGCGAAAACAGTTTAATTTAATTATTTGTGCTATTAATATATTACTTACAAAGTAACTCAACTCATGGCCATGATGCTTTAGTGTAACAGATGGACAGACAACGTCTGGTTGCGGTGCATAGTCTCGCGCAGGTTTTTTTGCACGTATATGTATTACCTGCTAGTTTTTTGTCTGTTTACTTGTAATACTTGTGCATTTGTCTCTTGTGAATACTAGCCATCTTACTTATAAAAAACGACTGTGCTTTGACATATACAGATCGCAAGAGTTGCCCATCTCTAGTTCTAGCAGAAGCTGACAGACAGCTTGCTGAGCTTGGTCAGCAGGGTTCCAGGTAGCTTGGTGTGCGCAGTCGCAGATGGTGCCAATTATTCATCTTTTGCTTTGCGATGCTTCTGCTGCTGCTGATGCTGGTTTTGCTGCTGTTGCTGTGTTTTCCTTCGTTCGTCTTTTACGACTGACCAAATTTGCATCTCGTCGGCAGAACGCACTCGGAGACTGAGAAAAGAATCGTTGCACATAAAAATTACACAGCGCATGCGCCGCTCCATTGGATTTGAGTTGTTGTGTGGCCGTCCTAACAGGCCTCAATGCGGGTTTGCCCTTCTTTGCGTCCGTTCCGTATACGGGCTCATAACTCGAAAACTATAGCACTTTATTACCTTTGTACATCTTTTTGATAATTTTTGTTTTTACTCAGATTTCTCCTGCGCCGGTTGATAATTTTATACAAAGTATGTTATTACTGCGGATGCTGTTAAAGACGCTGTTCGTGATACCACAATCTCGCTCAACAGTGATGTCGTGGCCAGGGTAGAGGTAGTTTTCCCTCTCCCCTTTCAGAAAATAGCTTGTCGGAAGTTTTTATTCCAGGAATAAAAATGTGGGCTTGAAAATCTTGATTTTGGGGGAATATTGCGCACTCACAATTTTTTCCGTCGGAAATGTGCACCTCCAGGTCTGTAGGACAATTGCAGCTTTTTGTACCCAAACTTTTTTGACCCACGACGCCGTTGTTGCTCAGTGACGTCGTACGTGGGTGGTCAAACAATGCGCTCGTTCGTTCGTTCGTTCGTTGGACGATGACTTGGTCGGCCAGTTGTTTAGAGCTTCTGTTATGGCGGTTGTACGGCGGTCACTTGGAGATGATTGCTGATTGCTGACGCTGTCGCTGCTGCACTAGTCGCTAAGTCTCCCAATATCTACGCAAATTTGTCGTCGATCAGTTTTCGCCGGAGACGCATGCTACGTTATGGTATTTTCGACATGAACGGTCAAGACGTTTGGTAGCTCATGTCCGTGTCAGATAAGGTTATTAGAGGTCAAATGTTACTCGGAATATGGCGCTGCGGTGTTAAGTGGTATAGCTGCTCATACGAAACCCATCTCAGAGCTACGAAGCGTCACCTGCCGTATGAGATCACACGCCTGCCACCCGACACAGTTGATGTATAGTGTGCAGTAGTTTAATGAATGGCTGAATAACTGTTTCATTCATGATGCATCAAACGTCCATCAGTTTTTTGTAGGTATCTCATATAGGAGGATACAAGTTATTTGCCGTTTTTGTTTCCTTTGCCAGACACCGTAGCATATATCACAGCAGGCGTCATATGTAGCTACTATGCGGTCTCACTAGACGTCAACTCCCGTCAAATGCACGTTGATTGAGTGTCGATAGGTAGCATCAGCGCGGACTATGAAACGTCAGCGCTAGCGAAACCGCTGAGATACCTACCACGCGATGTGACGTGTGCTCTGACGTCTAGTTGACGTGTGGGCAGGACTTTAACGTCGGTGACGACGTCTGCGTTATCGTTACGTCTCGTGGAGACGGTGCATACAGGCCGAGCAACCAATACAAGCCCTTTGGCGCTCAGCTAGGGTCGAACGCAGCAGCCAGTGGTGAATTTTATCATCGAAGGAATGTGGTTTGGTCACGAAGCAGCGAGCATGTGTTATTTGCCGTAGACTCGTCCCAGACAGTGCGGACTGAAGACTTCGTGCGTGAACGTCTCCAGCAGTGCAGGTTGACTGAAAACTGAAATTTCGTTCACTTTCGGCCGAAAACGATATCGAAAATGAACTCAGGGGTGTTGGAGCTCAGATATAGCATAGTCTGAACAGTTAATCAGTCGCTATGGAAATAGTCTATTGCAATATGCCAGCCTCTGCATCAGCAGCTCGGTGAAGTTTTCACTTTGTATTCAGTAGCCGAACGTGAAATCACAATGTTATAGGCTAAAAGCAACACCGCTCTTGGATTGTTGCTGTGTTGCATCTGTCCTTCTTAACTCTAGCTGTCCGATCTATTGTCAGTAACCGTGGCCGACGTGTAGGCTATACGATCCACTTCGGGACTTCCCACCAAAACCGAAAAGGCACCGAATGCAGTACAATTTTTCTCTCTATTCGGCACCAAAACCCAAACCGAAACGGAAATTCAATCGACCTTTGGTTTCTGCGGATATTATAGTCGTTCTGTCACTAACACGAATATCTTTATGATCGCAGTCTGTTCGATGGAAACGCCACAAGTGAGCTCGAAAAGTTTTTGAAAGAAAGAAAGAAAACAGCCTGCAGTATTATCTACAGCTTCATTCACTTATTTTGCCTTAAATTAACAGAAGCAACTCGCCGCAGGCTTTTGATCAAATTTAGTATATTCATGTTAAACGCCCGGGTGGTAATTGAATTGGAATCGAGATTTAATCAGCATCGCATTACTTTTCGTATAGCCTAATCATGATAAATGATGATCTTACTATGATTATGAACACCATGCATGCGACGACTTATCCGTTGCAAGCATCTCGTGACAGCCGCCTATTGTAGAACTAAAAGCGCTCAGAGATCTCAAACTTTCGCCGAGAACCTTGCTGCCATCTAGTGAATACAAATAACTTTGGCCAATACATGTGGTATCTGATAATGGCAGATGATCCTGTAGATCTTGAATAATCCGGAATCCGCAAAAATATCGTGATCGTAGTCGTGCATAGATTTAGTCAGTTCCTCCAGTTGGGCCATACTCAGCCCACCACAAAATCTTATCAAAATTCCTTGGTAATTTTTTTGATGAGTAATCTAGCTGACAGTATATTCCAACTCCCAAAGTCCGTTCTTAATCCTAAGCATAACCTTCGTCGTTTTGGTTTGTCGAAGGTATACAGGCCTAGCAGCGGCCACCAGTGTGTTTGCGCATAGCTGGTTCAAAACACGGGCGCCAGTAAGCAGAGCAATGGAAGAGAGCGCATGCAGCAAATGGCAGATGAAAGCCAGCAAAGACGCATCTGTCTGTCTGTCTGTCCGCAAGGATTGACAGTTGCTGTTTTACTCCTAGAAGCTAGTTCTCTGAACGCCGCCATCAAGCCAGCCAAGGATTGCTCGCTGCCTCGCTCTCTTTATGCTGTATCAGTCCGCTGCACACGTTTCCGTTTCTGTTCCGTTTCCTTCTGGCACGCATTTGTTCGCACTGTGAACCGCACGCACCACGGTTAAACGGGTGACTTCTTGTTTTGCAAGAATAACTTAAAAAGCAGATATTTTTAGTACCGTCAGTGTCAACATGTAGACAGGTTCTGAATAAGTTAGAGAGCTTGCTAATGGGGTGTTTACACGATCCAGCAAACGTCCAGCAAACTTCTCTTCCAGCAAATGTAGTGCTGGACGTTTGCTGCCATGTGTTATAATGGAGCTGGACGTTTGGTGGATCGTCTAAACACCCTATAAGAGTCAAACCTGGAATTTTGCAATTCGTAGTCAGACTCGTAAAACAATTCCATTGCACCGTTGATGCGATAGTATGCACAGGATTTGATGTCTGCGCTAGATCTGTTGTCTAGAAAAAAAGATGTCCGTGCCCAGTGTCGACACAATATGCGGTCATCCAATAACTTTAATCTTTGACTTTTTGGACTGCAAACCGACACCTGCCGTGGAGAACGTTCGTGCTAGTTTTGGTTTTCCTAGGCGGTTTGTGTCTTCAAGTTAGGAGCCTATGGGGAGACAGACAGACGGACGGACGGACGGGCAGCAAAACGCATAATGCGGCATATAGGACGGTTGCACAAGAAGTTTTGCCAACCACAGTGATTGTTTCCGCATGTCCTACAGTACAAGCTAAATCTTTGTTGTCAAGATAATACGCTTACTCCGGGTACATTTTCAGTAACTATGCTGTTTTGCAGCAGCTCTGCTTATTGCATTCGGTGCAAAAAAAATCAAGTTTGGGGCTAATGGAGTCTGAGAGAAAACAGACGTGGTAGATTTGTTCCTCCCGGGCTCTGTCTGTTCTGTGAGTCATCGTTATTGTAGTGCTGAGTAGGCTGCGTGGTCAAGTTGAAATAACCACGCTCGCAGTGCGCTTTATTGCTGCTGCTTGCTCATTCTTCGCCTAATTATTTAGTTAACCTACTGCCGTTGACCTTTATCGTGGCGCCAGGCGCTGATTTAACCCCGAGAGGTCGCCACGCTACTAGCGGCTTCATCCGGCATCCTCGCCCGCTGTTGCCGCTGTCCGATGAAACTTTTGTCTGCTACTCCCGTTAGTGATGGGTCGCTAAAGTACCGGCATCGATTTGCCGTTTCGGTATATTGCGTTCTCGGTGTTTAATCCAGTTCGGCCGCCACTGTAGAATGTTTAGTTTGCGATCCGAAGCCGATAGGCCATCATCACGTCTATACAACTTGGAGCTAACGAAAATTAGAAGCGATCAGAGATATTAAACCTCCGCCGGGAATGGTGCTAACACGTGGCGAATATGCAGGAGTAAAGAGTAACAGTTGCTGTCTTCTAGTGATAAACAAGGCTCGCAGAATCCAATCACTCCTTCTCGTTCGTGCCCAACTTCGTCCGGCACAAAATTTCACTAAAATCCGTTCATATCGTTTGAGTTATCTAGCTGACAAAAATCGACTGATCTCAAAACGTAACCTTTTTCGCCGCTACGCTATGGCGGAGGTAGTGGTCGCATACAATAGAGCGCCATGCGGGAAATTACATGCCGAACTTTCAGTTTCGGTTTTATGTCTAGGCAACTGACGTTCCTGTGCTCAGCGGCGGGCGAAATAGGTCTATCGTATGCCGTATGAAATTTCAACTAAACGGCATCAACCACTGACCCATCACTGGTACTAAGCTGGTGCTATAGATAATGCCTAGCCACGGAGGCCAGTCGTTCCGGTAGTGAGTGGCCAGTTAGTGGCCAGTGCCGGACTATACGGACTGGAGGAGTATTTTGGCTTAGTCGTCGCCGTCGGTAATAGAGCATTGGCTGCGTTCACTGATAACGGCTTTTCCACTGCGCGGGCTGTCGACAGATATAGCCCATTTCGGTGTCCATTGATTCAATTCCGTGGCCAGTCCGACTGACCATGGTCTACGGCAGTACTGAGTACTGTAATGGCCGGTCAGTTGGTCTCTGTATTGGTCGGTCCACTCCACTCGACTGGACACGGCGCTCCACTTCGCTCGCTGCCTGTATCCCAACGCCGAGATATTTATTAACTCCACCACGCTCGGCCAACGACAGACATCTTTACTTACTTATTGCCGGTCCCATTCAGTATTGTCTAGAGGGGGGAGGACGAGGGAACGGTAGGGAGGTCGAACACGAGTGGATGGTTCGTATAACTCTCAGACAAAATGGTTTACCAGTCAACCTGTAGTCTGTGGTCTAGATGTTTTATTGCAACTTGTTTTTTTTCTATTGTATGCATGCTTACCTTGTTTGCGCTACTGGACATTTTGTAATTGGCGCACTACATTATTATTATTATTGGGTGGGTCAGCAGACGGTCGCAGAAGCGGTTGGTAGAAAAAAGACTATAAGGGGGTGACGTGCCCTAGGGTGCTTATCTCCCTGTTTAGGCCACTGAGCCCGTAGATGGATAGACCGCTAGATCCGCATTCACACTACGTCCGTCGCCGTGCGGTACGACATACACAAAATGTGATTTCGTCGTTGTTAGTATATGTACATTATTTGCTGTTTGTGTCTAGGGACGTAGGAAGTCTTGGTCCAGACAGTAAAGAACTTGCTCATTCGTGATCAGATTTCTTCATCTCAAGTTAAAGCTAAACACACCCGCTTTACTCCGCAAAACGTAAGCTGCTATATATGTCGCGTATATGCTTTAGTGGTAATCGTAACGTGTGTGTCTGACAGTGTAATTTTCGTTAACGAAAACGAAAATTGCCAATAAGAAACATACTTTAGCGATACCCAAAACTAAATATTTTAAAAATATTATTAAAACTAAGAC
>Ga0209146_1000558_pt1 | contig 11029 bp, 6 predicted proteins | sample WorMetLIZAISLAND_2_FD_187402 | JGI IMG/M metagenome (GOLD analysis project Ga0209146, IMG submission 187402) | Marine gutless worms symbiont microbial communities from Max Planck institute for Marine Microbiology, Germany - Olavius geniculatus... | ecosystem: Host-associated > Annelida >...
ACCTGTGGTTACTTTTGGGGACGCGCATTGGGCCGAACTGATACGGCCTCAGCGCTGGGCAGGTGTAAGAGCCTGCCCACCCCGAAGGCAAGGCAAGACGTATGCTTATGTTATGTCTGGAGGATTAGGGGCTGGGCCCCCTGCCCCCCTCCCTTGGCTACGCCACTGCCACTACTTTTTTGATGGAACGTTTGATGCAATTATTATATGATTTAGACGTCCCTGTGTATTCTGCATCGTTCATATAGTCTGCATGCAGACGCTGATGCGCCTTTATAATACTCGGTCCAGCATTCGTCCAAAATCGACACACAAAGAGATCATGGCGGATGTTCGTATATAGACAAAAAATAAGAAAACGCCATAGCCACTGACAACACACATGTAAATGCAGCGTATACAAGGCGCGTATATACACGGTGGCCCAATAAACAGTAAACCAACAACTTTTTGCCATAACTGCATCAACGACTGACCTATTTGCAAAATTCTTTCAAAAATATAGGTCTACTCGGCAGAAATTTTAAACAATTGCCTGATCATTAAAGATCCCGTTACACCCAAGCGTGTCGCTACACTACCTTGTGAAATAAAGTCGGCTTTAGAATAAGGGAGTTGGTATAGGTCTTTCATTTGATGAAAGTTGAAAAAAAGGCTTACTTTTTATGGACCACCCAGTATAAGTAAAACAGAAGCTATAAGCTATTAGCGACAAAGCATACACGACCAACGAATACCACAGGAAAAATGTAAAACAAAAATTGTATTACTCTACGATTAGCCGACAGCACGCTAGCGTCAGCAATTACATAATGACCGTATCACAGCGTACGTATCCAGCACGATAAATTATCCGACGAATATCGTGGATTTCAGTTCATTATAAGCCAAATCAATATCATTTCTGGCACTTGCAACGTGTGCATCGATTCCCAACTCGTAAACAAAACAAGTCGAAAAAAGCAAACATAACTAAAATAAAGGCTATACTAGCCAACGTATACTATACGTATATCAACTACCCCTGAAAGTTTCCCATTGGGTAAACATTTCGGGGACCCGGCCGATGCCATGCCTATGTCAGGACATAACTGTAGGCCGGTTATACAAAAAAGTAGTAACGACAATAACTGCAGCGGCGAAGTGAGTAAGAAGGCGGAGAACGAAGTTCCGATTTTTGACAGGCACTGCAAAATTTCGACAGATAAGACCATCGGATCTCAAAATTGTAATCTTTCCTCCAACTTTTCCAAAAATGGCGCTTTCATCCGAAAATTTTGCACTTTTAATCGAAAAATTTCCGACAAACAAAAACTTAGAGAGAGGGAACAATTAAGGAGCGTGGGAGGCAATTGCCCCAACCCCCCTTGGCAATGCTCCGCACTCCGTCCCCAACTGCAGTGAACTGCTACTACGACGCTACTGAATATACTGCTGTAGGCCTATTCAAACATGGTCGAGTTTGCAACAGCTGGTGTTACACCGTGCAGCTGTTACTAAACATACACTATGTCAGTAGAAAATTTCATCACACTGCTGTGTTAAAGCCCCGTACAGCACAGGCGTCTGCTGGAAGGAGCGAGGAGCTTACCATACTCCGAAAAAAGTTAACCTGTAAAAATAAAGACGGGGCAAATGCTTCAAGATGTTCATTCACATTACACTGGAAATACGTTCTGTGGAACGAGGTATCTGTCCCATTGCCACGCTATATAGCCTAGCAGCTGCGTTTCAGCGTTTGACGCTCTTGTAAGCCTGCAGCCAATTTTGTTTTTGAATAAAAACGGTTGGTTGCCATGACAACAGGGGTCTTCAAGGGTGAAATTTACATGACACCATTGCATAGCCCGGGCCAGAAAATAGGCGGGTAGGTGCAAACAGCGCGCAATTATCTTTCACTGAAACCGAGTTAGTCAATTTTGTCCCAAAATTCGTTGCCATGGCAACAGGGGTCGTCAGGAGAGAAATTCAAATGAGACCGTTGAATAGCCTAGGCCCAAAAATAGGGGGGGGGTGCAAACAGCGCGCAATTATCTTTTACAGGGACCGAGTTATACCGTTTTGAAGTCTCCACGAGCCGTAATGCAATTTTTTTAAAATTAAGGGTAAAATAGGGGAAGGAGTTATCAGAATTTTATCCCAAACAATCTCGATCTTACTTTTTGGGCCCCAAATCACTGTGCAAAATTTCATCAAAATCGAATCAAAATTGCGGCCGTAGGAGTGTTTACAGACAGACTGAGAGACTGACAGAATGACAGTCAGACGCAAGTAATTACAGATAATTACGGACAGATAATTACGGTCTAAGTCCTTCAAACGGTGGACCGAAACTTGGCCTAGATCCATTTGCCCCGTTAATGCGCGTACAGAACGAATAAAATTAACTGAAATTAACTGAATTGCTATAGTTCATTCGTTTTGTAGCCTATGGTCCATGCAACGCAACTGAATTAGCATATCAATTCAGTTAAGTTCTGTCGCCTTGTAGGATTATATAAGCTTAAAAAATACAGGACACAACGAAATAGAAATTCGGCGTCGCAATTAACAACTGAAAATAACGTCAAAGTGCACGCAGTTACGACAAATCGAACCAAAACGACTAGCGCGGTTTCTGGAATTCAATCGAAACGAACCAAACAAAAAATGAACAAAGTCCCATCACTATAGGCCTAGACGGTGACGCAGACGTTGTCGTCTGTCAGTGGTGGAGGTGGTAGGCTTTCGTTGACGAGCGCGCGTAGTTCGCCGCGTCGACAGCGCTGCTCGAAGTCAAGCAGCTGTCCCATGAAGTTGAAGTTGGGCGCGACGATCTGTCGTTGCTGTTTCACCAGTTGAAACGTGTCCATCAGGGGCCGGCCGTACAGTGCCATGAGATAGGCGACGACCAGCGTGGGAGACCGCGAGACGCCCGCCTGGCAGTGGACGAGAACCTTACCGCCCGCACTCCGAACCGACTCTATACGGTCACAAAAAGCACAGCTCGTACACTGCAAAACGTGAAAAAAATGCACAAAACATCCACCAATTCCAGAGTCATTTGCTAAAAAGCAGAATCGCTGCCACATGTCCACGAAACGCCTCCTTTCTGTTCGATAGGTGGCAGCGTGCAATTTGCAATTGCACATTTTGAACAGGGATTCGACCCCAAATCTCCGCTTCCTCTGGGAAGCAAGGACCCCGTTTAACACACGTGTGCCACTGAACTCAAAAAGTACCTGCGAATTAAATGGCATCGATATCCGTGTATAAATGTGACAGACGACAGACAGACCACATTACGGAGAAAGGTGTAGCAATAGGCGGAATTGCTCGCGCTAAGCGACGCCGCCGACAAAGAAGGATAACGTTGCGCAAAGTACTTAATTTCAAATATCGCGTTTCGCCGCAACCCCCATTCGTGACTGTACCCATCAAAGCGGAAACTCGTAATAATGGCCGGCCGGAGGTTATTATAATAAGCGGGCCGTAGATTGTATATGAATATAATAATGGTCACGTGACACGGGCACTGGCGGTCTACGTGCAAATCGGACTGAGTCACCTGCGATCACACAGCTGTTGCTGCGGGCGTTCGATAATATAGAGATGGGCCAGTCACAAAATCAGTCGATACCGATATCTGTAACTCGAAAAGCCGAAAAGCGCCGGCGGTATTTTGCGATGACCAGAAACGATGGGCAGATATTATGCAGGAAAACGTGGACAATGCGGCGTAAAACAGCCAAACAGCCGAATATTTTGTGGTCAGTTCGTACAGTGTGTAGACATCAGCATCTTTTGACAACGTTACTTCTATCACCGCGGTATATTTTTTTTTCAGAACTCCGCGCCTCTCCACGGTCTGTATGATCGCGTGTACCGGATGCCGGCGGGTGCGGAAACTGTGGTTTGATTATCTATACACGACCTTCGATAAAGTCTTAACTTTAGTCATAGGTGACGGGCTGAGAGAAAGAACAGCTAGGGGAAAAGAGCGGGAGGAAAGTGGGGTCATGAATACCCCCAGCTCTGTGACTCACGCTAAACAACGGATGAGACCGAACCTGGCACCCACAGCTTCATTTCCTCCACTCAAGTTTCCGCCCCCCCCCGTTGGCAGTGTCGATCATGAACACTGCATAAGGGTAAGTCATCCTTCTCTGCCCCTCGCTCCCTTCCCCCTCGGCTCTTACTCATCCTTATTAACAACTTGGCACCCCGTAGGGCCACACGCACGTAGGTCTATGTATGCTGCCAAGTAGGTCTATATCATTATCATCATCATCATCATCATTCTGGTTTCATATTCATATCACGATTAATGCCAAACGCCCGTCACATTTTATTTCCGTCCAAGTTTCGATACATCCAGAAGCGGCTTCATTAATAAATTAAACCGAGTACTAGTGAGGTTATAGTTATTCGGTTGTACTCTGTCACTAAATGTAAATGATATATTAGAATCGGTGAAGAAAGAAAACATCTGACAGAAAGATTGTTACTAGCACCTTATAATCAGTCAGAAAATATCAACCGAAAGCAGGATAGACACATAAAGGAAGCACTATTTCAGTTTATTACAGAAACTCGAAGAAAGCTTTAACTTTTGCACTATCAACACTTGTTTCCGGTTGTCTTAACTCTACAACTGATGTTTTCACAGTTCAGTTGTTTTGATAGTGAATTTACAACCGAAGACTTTCCTTTGATGTGCGAATAGAGTTTTTACTCTGAGATCAACCAAGAAGTCAATCGACGCGTTTCGGTCATATTAGATACAAGAAGAAGAAGAACTGATGGTGAATAAAGACGAATACGAGAAACCTAAACAGTCTACTTTGCAGCTGGAAGTTAAATCACAGCTAAAGATGTAAACGTAAATAAACACATCGCGCGTGGTTCCCAACCGCATCGCTTATATATCATTCGAGTGCGTGCTAGTTATCCTTTTTTGAGAAGGAAGCAGGCATAAATGAGACCGCAGTATAACCACAATATAAGCGTATTTTTGCAAACGGTGCAAAATCCAGTCTCAATCGAACAGAAACTTTTACAAGTCCGCTCAAAACTTGTCGAAGTTCTACTGGCATATCACAGGTAAGTTAAGTAAGCATCAAATAAGTAAAAAAATCTGTGTTTTAGACAAGAGAAGCAGACGAACGCTTGAAAAAGATCAGCAGGGAAAATGAAAGCAAGAAACTGGAAAGACTGCAGAAAAGCAGAATAGAAAAAACAAATAGATCCTGACCGATAAAAGCGACGATTTCGTCGAAGAATTGCTTAAGATTCTGACAGCCACTGTCCGACGCCGGCACCCGGCGATACGTCATTGTGACGTCATCGTCGAAATGAAGCGGAACGTGTGACGTCACGTTCAGCACGTGATCAATCCCGGCATCCTTCAGCAGCTGGCGATCGGCCGCATCTCTCTCGTTGCCTGCAGCATATCCAGAATCCAGATACAAAACACAGTTTTCGATTTTTGTTTAATTTTCTAATTTCCAGCCCTCCAAGGTTCCAACTTACACCACGTCATTCTGGATCCCAAAATCAAATTTATGTAACTGCCGGAAAAACGTTCTATAAAGTGTGGACGTAATTCACACCAGCAAAACAATAGGGTTAGGGGCCTAATCAATAGTTACGTTCATTTTCGAACATCCGAGCAATCCGAGCTGCTTAAATTTGTTCTAAATCAGATCCAGATTTCCTCAAAGGCGTCTAAGAAAAATCTGACTTCGTGGACAGATTTTTAATAGGCCTAAGCCCCTTGCCGCATATGAAACCCCGTATTGCTTCTGTTTTGCACTGCAGTCCGACAGTCTGCAAAAAAACGACAACTTAAATCCAACGTAATTAACAATGCGTTCTTTTGTCACCGATCTCGTCTAACAAATCTGTCAGATCCAGGTCGATCTAGATCGATCCGATTTTTTTAAAAAAAGAACACAATGAATGGTTATATACCGAGATAGAGGAAGGGCAGAATCTGCGACATCTGCGCGGAGTCGACATCCAATTCAACGACTGGTGTAGTGGGACTGAAGATGAATGGACGTGACGGCGGCTCGTCAGGCCTCGAACAGAGCAACGAGTGCAGCGCATAGAACGCCTGCAGACCGCCTGTCAGATACAAAGATCCACGTCTTTACATGTCCACACAGCTAGCGGTGATCAAATCAAGTAAAAACTAAGAAAATGTGTCGGAGCAGTGCCGACATTGTGCGGCCGTCCGCGCCTATAGCCCACAGCTGCGCAACTCTGACCCTTTCATATTTCTTAGCCCACAGCACACCAGCTACTCTGGCATGCCCTGGAAACGTTCGCACGAATTCCGATTTTTCTACGCTTTTTGTTCTCGAACTAGAATGCGCTGATATGTAGTATACGCTATAAGATGGCGCTCGAGTGAAAGATAACGGAAAAACTTTGGGAAGAAATTCAACAAAAAATCAAACTACAGACGTTTGACACTAATATCTATGTCAATGATTGAGTTAGTAGAACGGAGCTGAACTGACGGGCATGAATCGCCACCGTGAACTGTAACGTAAAGTTGCCTACAACTTTCACCTCAGATTCAGCACATACATTTACTCCCCGACGACTTACCACAGGAAATGGTGAAGGCTAAATGGTGTAGGCTCGTCGACCAATGTGGGACTAGGACTAGGCCTAGAGCTATAGGAACTTCATCGATCACTTACGAGTGAGCGTATAGGGCCTAGTCCTGTGAATAAAGCGAACCTTCGAGAAACTTGGTGCGATATCCGCTGCCGGTGAGCGATGTGGTCAGCAGTCGCAGCGGATGTGACTCCTGCAGTGAGTCCAGCTTAGTCGTATTATCATCATAGGCCACAAATAGACCGGACGGCGAGCTGGCTGCAGCCTCGGCGAGTCGTCGAAAAGTCTCCCTGGCTCCGCCCACCTCGTCACCTGGGGGTGACGGACCTCCGCTGATAAGTTCGGCGACCGTCGCCCGACCCTGTGTGAGCCGCTTCCGTGAGAACCGGTCCCCGCAGGATGCGTTGAAGGCGCCGGTCACGTGGTTCGTGTTAAACGCTAGGAACGTCCGACAATCCACAACCACCACGTGACAACAACCAGTGACGTCACTTCCGCACGCGCCCACCAGCGACGCCAGGTCGTCCGGCGTGATGGGATCCGCGCTCGACGACGACCGGAAGTGCTTCGACGACGACGAGGAGAACGCCGGGAAACAGCTGCTTCCGGTTCGCACGATTCCGCTTCCGGTTTCTGAGAAGCAGCGCGTCACGGGAGGTCGAGGGGAGGCAACTTTAGTCGCGTTGGCCAATAGCGAGCCGCCGTGTAACAAGCTAGGTAACTCCGCCGATGTCTTTTCCAGTTCCGGTCTTCGACACCCGATTTCCGGTTGATCTGCCAGAGACGCCGATCTGTTTAAAGTGTGTCGAGCAGCCAGCACCGCTATATTCGCCATAACTAAACGGTCCTACACGAATAAAACAGAACTAACTATATACAACTGGACTAGAATTCAGTTGAATGTTCTACCATATTCTCTTCTGTATAGTAGCCGCTATCGACAGCAGCTGCTTAGCTTAACGACTGACTGTGGCTCAGCAAGTGCGCTGAAGGCTATAGCCTGTGAACGAAGGTTTATATTTAGCTCGCCACGCCCCTTACGTCATCGTCCGGGACAACAGTCACGTAGCAACGAGGCCTACGCTGATGTCATTGCTATGAATAGGCTGGCAAAAACTGCGCACCGCACCGGAGACGCTGCTGCTGCCTGGTTACCGCGCAGAATAAGATGAATGTTCGATCCGCCACGAGCCACAAATCCCACGAGCGATCCGTCACCGGCTTAGAATTCACTCCGACGGGTTTTATTGTCCATCTATGATCCATTTGACGTCATTCTTTGGATCTGCAAGCCAAAGATAGAACCGGTCAGGATTTTAACTCGTGACCCGATCCGACCTTACCCGACCCGACCCGGTCGTTAAGTGTTTTGAAGCAGTATCTCGACCACGGCTTGAGAGCAGTTCTGCAGCTCTTTGGGGAAACTCAAACCCATCGCAAAGCAAAAAACGTCTGCAGCGTCGCCTGCCATATGAGATCACACTGTAAGTGTTAGCTGTCACCCAGCACTGGTGAACGTAACCCATTTTGACCCTATCCATGCACTCCGATATTCGATTTACTTACCCCAGATAGTCAGAAGTGTTATTTAGTACTATTCTATCATATCTACACGACGTGTGGTGAAATAAAATGTTATAGTAGCCTATTAGATTGATGGCGGCTTTGAGTCCGTAAAAAAAACAGTCCGCAGTCCACCCCCATTAAAGGCTACTGTGCGTGCAACGAGGAGAGGGTCAACAGGTGCTTGCTAGAATGGGTGACGTGCTATCTTTTTACCTATGGCCAGCCGTTGACGCGTTAACGCGATGATAAGACATGAAACGTCGTGTGCAATGAGTAGGGCCTAAGTGAGCAAACTTAATGACTAAGTTCATTCTGGAATTGAATCGAAAATTCAGCGTCGACGCCGGCCTTGAAGTTTAATGTAAAACTTTTAAATGAGAATTAACGCCAACGACGTCGACCACATGCGGCGATTATCGCATCGGTAACTTGGTTGAAATGGTGGGTTGGTCCGTAAACTTGTGGTCCATGACGATAAGCCTATATAAGCTTATAGCTAAACTGCTATATTTTTCACGATTTTTGAAGTCATTTTTATACCACAAAATAAGAATGTTTTGGCTGCTGGATGTAAGATAAAAAAGATGAAAAAGGAGCAGAATGTGTAAAAGGAAGAAATGTGTTAAATAATTGTGCTTGTTTCGCTTAATTTTAAACTATAATTATCAAGTTTATCAAGGACGCCGTACATAAATGCTAATTTACAATGCTGCCTTCTGATAGTGAGGCAGACGAAAGTAGCCTAAGTAGCCTAATAAAGCACCCGGAAGTAAATAGGTTTCATAACCTAGGCTACGTTTTGTACCCGTAAACATACTCGTTATTTGAACCAAAAATTTTTGGAAGTCAATTTTATACCTTACAAATAAGAAAATATTTTTGGCTGATAGGTGCAGCCGGAGATCAAAAAAATCGAGGGAAAGGGTTTAACTTATACAAGAAAAAGAAGTTTGAACTTTATCCTAGACCCCCTGTACTCTATCCCACTAGGCGCCGCCTGCCACTGTTCTAATGTAGAGCGAAATGAAATGACGTTTTAAACGAAATAGTTGGCAGAACGTGGAAACAGCTGTGCATAGTGCATTTGGCCGGTGAGTCGTTTGTTTCAGATTAGTCGCGCACGTGATAGACGGTGCGTTGGCGCATGCGCGCTGATACTTTGTCCCACGTACCTAATCGATCAGGCAGCAGGCCACATTTAAAGTATTGACAATGGCTTTACCCCTCTTTTCTCCTCACTGGGGTTACTGTTAGCTTTTATGTGCTCACTATATGCTACTCCAATAAAAGTGAACCCTAGAGAGGTGCGATTGAACTAAAAAAATAATGTCAGCCCAGTGCCGGCATCATATGCGGCAGTCTGCCCAGCTACGGACGTACAGCAATAACAGAATTTACTTATTTTGAATTTCAACTGAAAATCCACATTTACAAATTGCCAACAGCTCAACGCGCAAGCCATGATGAGTAATTTTGGCTACTTAATGGACGTCCGATAGCTTGATCTTTGACGCTTTGAAATTTAAACCAAAATTCAAATCTCTGCGAGCGCCATATCATTTCCCCCGTTTTGTTCGCCAGGTGGCGGCAACATTCGGCAGAGATTTTGCCCTATGTGGCAGTGGTAAAAAAATTTTCAGTTCTATCCTGGATCTAGTAATCATCCGGCAATCATCTCTAATTAGTTGTGCCAAAGTCTATCCTTTTTAACTCACTAAAATTTCAGGTCAAATTTTCGTTTAACGTTTTCTGTAAGCCTGTTGACAAGCCAACCACATAACTATTACATAGGCAAAGGTAATAACTGGATAACTCGTTATTTCAGTACCTCAAGTATCGGTATATTATTGTCGGTAATTATTAACATTCCCATCACTAGCGTCGTAACTACAGTGTCTTTACAATTTTACATTGGTCATTGGTGAATATGTGACTGGATTGAAGCAGATTAAACTGCGCGTGGCCGATGAACGTTCAACATTCTATTGATACACGTTCACTGCAAAATATTTTTCTCTTTGTCAATGGTGCAATATTAATGATGAATAATTCCATCCCATTTATAAGCTTATGATCCCATAAATGATGCACGTTGAAACTTCTGCAGGCTAATAAAATAGGCTATGTCGAATAATCTTATACATGTATATGCTCTTTCAGGCAAATTCGTTCGTCTATAGATCATTATCTTCAGAAAAGACTATATCTCGGTCGCTACAAAACCGTGGTTTACATGCAAAATAAAAATGCTGCAGACATATTTTTTTGTTTGTAACCACGACCAAATTTTACAGATTGAATGATGAATAAACTGCTCGTATTTTTTTAGATTGTGCACATGAGATGATGACTGGCGATTGTCTAATTTCTGATACGCCTATCGGATCGCCGCAAGAATTATAGGCCTAGTAGAGGCTATAATTTAGTTTAATTTTTGGCCCTGTTATAAGATTATATAAACGGGTTAAGTATAAGATGGCGTGCGACTGTGTATAGGCCTACCATGGAAGACATGACTTGAATCATGGATAAATCATCGATTATTGACGCTTTCTAGCTCCGGCAAATATTAGGCCATGTTGGCCGCAAATGCTATTTGACCAGAAAGCTGACTCAGTCATATCGGCCAACGTTCTGCGTCGTTTGTGATTCGATTTTCTGCTGACTTCGCCCACGTTAAGCTTATTTCATCCGATGACGCAATGTAAGCCTACGCAATTAACGGACGCAACGGACGCTAGCGACGAAAGGCCTTACGTTGAATGGAAACCGCGCTTTATTGCTTGCCCGTATGCCGTGCAGTATCTCCGATCCGTCTTGGAGGTCTGCAGATAGCGACGTTGAAACTATGAAC
>Ga0209146_1000559_pt1 | contig 11026 bp, 10 predicted proteins | sample WorMetLIZAISLAND_2_FD_187402 | JGI IMG/M metagenome (GOLD analysis project Ga0209146, IMG submission 187402) | Marine gutless worms symbiont microbial communities from Max Planck institute for Marine Microbiology, Germany - Olavius geniculatus... | ecosystem: Host-associated > Annelida >...
CCCAGTTAACCACACACATCGGCCCACTGACGGGCCAACGGTGGTATTTATTGGCGCATAGTGGTTATTGGCAGCATGTGCGGCGCCGTCATAGGCCCCTTGAATATTGTGAATAAACATCCACACAGCAGCGTTAGTATTCATCCGCCACCCTGCGCTGAGCCTGTTCGCATCTGTGCATTAGCGAACGAAAAAGAGTTCAAAATGCTAATATTTTTCAAAGGCAGTATATCTCTCTCTTTAGCACTGAAAACAAATTACAAAAATTGTGAACGATTGCACAAAGTATATATTTATGAGGGAATAGAAATCACTTAGATAAAAGTGCCACTGGTCTTGTGCCGGCAACAACGCGCGTAGAGAAGTCTGCCGTAGTAGAGGCGCCATTTTTGTGTGAATTAAGTTGCAAGAATTTGTTGTTTGGTTTGGTAAGTTAGATTGCTTTGACGATAATGAAACGTAATAAGGTTTACATTTATCATAGTGCGCATCCCCCCTTACGAGTGCAACGAATCGGGGTTTGGTCGTTTGCCTACGGCACCGGCAGACGGAACAGTAATCGCGAAAACGGGTGCAGGCATGTCGGCCACATTGCGTACCATTGGTATCCAGTCAAAACGTCCCCTTGCCAAAACGTCCCCGAGTCAAAACGTCCCCAAGTTTAAACAAAATAGTTAGCAAGACAGTTGTATCGACATTCTATTCATCGCATGTTTTAACAGTTCATACATTAATTATAATTACCTAACTATATAGCAGCATGTCGTAATAACTTAACATCAGTTACAGCCAGTAAGTGAGAACATTTTCGCAACAGTTGCTTGGCTGATTTGTCCCCTACAGTGTATTGCTCCCACAGCGCGAACAGCTGACCCTGCAATTGTCTATATTCTAATCGTTGACGCCACAAACCAAGTCTATGGCAAAATTAAATTATACATGGAAATTTGTGTCAGTTGACCATCTGCCAGACTAAAGTTGCATTATTTGCATTATTTGTTAATTTTGCTTACTTATTACTCTGTAGTACGTTAGTGGTCAACTGGAAATTAGCAAAATTGTTAAAATCTGGCATTGCACTTTGGAGGCTGTATTTTACATTGTTATGTACATTGTGTATCAAAAAAACGCCCACTTTTGTTTTCTCTGACGGAAATGTTTCGATTCTTACAAAAACTGCAGGGAATATAGCTGAAGAACTGTTTTTACTCTGTCAGCGTTCCATTGTCTGTCTTGAAACATTTTGCACAAGTATGTGGGTCCATTAGGGTGCATCAAAAAATGAAAGTTAAAAAAGTAACCTGTGTGGGTTTTAGTTTTGTTACACTAGTAGATACATTACTTGTGTAAAAGTAACTCCATATTGACAATCATTTATATGTCCCACCATTCATTCAAAGATTTCCTGTTTTGAGAATATGGGCTAAAAATTGTAACTTTCACATTTCACCAAACATGAATATATCACGTGTTAAAAGTGTAAAGTTTGCCATTTGGTAACATTTTTGTAGACTAGCAGATGCCAAGACTGAAAATAAGTGAGTTAATTTGTCATTATTGCTGAAAAATTGCCATCAGTTTTGCTGCGTAAAAAGCACGGCTTTGGTGGGACCTGTAAATAAAGTTGGATTTTAAAAATATTTTTTACTTTTTCTTAGTATGTCCAAAGGAACACAAAGAAACCCCAGACAGTTCAAAATTAGAGAGTTGATTTTTTGTGCTATGGCTTTGATGCACCCTAGGGCCCATATCCTTTTGCAGACTCTCAAACACTTTATCCAATGTCTGTTTTCAGCGGTAAAGGCCATTATTTACAAACACGTAAATATGATGTCACAAGTCATCACTAGGGAGATACAGAAGAAAAGCGGGTGTTTTTTTGAAACACAGTTTACTACATACGATTATGAGATGTGACCAGAGCATAACTGGGTTTTTATATGGCATAAGCTGTGTATAAGGTGTGATGTTTATTCAGTGATATAACCTGTTGGTCATGTGATTGAATAGCTAAAAATGACTGAGCAATGTCGTGGAAGTCCAAGGCCTTCCAAGTGGTCACTTTATCGGCGTGCACAGAAACAGACAGCTGATGATTTACATGACGTAATGCACAACAGTACTGTAGTAGAACTGTCGTCTGATAATGTGGATGACATCGCACACTCAAGGATACATACTGCTGATACCTGTGATAATGCTGTAGAATTTAATCAGGACACGAGTGCCATTGCCTTGGAATATGGTGAGGAAGATCATGTGTCATATTCAAGTCCTGATACTTACATGTCAGACAGTGAGTCAGATAGTCCATCATTCAATAATGATGATGTGCCACCATTGACGCAGCAGCTGGCACACTGGACTATGGAATTTAACATTCCTCACCTTGCGTTAAACAAGTTGCTGCACATATTAAAACCACACTTTTCATCACTGCCGGCAGATTCTCGCACTCTGCTGCAAACGCCAAGGCACACTGTGATGAAAGCTTGTGGTGATGGAGCCTATGTGCACTTTGGTTTGGAGAGCGGAATTCAGAGAGCATTGGAGGGCAGTAATGTTGGTGATGTTCATGAAGTCTATCTTCAAATGAATGTTGATGGCCTTCCACTCTTTAAATCTTCAAACACTCAGTTTTGGCCAATTTTGGGTATGATGAAACAGCCACCAATAACCGGTCCATTTGTTATTGGCCTTTTTGGTGGAAAGGGCAAGCCTCCGGTGAACTTTCTGTTTGATTTTGTAAGTGAATTACGGCAGCTTATGAACCATGGAATTGTTGTTGGCATGAATCGAGTGAGTGTGAAGTTGCATAGTTTTGTGTGTGATGCTCCAGCCAGAGCATTTGTGAAGTGTACCAAGTCACACTCTGGTTACTCCAGTTGTGAAAAATGTGATCATCCAGGTGAATGGTGTGGAAAAGTAATCTTTTCACCAACAGTTGGGGCTCTGCGAACAGATAAACATTTCCGAGACAGAACAGATGAAGGCCACCATCTTCCGGATGTCATATCTCCACTACTGTCGTTAGATATGGGAATGGTGACCCAGTTTCCTTTGGACCCGATGCACCTTCTGTATCTAGGTGTCACTCGTAGGTTGCTGTTGTCTTGGATTCGTGGTCCTTTGACTGTACGGTTACCATCACGTGATTGTACTAAAGTGTCGTCTTTGCTACTTCGATTGTGTCCACACATAGCCCGTGAGTTTTGCAGACGGCCTCGGAGTCTAAGCGAAATTGACAGATGGAAGGCCACAGAATTTAGATTTTTTCTGTTATATGCTGGCCCTATAGTTATGAGGCCAGTTTTAAAAGATGTACTGTATAAGCACTTCCTGCTGCTGTTTGTTGCGTGTACTATCCTGTCAAGCACACATCTTAATGGTCAGTTCAACAGCTATGCCAGTGATCTTCTACAAGCATTTGTACAAGGAGTGGCTGATCTGTATGGTAAGACAGAGATTGTATACAATATACATGGTCTTCTGCATCTTTCAGCAGATGCTGAAAAATATGGTTGTCTAGAGAATTTCAGTTCATTTCCCTTCGAGAATAAGTTGAAAGCAATCAAACGACTTGTTCGAAAGCCTAGTCTTCCCCTCCAACAAGTTGCATCTCGTTTGACTGAATATGAAAGTTGTCAGTTTCATGATCGATTGACTTCTAACCAGTTGCGGTTCACGGAAGAACACTGTCATGGACCAATTGCTGAAGGCATTGAGATCGCAAATTTGAAGCAGTTTCGAAAATTAGCAGTGAATGGTTTATGTATATGTGTTGGCAAAAGAGATGGATGTGTTCGATTGAATGACAGGTCCATTGTTGTCATAAAGAACATTTTAAAAGTTTCTGGTGGAGCAGTGATAGTGTACAGTGTGTTTGACATAGTTGAAGAGTTCTTCACCTATCCGCTTCCATCCTCTTGTTTAGGTATTGTCAGAGTGTCCAGCTTGGAAACTGAAGTCAGGTTCACAGATGTCAGTAACATTGCCCACAAGTGCATTGCTCTGCCAGATGCATTAGATGACTGTGACTTTGTTGCCTTTCCTATGCTGCATCAGTGTTAATTCTACCACCAGTAACAAATGACAGATATGCTTATGTGCAACTGATAGTACATAGGCTTGAAGTGACTACAATTATGTGAACATTAATGATCCATGTGTGTGATAACGTATACTTTACTTGTTTCAGCATATTATTCTCAACGAAGTCCAGACTGCAGAAGAAATGTTTTATGTTGTTGAATTCTATGATGGATCAGTTGAAGTGGTCCCAGACAGTTGGATGCTATCAGCTAGTGAATGTTACTGGCCACGAACAAAAGGGAAGCATCAGATTGCTGTAGCCATCCAGCAAAAAAAGGAGCCTGACAACACCTGGCGGATCGCAAAAGTGAAAAGAGCCATGAGAAAATGTGGTATGTGCGTATTTAATTACAGTTAAACTGCTGAATGAGTTGAGTACTGTACTAAATTGCATTTTCTCAGCATCTGCAACACGCATGCAGATATTAGTTAAAATTTTAATTTTTTGGGTATCGCACCCATGATGAGAAATGTTGTTATTATTTTTTGTATCATTATTTGTAGTGATGTTTCAATTGTAAAGTTTGAAAATAAATTTCAATTAATTAGTGCTGGAAAATTTCAATTTCAATATTGATTTCAATTATTTTTATGCTCATCAGTTTGTGTGTTTGTTTCGTTGTTATTTCATATGTCTGTAAGATCAGTCCTGATGTAATTGTGAGCTGTGTTTATAGACAGAACATTTGAGTCGCATTGTAACTCATTTGTTGCAGATTTTCTATTTCATTATGTAATTTAACTAAAGGCAAAAATGCTACAAGCGGCTCTCGGTGTTGTGCACGTTTCGATCGTGCATCGAAATCGGAAATAACACGGAACTGGATTTAGTCATTTTCGATCGTGTGCAGTCAGTTCCCCGAAATGAACTTAGATTTAACTTTAATTTTATTACTTCTTAGCTTTCTCGCTTTGTTGTTCTTCAGCTCTCCTTCCTTTTGCAACATTTCCGTGTACTGGGTTGCATGTTTATTATTCAAATGCTGACGCAAAGTAGTTGGGTTGCCATTGGGCGTTTTAATTTGAACTTTACAAATGTTGCACTTAGATGCTTGTGCATTTTCGTGCTGAAAATATTTGTGAACTACACTCCGTTTTTTATACTCTGACATGGCTATTTTGCTTGTTTACAATTTACATTGCAGATGGCAAAATTGTAGTGATGGGCATAATGAAAATTTTTTATTATTTTCAAGGAAATTGATTCGATTTTGATTAATCGAATCGAAAAGAAATTTAATTAATCCAACCATCACTAATTATTTTGATGTCTAGCATGTGCTGAGGTATTACAGATTCCAGTTACAAAAATGTTGCATTATAAACCAGCCTCTAGTCTGGTACCATAGATTAGTTTACTAGGGAATGTGACTTCACTGTTTTTTTTGACAGCGACATTTGAGATAGCCAATAAGAAGGCAGAGAAGGCTTTATATACTTCTGATGTGGCCACTACAGACAATGCTGATGGCGATGAGGGCAAACGAGTTACTAAGCGGCCAGTGGTTTATACTGACAGTGAGCATCCAACTCATAAGCGAAAAGAGAAAGTTGTCAGTGTGGAAGTGCATAATATTCCACCAATACCTAATGCACTAATGGCCTTGAGCAACGTGCCACCAGCATGTGAGATTTTACAAGATGTACATGTCACTCCAAGTCAGAATCTACAAGCTTCTGTTGGTGTTGGATCTGATTTGGATCAGCAGACATATATGGTGCATCAAACTCCAAGTCAGCCTCCACAAGCTTCTGTTGGACCAGATTTTTCCGTGAATAGTCCCTCATCTGAGGTGCATGAAACTCCACGTCGTCCTCAGACTGTCGGTCAAATGAACCCTCTGCCAGAGCACCAAATGTGTAACAGTCAGAATCGACCACAAGCTTCAGTACGACAGTACTTGGAAAAGAATACTGACACTGACAGTATGTATTAAGGCTGTGTTATGCATAGTAGTGAACGGTTTTAATTGTCATTCTCATGTATTTCCAGTTTAGTTTGTTTTTTATTTGTCAACTGTTTCTGCTAAAATTGGAGTTTCTGTTAACAAGCGTGGATGAATTTTTATTTTCAGTTGTATTTCTGTTGCCATCATTCAGTTACATACAAAGATGTATAGATTGTGTTCGAAATTGGCTTTTGTATATAAGCGGGCACAGACAACTGACAGGCTCTCAGAGTTAGAAATGCTTATGTACAACTGATAAGTGTACCAGTTACTTGTGAACTGAAAAATTGGGAAAATAGCTTGTTTAAAAATTTTAACTAACTTTTGCATTATCATGACTATTGTGCTGTTTTCTAAGTTAATGGGGTGGTGGTGTATAGTATTAAAAGTTTATTTAAATAGTAAAATATTTTTACAGACTTGGGTACAAGTGCTTGAAAAGTCCTTGAAGTTACTGTGTCCTCGGCCTTGGCCTCGAATTCTGAACTTTGCGTGCGCTCTGTGTGTGTGTGTGTGTGTAGGTACTGTGTCACATCAGGAACTTCGTATTATTTTGAATAAGCTAAATCGTATGGATGAGAAACTGGAATACGTGTGTCGGAAACTAAATTCGATATGTAACAAAACTGGTACTGGTGAAGGAGGTGGTGCTGCAGTGCCAGCTGTACCAAATGGTATGACTGTGCCTGCAGACACAGTGAAAGATCTGAAGGCTATTGCCAGTATTATTCTTACTGATGAGAATGTCAGAAAGCAGCTGGCAAGTATTAGTTGTGATAACTGCATATGTTACTGTGGTTACAGTTGGTTGACTTTAATGAACATAAGGAATAATTATATTGAAAAAAAACAAGCAAGCAGTCTCTCGAAGGTAATTAGCCAACACTCTAAAACAGCAAAACTCAAAATTTTTGAATAATAAGTGTGAAGTATATGCACTAGCACATTTAAATCTGTGAACTTCCAGCTTTAAATGTATAAGCTAGCGCATGTGTTTCACGCTTATTATGCAAAAATTTCGATTTTTGCTGTTTTGGAGTGTTGGCTAATAACCGCAGTCATATGGTCATTGCTGCTGCCAGGTTTGAAGTGTATACCACTTTCCGTTCCGGAGTTATGGGCCCTCAATTTCCCATTGGCCCCAGCCAAAAGTGCCAATTTTGGGGTTTTGGGGCAAAAAGGGGTAAAATTAGAATTTTTCGCTTTTGGACCCCAAAAGGCACTTCCTTGGCAGAAACTGCGTGTAATGACATGTTTGCGGCGTGGGTGTGTCCAAAAAGGTGACCTGTGGACGTGGCGATGAAACCAAAAAAAGGAAAGAAACTTTTTGGTGACAAACGCCCGTTACTTTGGCCATTGGCTTATACAACAGCTTTTACAGTGTGTCTTGTGCAGCTTATATCATAAAAATTTACAGACTGCATGTTCAAGCTGTCCACTGTTAGGTCAACAGTAGTCATAGAATTATGATATCAAATAGTAAGTGGTAGTGAAAATATTAAAACTTATGCAATACAAAGTCTCCTACATAGTCTACCTAATACATATTTAATATTTGTTTTTATAAACATTATTAAATGTGTTAAAGTAGTCACATGCTGTTCTTAATCTGTTGGTCAGAATACATAATCACAGATACTGTGATGCAGAAACTTGTAAAAAATTACAGTGGTTATTTTGTATATATCAACAGTTCTTTTCAGTTACTGGTAGTGTTGGCTACACTGTCTCTGCGTAGTTATTATTTTCACATAATTGCTGTGTTGTAGGCATGCTACCTAAGCACATTTGGTTCGAGCACATTAACTGACACTGTAGCATCCATGATGAAAGCCATGATGTCGCATGAACTGTCACTGCAGTATAACTGGATTGGAACCCGTGGCAAGCACAGCTTTCAGCATTTAAAACTGGCACCAACCATATGTGGTAATTGTTTTCTTATAGCATGCAGAATTGCAGGCAGTAAGAAACTTTTTCTTTTACTTCAACTATCTAAATTTGCAATTTGGCAACAACTTTAAAAAATTTTGAGATCAAATTCATAACCTTAATTATCAACAAAGCAGTGAATAAGATCACAGTGTAACATTTACATATGTCTAAAAATAACACTTTGAAGTATTCCAAAGTATAAAGCACCAGTTGCAAATTTTACAGACTTTGTGAAATGCCAACAGGTTGATATTTCACAACAGAAACTCATTAGGAGCACCATATAGCATCTGATGTCACAGTAACATAATTCAGATATTTTTGTTTATTTCACAGGTGAGCTGCTGGGGGTGAGGGCTGGAGTGGCTGCCACAACAAGGCAGTGTAATGACTTGTCAGGAGAGCCTGAGAGGCTATGTTAGAAACTGCCTTTATTATAAGGGTTAGACGATCACAAAATAGCTATCAGCAAGCACAGGGACACACTGCTGGTGTGAGTATGTTTCCTGTGGAAGAAAATTTGTGTCTTAATGCTGGCCCTTGGGTATAGATTGGTTCTCATGTATGTAGATTTCCTTGTTTTTTGTAGATGCTGTGCGAATGAATGCACTGACAACCGGCACAACTAATCGCATGGTGGAGGAAAAAATTAAGGCGTGGCTGCGCCAAGCACGGGACCGTGCCGGTGGACGCAAACGTCGCTATCTCCAGGCTCAGAGTCAGACACGTCAGAAAAGGAGTCAAGTACTGTTGGAGGACATAGACACAGACGTTGAGGACAGCCTGCCTTCCAGTGACACTGACAAATGATTCTGCACCAAGCTCCACCCAGCCTACTGCACCACCACTTCCTGAAAATAGACAGGGCTTCGTATATATAGCTTTTCAGGAACTGAAACATCAAACTGGGGGGACTGGGTGGCCGAGTGGTAACTTGGTAACTTACTCGACTTTCATGCCAGACTGCCGGAGGTCTGGCATTTCGTCGTGAGACGTCGGGAGAGCTTTGAGTTGTTGAGTGAAGAAGAGAACCAAGATAAACTAATTCATCAGCGCTGCAGCCTCATTTCCTAGAACTGTCACCGTCGATGGTTCATCCTTCCTGCTGCCTAGGGCTTGTGTATACATAAATATTAATGTAGCTGTGCATTAAGTTTTGTTGGAGTGGTTATGGTTCTTGTAGACTTCTTAATATTAATTGTAGTGTTATTACTTTGACTTTATGAACACAGTATGCAGGGTTCCTATAGGTCAGAGAAAACTGGAAAAAGTCAGGGAAAATGAAAATCGTTGACATTCTGGCGTGATTTCTGAGGTCCCAAAATGCTCCAAAATCCAAATTTTCCAGGGGCTGCGCCCAGGAGCCCATTCGAGGAGCTTACATTCACGCAGCCGCCAAGAGTGAACTGGAAAACTTTAGTGTTGCTAACATTTCTGCGATAGGGTTATTGTTTCGATGAGGTCATGGAAATTGTGATTTCATGACTTGAAAAGTCAGGGAATTTGAGTGTAGAAGACCTTACGTAGGAACCCTGCGTATGAACATTCACTCATCTTAATGGCAGTTGTTATGTTATGTTTGAGCCCGATTTACTAATAGTCATTGGCAATTCCATTTTTATGTTGAAAGTTTTATTTTTAAACTGCATATTTTAGTACAGGGCTAGTGATCTAGTGAAATGTTTATTTCTGATAAAGAAGTCAGTGTATTAAAGTAGAATATTTGTGGGAAAGTCCTTTTATTTTTATACCTAGTCCTAGTTTGGTATTTTTTTGCATTTTACTTGAATGTCATATTGGTGCTGCCACATGCTGTATCAGGGTTCAGTGTTAGTTGTCATACTGAAGCATTCATTTTGAGAATTTACCATTATCCCATCCTCAATATATGGTTAGCTTAGGTTTTTCAAAATTTTGTAGACTTTTATGTCAGCCATTAATTCTTCATTTAGATTTGAAATATTCTCTTTCACTGTTGTTGATAAATTCTGTATTTTTACACTGTGCAAGAGTTTTAAAAGTGATTTTGAGCCCGATTTACGAAGTCATATCTGTCATTTGACTGGTTCACTGTTTATGTGGTTGAGTATTGTATTACTGCTTGTACTGTCATTTGAATGTTAACCCATGATTTAATATCTTTTTTTATCATTTTAAAATTAAATAATTGTAAATTTTTCAATACAGTTTGGCTAAATTGCAGATTTGCTAGACCTGCCCATTTGTGGCATTTCGTAGTTAATTCATAAAAATTTTCCACCTTATTTTGTGCAGTGTGTAATTTAAGTACATGCAATGGATACTCATTTCTTTTTATAGTCTTGTCTTTCATTTGTTCTACTTCTGATAGCTTAATAGTTTGATTATTGTGTGACAATGGCCGTTAGTACCTTAACTTGTTTCTAGCTTAAATTTGAGTTTAATTTTAACATTTGGCGTAATAAAAATTACATTATTGGCACTAGATTTTGTAATTATACGGACGGACGGATAGTTTGGGACTTTTAATTTTAACGCGATGTTATAAGATTGGCATTGATGTGATGTTATTAGATTTTCGCTGAACTTAATTGCATTATGTTATGATAATTACGTGTGGTAATATTGAAAGAAATGATTTGTAAACAACAGTTTACTATTTTACTATCGGGACTCTGGGGGAGCACCATGAGCTATTTTTCATTTGTGATGAGTGCTTGTACGGTATGCTTGAGTGTATGTTAACGAGTTAGAACAATATTGACATTGAACTTTAATTTAGAAATTCACAAAACGGTTTGAGCCCTACATTAACACAGATTTGCACAGTTTTGCTAACACTAATTTTGTATTACCGTCCCAGTCAACCATGCAGTAAGGGGCCATCAACGAGTCAACAACTCTTAAACATGCAGGGCCAATAAGGGCAGCCCACATTGGGCCCCCATTATTGGGCCAATGTCGGACCAATTGGCGTTTTCTATGCAGGGCCACTGTGGGCTGCCCTTATTGGCCCTGTACGTTGAGGCCTGTTGGCTCGTCGATGGCCCCTTATTTTATGGTTGACTGGG
>Ga0209146_1000564_pt1 | contig 10961 bp, 9 predicted proteins | sample WorMetLIZAISLAND_2_FD_187402 | JGI IMG/M metagenome (GOLD analysis project Ga0209146, IMG submission 187402) | Marine gutless worms symbiont microbial communities from Max Planck institute for Marine Microbiology, Germany - Olavius geniculatus... | ecosystem: Host-associated > Annelida >...
GGCCCATTTTAAACCTGATTTTTAGGGTATTAAGATGTACTAGCAACCAAAAAATTAATTAATATTGACAAATTAGCATTTGATTAAGTTAATAAGTGCTTTATGAAGATTACGTAAAATGATGCGACTTAGACATTAAGCCAACTGTTATCTCGGAATGTTTTAGGTTTCTGCATTACTCGCAGTTACAGGGGGATAAAACTTTATAAATGGCTGCAAAAATCCGCTAACGATCATAACTAGTCCAACGTTTATACAGCTGAAAAAGAAACGGCAGGACGAAAAGTAAAGCTCTAAAAAAGTAAAGGTAAACGTAAAATTTCCCACTGTTAGCATCACTCTGACATTTCTGTGACCAATGCATCAGAGCTCATCTCGGTTAACACGGCCCCTAGGAGACAATGAGCTACAGACACAGCTCAGTTATGGGTTTAGAGAAACGCAAGTCACTAAACACGTTACAGCATACAGTGGAATAATGAGAGACGTTGAGGAAAGATGCAAAGATAAAAAGAAAGAAGAAGCCATAAGACGTTGCGTGATCTACTGAAACATAATACCCCCGAGATTAGCAAAAAATTTCAGCTCAGTGAAAAGAAACAGAAATTATTTGCCTGAGCCAAGAACTGTTAAAAAGTCAGTGAAATACACTGCACTTTGCACTGGCAGACAGACATGATCGCGATGTACAGTCTACCTGCCATGAAGACACGCTGCTGCCGCTAGTCGACATGTAAACTGAGTAATTCCGTGCAACTCCACGCAATTGGGTACTTGGCTCACCACTAATCCACGTTACGTTCAGAGAGGTATTTGACACAGGCACAACGGTCGGCGCCGGTTGAAACACCGGAGCTAAAACATCCATACACCGCAGCTTTACACTAAATTGTGTGATTAGTAGAAAAAGGACGCGGGGACGTTCCCCACTTGTTTCCAAAAAGGGTAAGCATTTCCCTTTCAGTAAGTGTCATGAAAAAGAAGTTTCCTCACAGTTTTATTTGCTTACTTCCTGAAACACTACAACTTTCTGCGATTTTTAGCAATAGTTTTCGTAGTTGCGAAAACTGCAAATTTACTCTATATTTTACTGAAATCAGTAGTCATCCGCTAAACTGGCTCATTTGCATTGCACAGCTCCGTTCTGCTGAGCAATTCTGCATTTGACAGTTACACAGATGTGACGCCAAAATAATGATTTTGTTCTTGAGGCAACATTAGACAATTCTATAATGATAATCTCATATCTTCACAAAACGATTTTACGAATGTCTCATTATTCTCACGGGCATTGATTGACTTTTCAGTAGTAATCGTAACTGCTCTGACCACTGTAAAATTCTGATTTACTGGTTGATTAGTTGATCGATTAACTAATACACTACCGGCTTCCGCGGTGCGTCCAGTAGCGAAGTCGCTCGCCGTTTTGCCGAGCAAGTTTTCTGCGACAACTTGTAGCTGATACTCAGTGAACGGCTGGAGACCTGACACCCTGTAGCTGGTCTCGGGAGCTGGTAGTATCGTCGGTAAACCGAGCGGGTCAAACTGTCCTGACGGATTAAAGACCAATCGTGGTCTGGATGCGTCTTCACTTTTCAGCCACAACTCGTAGAAAATTATTATTCCTGCAACATAACACGCAGTACGCAGCGTAATCAACACAGACTCACATGTCCGGCAAGAACTGAACTTAAATAAACATTCGCTTGCATTAACATGGGGTTGATAGCCCAGTAATTTAGTTTTCAGCACCTTATACCACGTTTGCTGCCTATACCTGTAGCACTAAGTCTAAGTGAGAACTCCATCTGCGCATTCAAACGTGACAAAAAAACTACAATGTAGGCCTACATTACCGACCGTCGGCGACCGTGAAATAAGTGCGCCAGACCACTGTCTGGGGTGCAACTTTCCTCTATCCTTTTCAGTTGTCCGATGTTTACCAAATTCTGCATTTGAGTTAGTCTCTCGGACGTCTTTCTTGGTTTTGAGTTCTAGAAAAATCTGTTAAAAATCACACAGTTGTAAAAGATCGAAATTTTGCTTTTCCATTGAAAGGATGCGTCGCTAAATACAAAAGTTAATAGACTGATTGACTGACTGAGCATCGACGTGCGAATGATTACCATTAGGTCGTGTAGGTGGTTGCCAGCTGACGTTCAGTCCGGTAGCCCCGCTGGCGCTGATATGCGGCGGCGACTGTCCACTAGGGGGCGCCTGCAGTGTGACCGCTGTGACGCTGGTGTTTAGACACCCGGCACCGGTACACGTGCTGACCGTTAGCACGTAGCGTGAGTACGGCGTCAGTCCGGTCACACGACGTCCAAGCGATAAACCCGAGTAAACAGTGACGCTTGCGCCCCTCGCCTCGTCAAACGACGTGAGCACATAACGCTGTATGACGCCGTTGGGTGACGTTGGCGCAGTCCACGACACGGAGACGGACGTCGCCTGCGTCACTTCCACACGTGCCGTGAAGTTGCCGGTCGGCAAGCCAGCCGCACTGCGGTACAGCACCCCGGGACTTAACGCTGTGCCGTACCCGTTATCGCTCGATACTCGATACTCGTACCACGTGAACGGCAACAGACCGGTATCGGTAAACTCCGTATCTGCAACAAACATGCGTAAGCCCAACACGTGAAGTCTTTAAGCACTTTGTGAGTACCTGGCCAAATACGTAAACGAGTAAACTTCTGCTACACTTTCTAATGCTCCCACACCAGTAACTGTTAGAAGGCTGTATTAGGCGGCCGTCCTGATAGACAAACTATATGGGTCTGCCCGTTCGTCTGTTCATCTGTCTGTCTTTCCCTTACGCGCTCTTAACTCGAACATACAGAAGCGTATAAAATGATGTAAAAGTTCTACTGGTGTTCCAATTTTCATTTCAAACGGTCAAAGGTCAGAGTTAGGGTTAAAGCTAAGGTTAAGGTTGCAAAGCTATGAGCGGGCAGCCGCATAATATGCCGACAATGAATATCAGTTATAATTTTATAGCTGCAATTGGCTTACCACAAATAACCCTCTGATGTAACTTGATAAACATGTACACGCATAAACAACTGCAGAAATGTTCTACACGACAAATTTTCTGCAGAATCTTGCCAAAAAATTGTTGCAAGTTAGACAAAGGCATACCGTTGGACGACTGATTAGCAATGAGCGATGAATTGCGATAGAGTCTGTATGTCTCGATGATGCCGTTCGGTTTGTCTGGAGTGGTCCAGGTCAGACGAATTGCTGACGAGTTCACGAACACGGCGACAGGTGGCGCCTGCTCACTCGGTGCTACGCGTACACGAAACAACGTCCATATACAATAGGCATAATATCTCGTTTACACGATCGAGCAAACGTCAAGCAGACGTCGAACAATTAGCACATGTATTTTAAATACATTTGCTCGATGTTTGCTCGATCGTGTAAACGAGGTATAACGCACAATACGATACAATAACTTAATTTATAGAGCACTATTTACGAGAAACGTCCAAAAATGTTCCAGACGGCAGGTCCAGCAAAATGTATAAATAAAATTGTGATGAAATTCTACAGATGGGTGGAGAATGGCAAAGGACCATAATCAAATTATTGTGGCGATCCGTTTTCCGAAACGTATCAAACAGTAGCCGCATTAAGTTAGTTGTGTTAGCCATTTGACAGCACTATTGTCGCCAGAGGTTGAGATATGTATCGCTTGTTGTTAAATTATAGTTCACAAATTAATTCAATGACTGACTCGCAAAAAAAATTATTTATGGTCCGGTAAACAAAAATTACTTTGAAAGGCATCAGTACTCGATAGAGTAATAAAAAAAACTAGCACATTCTTGGCATTTGAGCTGTCATGTTACTTATATAATGAGAGCTAATGTCAAGTCAGATTAGGCCATGTCTGGTGGCATGTTCCGAAGGAGGGTCGGCGACATCATAAATATTTTTTCCACTGCTCTCTGACTGCTCGCTGACATATATATATACATCTTTATTCATCGAAGAAACGATAGATTAATACATACGCACATGCATGCAATTAACAACAGGAAAAGAAAAATAAATAAATAAACACATTCAAGCATCTTAAGTTTATCTTATGACCAGTCCAATCAATGGCCTTTTTTGTGGTCATTTTACTATGTTTTCCCGACACGCAGCCCATTGCATTGTCGTTGTACAGATAGCATGGCCCCGTCTGAGCTCAGCGCGTTAGCGTAACAACTCACGTTTCTGCTTTACAGCGTTTCAGATTCGGGGCATTTCCGTCGACTGAACGACATTGTGCGCTATATAAATTTACTTACTAACTTCACGCCAAGTCTTAAGACGCGCACAGAGCAACGTAACTAAACTGAACTAAACTGACATGGCTTCGTTTTTGACGAACTGACCAATGGGCAAGCAGTAATGTATTATAGTAGGCACCGTCTAACGGCGTCGGTGGTTATATACGTGACTAATTTGACATACTCGTCAACCAATGACAGTAGCATCGCCCTGCTTGTCCACTGGTCATTTCGTCAAAACTAAACTGTATCAGTTCAGTTCAGTTCAGTTCACTTCAGTTGGTATATATTTGCTCTGTACGCGCCTTTAGTAAACGGTTTGGGCTATGAAGAACAACTGAGAGTGAACTGTAGACCTCGACTGCAGCCGAACGGATTGTTGAAGCTCAGTCCACTGGTGCCAGGCACGCACTGACCACACGACGGAGACGTCGTCAGCTTCTTACAAGGACACTGACCAGTCGTGACGTCACAGGTCTCATTGAGCGATCCCGCCGGGTCGCAAGAGCACAACGTACAGCTGGAAATACCGACGCATAACATTCAGCAGCAGCAGCAGCAACTGGCCTTGGGCATCACAGGCTGCGCGGTAGGCCGAGTGCATGGTTGCGTTGCTGTAAGTTACGATGACCAGCAAAATCAATGAGAAAACTGAAATGTTGACCCCACGTTCATCAGAAACCCCCAAGAATATTGAACCAAAACTTGGACTAAATAATTAAGTCATCGACCCCTACAATTACTGTAAAAATCGCTTCTGTACATCTTTTGTTTTCATTTCTTTTTTCGACGAAATTAGATCACAATTTTGTAATGTAGTGAATTCACATGCGCAAATACAGTGCGCTATCTCTGCCGTTTTCTATGTCCGATATCACTGTCATTCATACAAGTGTTTTAACTTTTAAGCGTTATATTTACATAAGTTTACAAAGCATATCTACTAGAGAAGCTTTATCAAAATCACTCGAGAAGTGAATAGGCCTATACGGCGCAACTGATGCTGCAACGATTGCTGCAAACGTCCATTAGCTGACTGCAGTACACCCAAACGTATGCCGCGACGGTTGCACTAACTGCAACCGGTTGGACAAGGATGGGTTCATTTTCAAGGCTATGGCCAAGACCAAGGCAAGTGTTGAAGACCTCTTCGAGGCCAACGCTTTGTCCTCGAGCTGTCCTCGAAGTCGAGAACAGTCCTCAAGGATTTCATCCATGCTGTGCAAGTGAGTTTGTGAGCTCCTCCATCGAATAAACGACAGACTGACAATGCAAATGCTGACCTGCTGGCTGAATCCTTCCAGTATCCGGGCAGACAGGTGTCACATCTCAGCCCTCCAATGCCAGACCCCGCCTGTTTGCACTGACATTGTCCGCTCTCCGCATCGCAGACGGTGCGTATGATTGTGCCGCCCGGATCACACCAAGCACTGCACTCAGTGCAGCCGCCCGACGACGACTTGAAGTACTCTGACCACAACCAAGTAAAGTAAACTGCAGTCTAATATAGCCGGCGCAGATTAACCAAAAACGTCTCACTGTGCCGCAGCCTCAAACAAACATAACAAGTAATTTGAGAAAAGCTTATAAGACGCGCGACAGCCTCTAGCAATTCCTGTTTCCAGGTTGTCTTGGTCTATCTCCATCCAGTTCGTTGCAATTCACTGTTGAACTGTGTGCTGCAGCAGAAAATTGCAGAAAAATCACTAAAACCCCCTATTTTGGAGGTTTAAAATCGTTCAAGGTCATTAATGTTAAACCATTAAAAGCTTGTTAGCAGTTATTTTTACGGTAAGCAACAAGTCTATGTCTATCTGCAAGCGCTAGACGAGGCAACAGCAGTAAAATAAGGACCTTTTATGGGGGTACTCCTCTTTGACACCCGCATGCGGAGGCCTCCTTGAACCTAAGCGGTCGCGACTTAAACTGCTAAAATCTACGTTTAATGTTAAAAATTATTTATGCAGGTTGTCTTGGTCTATCTCAAGTCATTTCGACGCAACTTACTCTTGAAATGTGTGTTGCAGCCCAAAATCGCGAAAAAATCACCAAAACCTCTATTTTAAAGGTTCAAGGTTCAAGGTCATTCAAGGTCGTTGATCTTAATGTCAATCGAAAGGACGTATAACACTTTCTATTAGTAATTAATAATAACCTAGGCCCTATCTCGCACCGTTTCTGAGATACGGCGACTTATTGGCTCAAAATGGCCAATTTTTTGTACACCTTCTCACTTAGCGCCCTCGATCGGGGTAACCCCTTTCGAATTTATAGAAAAGCTTTATGGATCCTAAAACTGAAGTCTTCGTGGCAGTCCATGGCGAAGATTTCGTGATCCTAGCTTGCGTCTGTTTGACACAATACCGGAGTGTGACAGACGGACGGACGGACTGACGCCTCGACGATGGCTCAGACGCGCGAAACATAACATGCTGTCGCGCGTAAAAAATATTCAGACATTGTTTCAAATTTTCAAAACTAATGTTCCGCTGTCGACGTTTAAAGGGCAGATTGTTTCGCACCCGCCGTCTATAGCTGCCGTGAAGATCCTGTCACCATATCAGTCATCCAGCTGTGACCGGGGATACCTAGGCGTGTAAGCTGTTATACTAATATTGTCTAGAATTAGAGCTAATTGGTGCACGATATGTTCTCTGGTGTACAATAACACCGACTACATTCATCGGACACCGTAGACATATGTGCACTCGTTCAGTCTATGTCGCAGTTATGTCTCTGGTATTAGGGGTATTAATTTATTAATTTGCGGTAAATTACTCCATGAGTGCAATCTGCCAATCACGCATGCGCAAACGAATCAGGGTGACGATTTACACTATGGGCAATATGGAAGTGTAAAGCTGAAATGTTGTAGCCTACTAGCGAAATACAGTTTCAGTCTTCAACAACAATGTTACCCTTAGACAGTTTATAAAAATATGAGCAGCATTTTTACACAAATGTCAGTTTTAAGAAACCATAAAGCAATTATTGTAGCCAACTCGCAATATTTGACGGTCCTAGCACCCTAGTCGCTGTCTTGCTTTTAGCTCCCGCTGATTATACGTAATGCCCGTACAGGATAGTCATAACAGTCAATTAATTAGGGCTTACGTGGTTTACAGGTGTCACATCTTGTGCCGATTCTGTTACTGAGACAACTGCATTGACCAGTGTTCTGATCGCAAGCCGAACCGTCCGTACCAGTGACGTCACAGTTGCATGGCTGACAGCCGTCAGGGTTGTCGTGTGTCAGGTTAAAGGTGTCGCTGCGGCATTGGTTGCAAGATGTTCCTTTGACGTTCGACTTGCACGGACACTGGCCTGTGTTTTTGTCGCGACACGTTTCACCCGGCAGAGTGCCAGCTTCGTGACATGCGCAGTCAGAACATCCGGTCTGCGGGTCATTGCCGAGCCTGTGACGCACGCGCAAGCAGCACGTCAATATAGTTGCTCTACATCTAGCCCGGTTAGTACCAAGATGGGTGACCAATGCCATTTGCCGGTGAACCATTGTAATCAATAATTGAGTTAAACGTGAATTTATATAAAACATACTGTTCAATTCCCCAAAACCTCTAATGCGCAATACACTTGCTTGCACTCAGCCTAGCCATCCCGTTGTAGTAGTTAAATGCACTATGCCGTGGTCCCGGTTACCGTCGAAAAAAACGGCGTTTCCTATGTCGCGCAGATTCCAGAATCCCACCAAAGCTGATAGCAAACGACCCAAGTTCTATTTCGCAAGTCTCGTACGCTGGGTCTATGGCTAGTAGGCGACAGTGTGCTATGACGTTGACTTTGACTTTGATCCCACGACGTCGAAAACTAACCCTTTTGTCTAACCTCGGTATATAATGTACGTAGGCCCTACGTGTTATTTTGTGAGAATCCGTCAAGCTGTTCGCGGAACATGTCCGAGATTCCAAATTTCTGACATCTGACATCCTCGAACTCGAACTTCAAACATCTAATCAGTTTATCTTTTGTTGTGCTAACATACTGTGATTAAGCATCAATGAGCAACAACAGAAAACATAATGATCTCCGTAGTCGGAGTTACCAGAGTTAACAGCACGGCGAAAACTGACCCGTAGTATCCGTCTTTGCAGGTGTCACAGTGCAGTCCGAGCACGGCAGCCTTGCAGACGCATTGACCACTGGTAGAGTTGCAGCTGGTACCCGGCTGGGTGCCGTTCGTGTTGCAGCTACATTGTGAGCACGTGTTTCCACTGATGTACCAGCCCGCCTCGCAGAACTTGCACTGTCTGCCGCCGACGCGCAGCTTACACTCGCACTGTCCCGTCGCTCGGTCACACAACGTACCCAGCGACAGCACAGGATTACAGTCACACGGATCACAGCCGGCCGGATTACCCGAGTCCAGCTGGTAAAATCTGGATTTGCATTGGTCGCAGTAAACCCCTACAGTAACAAATAATCCCAATAAGCTTTAGGCCTACAAATTTATCACATTAGTTACAACCTCACTTATTTGCTAGTGACGCTTCGGCAACCGGTGTTACCTCCTTCGCTATGATGACTTCCGCTAGATGTCTTTACGACAAAAAAGCTTGGCATAGGTACGATAATATCGTCAGGAACCTTTGTTTCGGTCCATAAACTTATTTTCTTTCAAATCACATACAATCTCCATCATGTTGTACTTTCTGCTGTGGTTTTATTTTACATACTGGCTAGTACCATCTGACACTACAGTACTGCACAATTTATTACTAGGCTATTATATGAAATTCATGAAAAGACGACAATTTGCTAATGACGAGAAAGTGTTCTGCATGGCAAATTGCTGGCCAAAAAACCAATATCAAAAAGTCTTCTACAACGATATCGAAGCTTTGGAAAAAGCTACATCAAGTGCACTTTAGTTGCACAACACTGTTGAAAAGTAACGAAATATGATGTACAATTCTTTCAGGATTACGAACTTTTTAAACACCCTTTGTACTCTTCCAAGCTGCGCACATAATATGAGCTGGTTTTGCCTGTTCCGTCATGAATACAGACAGACAGACGCACAAGAGAAACAGACAAACCCTGTACGTTTGGTTTGCAGTAGCACTGGCCGCCAGCTGCATCACACTCGACGCTAGCGTTCACTGTGCCGGGCTGATGACAGTTACAAGCTTGACAACCCTGCGGATTGGATGGCGAGAGATTGAAGTACCCGGGCTTACATAAATCACATCGACGACCGGCAACGTTAGCCTTACACGGACACTGACCTCCCACCTACACACGACAGCGCACTTGTCTTAGTTAGTAAAAAAGCAAGCATTAAAAAAGCTATAACTAAAAAAGTAAAACTATGCATGCATGTGCGGCTGTCATATGCAAAATTACGAGACCATAGACAGTTAGTAGGACGCACCTTTAGTGAGGGCTTCCATCGAGAGGTTGTTGTCTGCTGCACCCACTCAAACAGGGCTTGCCCGCCTTCTTGCGGCAGCATCACCTCATGCTGGAGACTTTCTCCAAGCTGTACCATGTTCTTCAGTCGGCACCAGGCTAGACGACTCAGCCCTACGCATCGCCATCGCACTGCGTCTGCGTCTCTCACACGTGTATCTGCGGGCAGGCCGTCGACACATCAGGGACACACGGTTTCAGCTGCCGCCAGTCTGCCGGTCGTCACGCCAGACACAGAGCTGTCAATGACCTCATCAAGCGCGCCTTGGCGTCAGCCGACGTACTAGCCAGACTTGAACCATCGACGCCGTCACGTGATGACGGCAAATGTCCGGATGGACTGAGCACAGCGCCTTGGAAAGAGGGCAGCTGCTTGGTCTGGGATTTCCTTTGACAAGACACACTGGCTGCCAGTCATCTTGACCGGGCGATGTCTGGACCGGGCGCCGTGGCTACGGAGGCGGAAGCACGAAAGCAATCCAAGTACAACTCGCTCGCAGCGACGTACCACTTTGTCTCAGTCGCCGTCGAGACACTGGGTGCGCTGGGAGAGGAAGCGACGCAATTCATTACGACCTCGGCCGTCGGATTGCTGCCACAACTGCAGAGCCGCGTTCCGTGACCTTTCTCTTCCAGCGTCTTAGTGTCGCTATCCAGCAACTGGCAGCGAGGCAACGCCGCGTCCGTGACTGGAACATGTCCCCCATCTGCAAAGCTGGATGACATTTTATATCGTGTAGGCCTAGTTGTGTTCGGTGTAGTAGACAGTAACTTTGGAGACACCTTCAGACTCAGTTTATGTTGTTCATTTGTGCTGGATAGCCTAGTCATTTTTATGTGCTATTAAAATTTGTTAGTGTACTGTTTTAAGCAAGTTTTGATCTGCTACATTTCACTTGATTGACAACAGTAGTTTAAAAAATTATACTTACGATATGCAATGAAATGTTTTCTTTTTTACCTGGACAGGCACAAAAGATCTATTTACAACAGCTCCAAGCCATCCAATTGGAGCCGTGAAAGAATGTGACGGAATGAGTGCGCGAAACTTCTTTCCTGGGTGCCAAAATGTGACAACGATCAGCGTGCCAGCTTTATAAATAGTCCGGTATACTAGGTTAGAATCGTTACCTGGCCGCGAAACGACCGGGAGTGGAACCCACGAGTTTTCGATTGTGAGTCCGACGCTTTAACCACTCTGCCACCAAGCTACACAACAACTTTGTGTTATTGCTTATGCAAAAC
>Ga0209146_1000565_pt1 | contig 10949 bp, 9 predicted proteins | sample WorMetLIZAISLAND_2_FD_187402 | JGI IMG/M metagenome (GOLD analysis project Ga0209146, IMG submission 187402) | Marine gutless worms symbiont microbial communities from Max Planck institute for Marine Microbiology, Germany - Olavius geniculatus... | ecosystem: Host-associated > Annelida >...
CCAGAACGCCGATCAGGGAAGACACTTCTTTGACCAGCCCCCGGAATAGGCCCCTGACCAGACTGTACCCCAGGATAATAATAATCAAAATATCAAACGGATTCATAAGTATCCAATAATTATGATGTTTTTCCCCCACCGGCGCTATTCCACGGGTGAAGTTTCGCCTGGGATGGATCAGTGGACTGAAGTAACAAAGCAGATTTGTGGAGTCAAGCCATTTTTCTTTTTTGATCCAAAAGTCATTTGGCATTTGCAATCGTTAAAAAGGGTATGATATTTATTAAGTTTAGGCACGGCAAACTGGCGAGCGCTTTTGCCAGACAAGCAGACCTGAAATTTCATCAAATAGAAAGACCGCCCCATGGCAAATAAACCTGAGAACAATCAAACCGTCATCGATTTTAACGAAATCGAACTCGCTCGACAGCTATTCGGAGAGCACAACAGCAACCTGCAAAAGGTGGCCAGAGACACCGATGTCAAGATCAATGCACGCGGCAACACAGTTTTTATCGACGGTGACGAAATTGCCGCCAGCCTGGCCAGCAACATTCTCAACCAGCTTTACGGGTTGTTAAAAGAAGGATATCCGATCCATCCCAACGATGTCGATTATGCTGTCAGGCTTTTAAGCGGCAATGACCGTACCAATTTAAAGGAGATCTTTTTGGACAAGGTCTACCTTTCCTCCAAAAAAAGCGCTGTCACCCCCAAAAGCCTGGCTCAAAAAGAGTATATCGATGCCATTCGCAAACACGATATCGTTTTCGGCATCGGTCCGGCCGGAACGGGCAAGACATACCTGGCTATGGCGATGGCCGTATCGGCCCTGTCCAAAGGCATCATCAACCGGATTATTCTGACGCGACCCGCAGTGGAAGCAGGGGAATCACTGGGATTTTTGCCGGGTGACCTGGCCGAGAAAGTCGATCCTTACTTAAGACCACTGTACGACGCCCTTCACGACATGATGCGGTTTGAAAGAGCCGCCAACCTGATGCAAAAGGGTGTTATTGAAGTCGCTCCGATTGCATTTATGCGCGGCCGCACATTGAACGATTCCTTTGTTATTCTGGATGAGGCCCAGAATACGACTTCCGAGCAAATGAAAATGTTCTTGACACGGATTGGATTTAATTCAAAGGCCATCATCACCGGCGACATTACCCAGATTGACCTGCCGTCCGACAGAATTTCCTGTCTGATTGAATCCAAAAATATTTTGCAGAACATCGAGGGTATTAAATTCGTCTTTTTCTCGAAAAGGGATGTTGTCCGCCACAAACTCGTTCAGCGAATAATTCAGGCCTACGAGGAACTCGAAGCGGCCAAAATCGTCATCCGATCCGAATAAAACCGGAATTCAAAAAAAATGCTGTACTTTGGACCTGATAAACGCTATTTGAATCTGCCGATCGCGGAATCTTTTCAGAGATTCAAACAAATCTGAACCAATCAATAATGAGCAAAGAAAAAACCAAAGAGCCGGTTGGAAAAATACTGGAATCGGAAGGGCGCCTTCGCTGGGTCATTTTAATATCCCTGACGATCCTATGCAGCCTGATCCTGTTTCCCAGCCTGGTAACCACCAAGCATCAATATAATCTCGGGGATGTTGCTGAAAGGGATATAAAATCGCCGCGCGATTTTTTTATCGAGGACCAGTCGGCAACCGAGCTAAATCGTCATTTGGCCGAAGAGCAGGTCCAGACCGTCTATGATTACGACGCTGAGCTCGGCGCCAAAATCGCCCTCTCCGTCGGCGAGACCTTCGCCCGTTTGAGAGCGGCCGATAGAGCTCAAAACACCCCTTCCGAACCCAAGCCGGCAGCGGCTGAAAAGCCCGCCGAAAAAATAGACACCGCGCAAAAACCGACAGCCGACGTCATCACGAATAAACGCCAATACCTGGAGGAAAAGCTTGGTATACGGGTAACCCGGGGTGCCTTCAGTGCCCTTGAGACCGCCGGATTTTCGGATCAAACCGCAGACCTCATCAACCGGATCCTGTTAAAAATTCTGGACAACGGCGTTGTTACGAACAAGGAGATTCTGCTTAGGGAATCGGAAAAAGGTATCATTCTGCGGAATGTCAGCACCAAGAAAGAAGAAGAGGTACACCAGTTAAAGCGGTTCTACGGCCTCGACCAGGCCAAAACAATGGTACGCATTGTCGGTCAACCCCTGCTACACGACCTTGACTATGGGCTGCTGAATCTAGTTGTGGATTTTGTTCAGAGGCTCATTCAGCCAACATCACCTTGAATCGCAACGAAACCCAGGAACGCAAAAAAGCCGCAAGCGCGGAGATCAAACCCGTACTGCATAAAATAAAAGCCGGCGAGATGCTGCTGCGCGAAGGGGAACGGGTCACCGAGGTTCAATTGCTGAAGCTCAAAACCCTGGCCACCCAATCCCGAAAACAACAGGTTCTGTTTACCAGCATCGGCGCCGCCATGGTGCTGGTGTGTCTGCTGATTACCACCTATATACTACATCTGAATCAGCCCGGGCAGTTACCCCGCGAACACAACAAAAGTCTGCTTTTCATGGCTTGTGTATTTTTAACCTTTTTCCTTCTGGCCGAAATCAGCTACAAGCTTTCCGAGGCACTGACCCTCAACGCCAGCCTGCCCATTCAAATGTCATCGACCTGGTTTGGTATACCATTGGCCTCCGGGGCCATGATTGTATGCGTTTTCATGGGCATCACGGTAGCCATACCGGTTGCAATGGTATTGGCCGTCTCTTTTGCGGTCATATTTGACAACAGCCTGCCCTATTTTCTTTATTTCCTGATCAGCGGCACCATGGCAGCCTATTGGATCCAGAACTGCCGGGAGCGCAAAGTCTTCATAACTGCCGGTGCCAAGCTCGGGCTGCTCAATATACTCCTTGTGACGGCCGTTGACTTCTACCTGTCGGATGTTTCCGGGCCCAAGCTGTTGTATGACTGGGGCTTCGGCTTTATGGGTGGAATCGGCGCCGGCATCGTGACTGCCGGCATCGTTCCCCTGGTCGAAATTGCATTCGGTTACACGACGGACATCTCTCTGCTCGAACTGGCCAACCTGGATCGCCCGATTCTTCGCAGGCTCATGCTCGAAGCACCGGGCACCTATCACCACTCGGTAATCGTCGGTTCCTTGGTGGAAGCGGCAGCATCTGAAATAGGAGCCAATCATCTGCTAGCCAAAGTCTGCGGGTACTATCATGATATCGGCAAGATGAATAAACCCCTGTATTTCATCGAGAACCAAAAAGACGGTAAAAATAAACACGACAAGCTGGCCCCGTCCATGTCCGGTCTGATCCTGATAGCCCATGTCAAAGAAGGTGTCGAAATTGCCCGCGAAAACAAGCTCGGCCAGGATATCATCGATACCATCAGGCAGCACCACGGCACCAGCTTCATCAAATATTTTTATGACAAGGCCAGGCAGCTGAAAGGAGAAGATCAAGTCAAAGTAGATGATTTCAGATATCCCGGACCCAAGCCGCAGACCCGGGAGGCCGGCCTTGTCATGCTGGCCGACGTCGTCGAAGCGGCCTCACGAACCCTTGACAATCCTACACCATCAAGAATCCAGGGGCTTGTCCAGAACCTCATCAACAACATCTTTTCAGACGGCCAACTGGATGAGTGCGAACTGACCTTAAAGGACCTGCATAAAATCGCCAGGAGCTTTAATAAAATCCTATACGGCATTCATCACCATCGGATCGAATACACCGAAAAGCGGGCACCTGCCGTTGAGAACGGCAAAGGAAGACTGAAAAATGGAAGTCCTGATAGACAGCAGGCAAGACAGGCACAAAATCCCGTTGAAGAAGATAAAGCGAAAGGTTCAGGTCATCTTAGACGCCTTGGACTGTCCTGACGGCGAAATCTCCATCCTTATCGTGGATGATCGACAGATAGCAGAATTAAATCAGCAGTATCTAAATCGCAGCGGCCCTACCAACGTCATCGCCTTTGCCATGCGCGAAGGCGAATTCTCGGACGTAAGTCCCCAACTCTTAGGCGATGTCGTCATTTCAGCCGATACGGCCGCGCAGGAAGCTCAAATTGCCGCGATCGGCATGGAACGGCGATTCGACGAACTGTTGGTGCACGGCATATTGCATCTAATGGGCTATGATCACGAAACATCCGCAGAAGAAGCCCGGGTCATGGATGACAAAAGCAGGCAGTTGATGAAACTCATGGGGAATGAAGAATGACAAATGACGATTGTCGAATGATGGAGGTCGCTTCGCTCTGTCCTTTAAAAAATTAGTAATAAATCGGTAGAATTCCTTCATTCATCATTCTTCAATCGTCATTCTAATGGGAGGTATACGATGTCTGGATTAGCCGTCAAAGTGGACCAGGTAGCAGCCTTGCGAGCTGTTCGCAGGGGTCAGATGCCGGATCCGGTGGCAGCCGCCGCTATCGCGGAATTGGCCGGTGCCGATGGTATCATCGTTCATCTGCGACGGGATCGCCGGCATATTAAAGATCGGGATGTTCGCATTCTGCGCAGCATGGTTCAGACCAAACTGGTCCTCGAAATGGCGTCAACCTCCGAAATGATCGGTGTCGCCCTCGACATAAAACCCGATCTGGTAACCCTTGTACCTGAAGCGCGCGAGGAATTCACATCTGAGGGCGGACTGGATCTGATCGTTCACCGCGACGATATTTCCGAGACCGTCGCCACCCTGCAAAACAGCGGGATTCCGGTGGGACTGCTGGTAGACCCGGAACCCGATCAGATTAAGCTGACCCACGGCTGCAATGCCGGCATGATAGAAATTCATACCGGTGCATACTGCGAGGCCAAAACCGCCCAGAAAAGACACCAGGCCTTTTTGAATATTGTCGATGCCATCAAGCTCTCCCACAAGCTCAAGCTCAGCGTCAAAGCGGGTCGGGGATTATACTACAAAACCATTAAGGCGTTTGGGGGCATACACGAGATCGACGAATTCAGCATTGGGCACAGCATCATTTCACGGGCCCTGATGACGGGCATGCGGGATGCGGTCGAGGAAATGCTGCGGCTGATCCGGGCACTGTGACGGGTTACGGGCCTTTTGAGTGCGGAAGTGGGAATGCGGAATGCGGAAAATAGGAAAAGAATTGCGGTTTTAAGGAAATGGCCCTTAGGGCAAGGCAAGGGGCTTACGGCTCAGGACCTGCAGATTGTGAATTCTTCATTTCCGCATTCCGCATTCCGAATTCCACATTCATTAGCCTCTGACATCTGTCTTCCGTCTTCTGACATCTGTCTTCTGTAGACCAACAAAAGGAGTGCCTAACATGATCCTCGTAACAGCCAGCGAAATGCAGGAGATGGACCGGCGGACCATCGAAGATTTCGGAATACCCGGCATGGTCCTGATGGAAAACGCCGGTCGCGGGGCAACCCGGTTTTTATGCGAGCAATTCCCGGACATTGCCGAGAAACGGGTCGGCGTCATCGCCGGACGAGGCAACAACGGCGGCGATGGATATGTTATCGCGCGCTACCTGACCCAAAAAGGGGTCCGGGTCCGGGTTTATCTGCTGGCCACAGCCAACCGGGTCCAAGGGGATGCCGCGGCCAATCTCAAATTCCTGAAACCGCTGGGTGTCCCGTTGGTGGAGATTCCGGATGAAGCCTCGTTTTCCAAAAACAAGTCCGAGATGGCCGCAATGGAGATCTGGATCGATGCGATCCTCGGAACCGGGTTGAAATCGGGAGTCAAAGGGTATTTCAAAAAGGTCATCGATTTCATCAACGGACTCGACAAGCCCGTATTTGCCGTCGACATTCCTTCCGGCCTGGATTCCGACACCGGTCAAGCCAGCGGTGCCTGCATCAGGGCCGGCGCCACAGCAACCTTTGCCTTTGCCAAGACCGGCCACATGATTCACCCGGGTGCGCAGCTTACCGGAGCGCTCGACATTGTCGATATCGGCATCCCCGCCCATATCGTTGCCGAAGTGAGGCCCCGCCAGCAGCTCTTGACGAAGGAACTGATACAATCCTTCCTGCCACACCGCAGCCCGGACGCCCACAAGGGTACCACCGGCCATCTGATGGTTGTGGCCGGATCGCCCGGAAAAACGGGTGCTGCCGCCATGACCGCCATCTCGGCCTTGCGCGGCGGTGCTGGGCTGGTGACCCTGGGAGTCGCGAAATCCCTGAATCCGATTTTAGAGTCGCAGGTGCTCGAGGCCATGACAGAGCCGCTGCCCGAAGCTGAGCCCGGAATTTTGTCTGATGCGGCCTTCGAAACCATAATACATTTGCTGGAAGGGAAAAAATGTACGGCCATTGGCCCGGGCCTGGGACAAGCGAGGACAATCCGCGACCTTGTTCATAAGATCGTCAAGTCCAGCCCGGTTCCCATCGTCGTGGATGCCGACGGCTTAAATAATCTGGCCGGACATGCCCACATTCTAAAGGATGCCGCGGCCCCGGTGATCTTAACACCCCACCCCGGTGAAATGGCGCGCCTTATGGGATGCGGCGTCGGCGCCGTGCAGCAGGATCGGATCAAGTCCGCCCGGGAATTTGCGGCCGGCTTCAATGTCCATGTCGTCCTCAAGGGAGCGCGAACGGTAATCGCTCTGCCGGACGGCCGGGTGTTTATCAATCCCACCGGCAATCCCGGGATGGCCTCCGGCGGGATGGGCGATGTATTGACCGGTGTCATCGCCGGCCTTGTCGTCCAGGGGCTTGCACCGCAAGAAGCCAGCCTGGCCGGCGTCTTTTTACACGGGGCCGCGGCCGACAGCCTGGCCCGCAGCGTGGGGCCCTATGGTTATCTGGCAGGCGACGTTATGAACGCGATCCCGGGTGAAATCCAAAAGCTGGTCGTCGATGCCTAAAACGTTGCTCGTTTGACCACTTAATTGTTTTAGCTACCGATTGCCGCTGCGAAATGGCGCACGGTGCAGGGCTTACGGCACAAAGTGAAGGTTGCATTTCAATTTAATTTTCAGTTTTGGGTCTAAAATGTTTCGATCGTCTTAACAAGAGCTGGAATAGGCGAGATGGGTCATGCAACCGTGGACGCTTCGTTATTGTGGTTTTTGCCTTGAGCCCAAAACCGTGCGCCGTGCGTCATGGAATCGATGGCAACCCGCGGCTACATGATAGGAATATAGTTTTATATGCCGAATCATAAATTCATGATTACCACCCGATCGGTTGGCGAGACTCAAAGCCTGGGGCACAAGATTGGTACACTAATAAAACGGCCGCTGGTCATCGGGCTCATCGGCGATCTCGGCAGCGGCAAAACAGCTTTTGTGCAGGGTCTGGCAAAGGGCCTCGAGGTACCGGACGGGTATTATATCACCAGCCCGACATTCACCCTGGTCAACGAGTATCCCGGTCGTCAACCGTTGGCGCATGTGGATCTGTATCGCCTGGATCATGTGGGCGATCTAACAGACATCGGCTTCGACGAAATCTTGCACGATCGGGCCGTCATCGCGATCGAGTGGTTCGACAAGCTTGCCGAAGGCCTGGTGACAGATCATCTGCAGATCAGCATGAAAATTATCGACGACGGTTGCCGCGAATTGTGCCTGATTGCAACTGGACATAGTGAAACGAATCTGCTAAAAGCCCTTGAACGGATGCAAATCCAGGCTAACTTTAGTTGTTCGGAGACAACACTTGACGCCGGGTAGACATTCGGGACCGGCGGTAATAAATTTTATTGAACAAAGCGAGTGCTTAACTTGAGATTGGTGGAGATGCTATGAGCTTAATCGTCCAAAAATTCGGCGGCACTTCAGTGGCGGATCCGGAACGCATCATGAATGTCGCTAAACGGGTGGCCAAGACCTATGATCAGGGCCACGATGTCGTCGTGATCCTGTCAGCCATGGCCGGCGTCACCGACAATTTAATCGGCATGGCACAGAAAGTCTCGGAATTCCCTGACAGGCGGGAACTCGACGTTTTGCTGGCCACCGGCGAACAGTCAACCTGCGCCCTGCTGGCGATGAATTTAAAATCCATGAACTATCCCGCCCAATCTCTGATGGGACACCAGGCTGAGGTGGTCACGGACCAATGCTTTGGAAACGCCCGCATCGTGGATATCAAGACGGAGCGTATCCGCAAGCTGCTGGACGACCGCCACATCGTTGTGGTGGCCGGTTTTCAGGGCTGCGACCCTTATGGCAACATCACCACTCTCGGACGGGGCGGCTCCGATACCTCCACCGTTGCGATCGCCGCAGCAATAAATGCCGACGTCTGCGAGATCTACACGGATGTGGATGGAATTTATACCGCAGATCCAAACATTTGTCCCAAAGCGCGCAAACTCAACAGCATATCCTATGACGAAATGCTGAACATGGCCAGCCTGGGTGCCAAAGTGCTGCAAATCCGCTCGGTGGGATTTGCCAAAAAGTACAAAATTCCGGTACATGTCCGATCATCATTCAGTGAAAAGGAGGGAACCATGGTTGTCGATGAAAATTCCGGTATGGAACGTCTGGTCGTTTCCGCTGTCACCCATGACAACAACCAGGCACGGATCACCCTGAAGAAAGTCCCGGATCAACCCGGGGTGGCGGCCAAGATCTTTTCACCCATCGCCGAGGCCGGGATTGTTGTGGACATGATCATCCAAAACACCAGGGCCGGAGGGCAAACCGATTTGACGTTTACGGTCCCGAGAAACGATTTTAAAAGGGCCCTCGAGTTGGAAAAGAAAATTGCCGCCGACATCGGCGCCGAAGAAGTCTTCGGCGATGAGAATATCGCCAAGGTCTCCGTGATCGGGGTTGGGATGAAGGATCACTCGGGTGTCGCATCGACCATGTTTGCCGCCTTAGCCCGCGACAACATAAATATCATGATGATCAGCACCTCGGAGATCAGGATTTCCTGTGTCATCGAGGAAAAATATACTGAACTTGCAGTGAGGGTGCTGCACTCGGCCTTCGATCTGGATCGCGAGGACTAACCGGCAGTTGGATGCGCTTTAGCGGATTTCATTCAGGCGGCGGAGAACTGAGAATACGTCTATGTCCCGTTGAGACGGAACTTCACCGCGGCAAGCAGACGCCCGTTGTCAGGTGACAGAAGGCAGAGGCTAATGAATGTGGAAGTCGGAATGCGGAATGTGGAAATGAAAAATCCACTATCTAGTACTCCAGAGCCGTAAGCTTCTTGCAGTGCCCCATGCCCTATGCGGATGCGCCCACAAACCCGTATCGTTTAACGCATTTTCAATCTGAAATCCAAAATCTAAAATCCGCAATCGAGAGACCCGCAACCCGCAGCTCTCGGCCTGCAACCATGAGAAAATTCAGCCGCGATCAGCTCGTGTTGGTCTTAATTCTGGGGGCCGTCATTTTATGCCTGGCCATCTATCGGTTTTTCAATCCCTGAAAAAATTACAGCGGCACACTGCCTTGATAGTCTTGTGTCGGAGGAAACAAGCCGGCAGCAGGTTCCCAGGACAATTGCCGGCAGAGTAAGATTCAGGCATTGTGGCTAAAATGAAATGCCCCTGTTTCACAATTTATGTCTAGGAGCGTTAGGTTTATTCGGCTGACCGGTGAACCCGGCTCCTTGACATTGAAACCGGCCTAGTGTAATAATTTATGCGATTGCCTTGAGCCGGTAGCCCGTTCCTCTCGCGATGGCTTGCCTGAACTCGACCTCGATTTGTGCACAACCGGCCCATTGTCTGAAACGATTCATCTTTCAGTTCTTCTGCGATACCTAGCACGGTGGTGACGATTTCCTGAAAACAGATTTCCTAACCAACACCAGCTATTTATTCAATGCCGGATATATATCCCATAGGCGGCGGCAAGGGCGGTATCGGCAAAAGCTTTGTGGCGGCCAACCTTGGCGCATCAATTGCCAAACATGGCTATCAGGTCGTCCTAGTGGATCTGGATCTGGGGGCGTCAAACCTGCACACGTTCCTGGGAATTGAAAATCCCCAGAGCGGAATCAACAGCTTCTTGGACAAATCAGTCAGCCAGTTCGAACGCCTGGCCACACCCACCAGTATCTCCAATCTTTCCTTTATCAGTTCTTCGCATTGCTCCATGGAGGTCTCGAACCTATTCTACGCCCAGAAGCTGAAAATTGTAAGGGCAGTCAGGACTCTGCCTTTTGACCATGTCATATTGGACTTGGGGGCAGGCACGAATTTCAACATCCTGGATTTTTTCTTGACTTCCAATGACGGCATAATAATTTGCATTCCGGAACCCACCTCGATCGAAAATGCCTTTCGTTTTATTCAGGCAACCTATTTAAGGAAAATAAAAAGGATCATCAAACGGCATGCTTTCAGCGCAGCGGTCAAAAAGGCTGTTTTCGATCCGGATTCAGCGGGTAGTTATCCCCTGCGGGCCCGCGATGTCATCGATGTCGTGCTAAAAGAGGATCCGGAAAAAGAGCAGTTTCTCAGAGAAAAACTCAGCGAATTTCGCTTTAAAATTATTCTGAATCAATACCGCAAAAACCTTGATCCCACCCTCGGCCAAAAAATCGAGACCGTCTGCAATCGTCACATGTATTCCACATTTCAATTCCTGGGGAATATTAGCTACGATGAGCGGGTGGCTGAGTCGGTCTTTTCGAAAAAGCTTTATGTTCAAAAATATACGTCCACACCAACCTCGGTGGACCTGAAAAAATTAGCAGCTGCGATAATCCAAAACAAAGCACCGGCTTCGGTGCTTACTCAAACAGCATGAGAAGCTTCAACGGACTAAATTATTACCAAATCCTAAAAATTCGACCGAATTCGTCTTTCGTCGAGATAAAGCGAGCCTATCAGGACGCGTTGGCAATCTATCGCGAAGGTTCATTGGCAACCTACTCTCTTTTCTCCCCGGACGACCGCGTCCAGATATTGAACGCCATCGAAAAGGCCTACATAACCCTGATCGATGAAGACAAAAGAGCCGCCTACGACCGCAT
>Ga0209146_1000569_pt1 | contig 10921 bp, 8 predicted proteins | sample WorMetLIZAISLAND_2_FD_187402 | JGI IMG/M metagenome (GOLD analysis project Ga0209146, IMG submission 187402) | Marine gutless worms symbiont microbial communities from Max Planck institute for Marine Microbiology, Germany - Olavius geniculatus... | ecosystem: Host-associated > Annelida >...
TTACTGTATATTTTGAAACTTTGTTGAGAGATGAACAAATGCAATACAGCAAAATGTATTGAATAAAATCAAGTTTTCACTAGATGCATCTAGTCCGTAAGGGAGGGAGTTGGCTCCCTTGAATTCGCCACTGCCCCACAGCACATATTGGTAGTTTTCAACTAGCCTACAAATGGACCATGCAGTATTATGTCATTTATTTGGATGTTGTTATGCTGATTTTCACAACAGTACAAAGTTTCTACATACACAGTATACAGTAGTACGTAGGAGAAGTTTTGCATATTTAATTGACTTTTGTTGTTTGTTCATGGTGGCAGCATTTTCTTTTGTGACTTGAATTTTGCGTACACTGTGCCTTGTGTCGGGTGTGTGTGATATGGATGTTTGTGTACCAGTGTATATGTTGTTCACTGATTTTATTTCAATGCATGTTTGTTGATGGCTATAAACTTTTGTTGTCACTTTTGTACCCGACAATACGTTTTGTAAACTTTTATTGTCACCCAGGATCTGTTTGCAAACTAAGTATTGGTAGCCTAACATGTGGCCATGTCAAAGCAGTCATGAGTTATGTCGTCTGTTTTCGGCTGTGGTGACTATTGTAATTGAATATCAAGTTTGGTTCTATGTCAGTAATTCCAGAACAATGTGTACTTTTAGACAGTTTTTGTCAGCGTTTTTTTCTGGAAAATATGCTGGTTTTCCTTATTACCTCCGCCAAGGAGGTTATGTTTTTGCCAGAGTTTGTTTGTCTGTCTGTCTGTCTGTGTGTTAGCAAGATAACTCAAAAAGTTGTAGAAGGATCTTTCTGAAATTTTCGGGGAATGTTGGGAATGGCAAAAGCTACAAAATGTTCAATTTTGGGGGTGATCTGGAAAGAATCCTTGATTCTGGATCACTTTGAAATTTCCGTTAACATTGTTTTCAATGGGGCATAAGGGAAACCACTACCAAACCGAATATGGTGCTGCCACCTGGCGAACAAAATGGCGTTGGCGGAGGTCTGCAGTCTCTGACTGCTTTTCTAGTTTATTTGTGGGCCTACTGTACACATGTTGTTGTTGTTGAATAAAACAGAGAGGTCAGACCGCCGCCAAGCTTTAGCTTTTTGATGTTTTTGCTGTACTGTTAATCTGATGCCGACTGCAGTTCGATTGTAAGGAGCGTCACCTGCCGTAGTGCCACCTGACATAGGTGAACGCGCTCTACTATAATCCAGACAGGCCGGTACCCAGAGGGATGGAAGGTTGAGATAATCTGGGTGATTTGTTGTTTATCCATAAGTGGTTTACCTCTGCGTACTAATGACAGTCACCCGTCCAAGTACTAGTAGTAAGTTCATCTATTGAAACCCAGGACCTGTTTATCGTAAGTCCGACGCCCAGCCGTTACACCACCAGGCCTTTCCTGCTCTCTCCATGTCCAGTGAAAGTGCTTCATTAATTGTTTGTGGTTTGTAGTCTACTCGTCTTAATACTTCAGCTATGCCTATACCTCACTCGTGTACATGCACTGAGCGAAAGAAATATTTTTCATTCGGAAAAAAATTCCAGTATTTTTTTCATTCTGTCTGATCCCAGTTTGTTTAACGAGACGGAGCACTGGTATTGATGAGAATGAAAGATGACGTTAATTATACCCACAGTACATAATACAGTGTAGGCCTGTACGTACGGCGCGTATGACGTTGTATACCTCTGTGACTGATGACACGCACGTGTGCCAGTGCGCGTGTTCGTCGCAGCGAATTCTGTGAATGACGTCAACGCACGATCAAAGCACAGACTGCCGATGCTGCCGCTTTATGAATGAAAACAATATATTAGGCTAGTACTGCAGTATGCGTACGAGCACGGGCCCCGCGGGGTCAGCGAGTTCGTTATACGTGCAGTTATTGTATTGTGTGCGGTGACCATTCTTTCCTTTTGTACATGTAAGTCTGTACGACGCCCCGTCTTCGCTTTTTCTCTCATCAGTGTCATTCTTCAAGTTCAGAACACATACGGCAGTTGTGGAATAGCAATCAGTATACAGACAAAAATTAATAGCCTAAGTGACAAAACTATGAGAAACGATATACCTGGTAGGCCTATGTAGGCAAAACTGTGAACAAAATTAGCCGTATACATCGTAACTTATAAGGCCTAGTTCAACTAATTATATAGGCCTATGAAAAATGTATTAGCTTACATCACATAACCTAACGACGTACGTGCTATCATAATTTTTTTCCCACTTTTGGTGCTCGTTATGACAGTCGCGCTAACTCGCGCGATACTAAGTTGTTCGACGCAAAACATTTCTGCCAGACCTTATAAATATTAACTTTTACTATTTTTATTAAATACGTTTATAAAAAGCGAACTAATAATAAAGATTGGTATATAATAATGTTAAATTTTGATTCTGACAAATAAAATGTTCAATGCAAATTACCAAATTGAAACGTCGTTTCGGGGTGTCATGAACATGTATTATGCCCAATATAGGCCCTTGTCGGCTGCATGTGGCTGGTTAATGGGTCCCAATTCCTCACAACCGTGCAATTCAAGTACAGTCTACGCACAGTGCTCGTTGAAATGACCACACGTCATAAAGGGCGGGCGGCTTTCGACGGAACTACAACTACAGGGTGCGACACGTACTAGCGACGGGCAGGCGGGGCGGCAATCCGTTTCAAGATGACAGGAGGAAAACGTGTGTCAGTGTGAACGCGCGATAACGATGCCAACCAGCTGGTGACAACTCCGCGGGGGAAACGTTCTGGTTGCGCTTCTCGGATCCCCTCGCAGCGAAAGACGTGGTCGATCACCATTAGTGTCGTGGCCGGGGGAGAGGGCGAGCAGGTAGACAAAGGATGCAATACAATTTTTGACTGTCGAAAATTTGTCGGAAATTTTTTGTCGGACAATCGTTCGTCAAAGATACAAAATTTGGAGCTAAAACCGCCATTTTATGTAAATTTAAAGACAGAATCGAAATTTTGGGTACCAATGATCTCTTCTGTCAAAAATTCGCAGCTGTCTGACGGAATTCTGTCGGAAAATTGCAGCTTATTGCCCCGTCTACTTTTTTTAGCCCACGATGCATGCCGCTGCATGTCGATGATTACTGGCATGAAAATAATACCCTGTTTACAGGATCAAGCAAACATCAAGCAAGCATCGAGCAAACATCGAGCAAACGTCGAGCAAACATCAAACAATTAGAGCACACGTCGTGCACGTGTATTGTGAATACATTTGCTTGATGGTTGCTTGATGTTTGCTTGATCGTGTAAATGGGGTATAAGAAACGATACGTAACGACAGAAAACCGGTACAATATAGGCCTATACAATCAATAAAATTATTTATCTCAATTGCCTATGTATCGAATTTATTGTCCATAATGGCATTGCGTCCTTGGCACAATAGCTGGCTCTACTTTGGAGTCTTAAATAAACTCTCCCACCCTAAACCAAAAATTTGAGTATCGTTTTCGCCACATGATAGAGTCTAGTAGAAAAAAACACGAAAATAGTGACAAACAAATACTGACTGTATTTAGTTCAGTTAGGTTACCGTAAGTGCTCTAACGAGCCTGGCATCTCTTAATTTGCTTGTGTAAACATCTTTGGTGCAAACTTCTCTGAGGTGATGTGTTTATTGAGCAAAGGAGCGATTGATGAAATGAAATGAATTACCATAACGTAAAAACCGGCGAGCTTTCATGCCATTCCGTAGACGGAACGCAGTCGAACGTAAAATGGTGTCCACCCGGACTTGCTCGCGCCATTGTTTGACTGACTGACCCCCCGCGTCGCCGTTGCTTTGTCCTGGCGACAAGCACTCGGCCTCAGAGAGTTCTACATAGTGGATTGATTGCTTCAACCTTCGGGTCATACGACAACAGAGTAGTAAGATATCAACAAGAACTGCTTTAAAGCTGTATTTACGCCAGTTGGATATGCATAGACTTGATCTTGATTACCCGAAACGTTGAAAGTTATCAATCGGTGAGTTCCTTTTTTTCTTATCAAGTTATAATTTTGCTACTGCACCAGTTTAAACGACGAGCTGGCTTGACAAGCGCTCGTTAAGCTCGTCGTGCGCTGGTCGAGCCAGCTTCGTCGTGTAAACGGACTCAGGCAATGCGCCATTGTGGTGGACCCCATCGATGAATTTGCCTTGACAGTGGGTGCACGTACTATTCATCGTGCGAAATGCTGCCTCACATTGTTAACGATTGATCGTCAGTGAAGCCGTCCATTTTATAGACATACAGTTTCAGATTTGTCATTGTATTTTGCAACAGTGCTTGCTTACCTACAGTACTAACAACCGTAGCCTAACGATATTCTTGCTGGTGGCATTTCGATTAATAACAGTAACTGCAGGCGTATCCACAGTAGCCTATAGACCTCCACCTTGACCCAGAAAAAAAGAAACAAAGTTGTTTTTATCAGAACCTCGCCACATTCGACAATTTTTGGCACAAAGATAGCCAAGACGAATGAATTATGTGAGATGCATTTACAGCTTTACCGTCTTGTCCATTTTTGTGCTAAAAATTATTTTAAAAGTTGGTGGAAATTTGACGAAGTTCTGACCAAACAATTTTGCTTTTGGGGAGGGGAGACGCGATGCATATCGGCGTTTTCGGGCGACCGTTAGAGAGCAGAACTTTAGGTCATCAGCTATCAGCAACGAACACAGTACACATCACCCAAGTGGAAGTGCTGTCACTGGTTATTACAAGAAAAGCCCAGCTAATGCAAAGGGGAACGCGCAACAGCGGTGCATGTTTGAAAGTCCGGTGCGAACAAAAACTAAACTCACCCATCCTAGCAACGATGTTTCTTTTACACTCGCCAGAGAGCGCCAGACAGCAGGACCGGTCTCGCTCAGTCGTATTGGCTTAAATGGCAAATTTTTCCTACCCCCTTTCATTTAGCTCCCTCGCTCGAGGTGACCTTTTTCGAATTTATGGAAAAGTTTTACGGATCCTGAAACTAGAGTTTTCCAGGCAGCCCTTGGTGAAGATTTGGCGATCCTAGCTTGCACCGTTTTTAACTGATCCACCCGTGTGACGGACAGACGGACGGACAGACAGACAGAATTGCGATGGCTAAGACGCGCTACAGCAGTAGCTGCTGTTGCACGTAATAAGCCTACGAGGTGTGAATGTGAAGCGAGGCTCAATATGCTGCAGCGGCTGGCAGATCTTAATGCCAGTTGCTGAATCATTGACGGCGCTATATCAGCCTCATTCAATACCAGACTAAAGGCTGACTGGCTGCCGGCCACAAATCTCGGCCGTCATCAATGTTCATGACACGACACCATTGATGGCGAGTTAACGCGCGCTCGTACCAGCTCGGCCCGGTCCACGTGATGTCCCACGTGACTTCACAGTTCTATAGGCTACTTCCGGTCAGCTGGAGGTGAGAGAGGTGTTCGGATTCTCAGAACGATCGATCGATCCGCAGAATCAAATCCATTAAGCGACGACTTTGCCAGCTAGCACGTTGAAGATTCGTTTTAATGGGATGCGCTATTCTAGTTCGTACGTAAACTCAAACGTAAAGTCCTTTCCGAGCCGCAAGCTAGCCCTTTCCCTCTGGTAGGGTATCGCTAATCTTCGTTTCATTAGCCATCACCTAGACACCAGTTTACACTGCAAGACCACGGATAGGGGGCTACTACATCGCGCGGTGTCTTTTTGTGCATCAGCTTTCGTCGATACTCATTGTGCCTATCCACGGAGGAATGGCCAGACTGAGTTGATCAGGCAGTTCGCGCTTTCCTTATTTACTTATGCCCGTACTTAGATATGGGCTATCAGTTTAATTATTCCCTAATTCTAAGCCATAACCATTATCATTTTTTGATACAATATTATGTTGAACGAATGAGCAGAGATTCACAGCATTATGTTTGGCTGAGTAGAATAAGAAGACAATTAGATTATATTTGAAAACTGGAAAAAGTCGTACTACACAGTACACAGTATATCAGATCATTCTGATGAAAAACGTATACTTTGAAAGCGTTCTCTAGACAAAAGAATTGTGTTTGGTTTTGTATAAGTGTGAGAAGCAAAGAACCTATAGGGCCTGCACATGTTCAGTCAGGTTCCCTCGGCGTTTTGCTGTAGATTTTCATATCGCTGCGGACTAGAGTCCGTATTCCGCAGTCCACACACACTGCTATTATTCCGGTCGCCATTTACGCCAAGGAGTGCACTTGCGCTAAGTGATATACGACTTACCTCCGCTAATGTTGGTGCTGCACGCTCGCCAGCTAGCTTTTCCTTCGGCTATTTATAGCTCTGAGTCATTCCAGGGCACCTTGCGTGACGTCATGGACGATGACGTCACGCCAGGGAATGACTCGATGACAATGCAAACATTTAACAATTAGTGGAAAGCAACAACAGGCCTAGGTAAAGGTAAAAAGGTAAAGATCGTCAATTTATATAGCGCATCGTCGCGTACACGCCTCTAATGCGCTTTCGTCACTAACCATATCCACCAGTCGCACAGCCACGGCGTGCAGCCTGCAGACACAGGCTGGCGCAGCGGCCAGGCCAGGCAGCCCCAGTCAGCTGTACTGAGGTCCCCACCTTCCTTAACCCATATAGGCCTAATGTATTATAGTCCGAGTCTCGTATTTGGCATCATATATACGGCATCGCTATCATGATATGTCGGTTTGGCTGCGATTTGGAATGCAAATTTTGAACGGGATTCCGACATGCGTCATTTTTTTCCTCTGGAAGACCAACGAGCACGCTAACTGTCAGTCACCGAGCCTAAATCGCGACGATTCTCGTCTTGTCCGGTTTCGATTTGTTAATTTCAATTTTCGTTATCGTTAACTGTATTTAATATTATCAGTGTGAAGGTTTCGCTGTGCGGTGAGTGACTCACGCATTGTTTACCGTTTCCTGGCGCCGCTGCCATGGCAACGGCTCGACGCTTCCCTGCGCGACCGGAAGTCGCTCGTAGTGGAAGTTGCAATCACGGCGCACGCGCAGACGGACGGACGGACGGCCTACTAACGATGGTACGACTCATTATGCGGTCAGTCTGTCTCCCATTGGTGATCGTACGATCAAACTGATGCTCGACGTGGGTGGGCTGTGATGTGCTGTTGTGTGGTCCTGAGATAGCTAGACCTCTAGGCCGAGCTGTCGTTGAAGTAATTGACCTATGACTACTGGCTGCCGTCCCTAGACGACGCCGGTCAGACGCACCGAAATTACTAAACCGACATTCATCGGCTTGGAGCCACCATTTCGAAGGGTGCCATTCCAAAGATCTGGTAGTTAAGAAACTAAGTCTAAGTACGTAAGTTGAAAATTTATTGTATCTACCGGGCTACTAAAATGTTTTGAAAAAATATTGGAAAGTCACGTGTATACGTTACACCCAAAAAATCAGCAAGTTTTAGATGAGCAAGAGCAGGGGCAGAGGTCTGAGACACATTCAATGTTTGGAATTCTCAGAAAACGGACATGGATTTCTGGGGCATGTGCTGGGAAGAATGTAAAATATTTAAAATGCGTATGAAGAACAAAATGACAGATGGCACTTGAACAACAACGACCAAAAATTTTACTGAGTCAGTAAGTTTTAGACGTAAAAGTGCCTTATTACATCGAATATGCACGTGTCTGTCAACATTATGAACTACGAGCGTACTTTGTAAGTGAAGCAAATTCAGCACTAAACCCAGCACTACCTCAGCGATTCGGACATCGGTAGCACGGTAATTCTATAGGGAGAAATTTGTTGTGTGCGAGTCGATATACTTTGACACGTTTTTTTCTGCTGGCGTTAATTGATAATCGTTACGACTTATTGATCGAGTTAGAACCTATACACGACGGTTTACCGCTTTTTTTAAGGCGCGTACAGAGCGACGTATATAACTGAAGTGAGCTGACATGGTTTAGCTTTTGACGAACTGACCAAGAACCAAACCGTAACGCATTACAGTAGGCACCGTCTAACTGGGTCTGTGACCACATGACTACGCCTGCGCGTCAACCAATGAACAATGGGCTCGCCCTGCATGCTCGCTGATTGGTCAGTTCGTCAAAAACTAAACCGTGTCAGTTCAGTTCAGTTCAGTTAGATCGCTGTGTACACTCCTTTAGGAATCGCGCTTGGAAGAAAATCTATTAGCGTATCGGTATGCGCTTAATAACTGTCAGTGTCGGATTAGTTCATAAGCTTACTACAGACAACAAAAACTCACTTTTATAGCAGCACGCTTTGTAGATTAATATAATTTATATGTGGTGATTAAATTATCAAACCTCATTATGTATGTGATGCATGCACGCGTTGCTTGTACTCTTTTTCATCGCGTTTTTCTGGTTTACGTGCCACGACTGGCGAAAATAATAAGGATTATTAAAAAATAATCAGTTTGATAAAATAATTTGTAATTCCGGGAGTTAGCGGAAAGCTAACAACGTGCGTTTTGAACTTTTTACCACGGCGTATAGCCGACAAAGCAGCAGAATCTGTCACCACAGCTAGTCGAACATTGTTTATCTGTTGTTTTACGGCAGGCAATAAATGTAAGCTATGCGTTATTATATCTGACAGCAGCGATGTCATCTGCTGTCATTAGCGCATGCATTACCTTGCCAACTATCAATTTCATTAGCCGTATTGAAGTCTTCGCCAGACCAGCGTGGCAGCAAGCCATAATAACGGTCAACGACACATCTCCGCTGCCCCCGTAATATGGCACGTGACCGAATCACGTGACATCGTTACTTTAGTTGAACTGCGTAACTGTAATATAAATCATGATGAAAACGGTTTGAAGTACTTGTCCTTTAATTCATCCGCTCCCAAATTATCCATGTTAAGTCTAACGCTAACACTAACCCCAACCCTGACTCTAACCCTAACCCTAACCTCAACCATAATCCTATCCCTAACCTAACCCTACCTTTAGGCGTAAATCTAGCAGTTAATTCGGGTGCGGGTGAATTAACGGACAAGCACGCCGATCTAACTTTTTTTAAAATCTTAGGCCATGTAGACATTATGTCTTACATTCTTAGCTGTCTAAAGTTTAGAACTTTAGATAACATGTTTTATGCAGGCTTTATATGTCTTTACTACGCATACTCTCTGACTATTTCGCTACGTAGGCCTACAAAACTTAAAACTATAAAACTTACAACTTTTTTCAGCAATAATATTGTTTAGTAATATAAATGAACAGTATTTGACATTAGGGACAAGTGTATGGCTCTGTTTTCATGCTACGAATATTTCGACGGTCACAAAAGCCAAAGTGAAACCGAAACTTGAAAAGTAATAATTGTTGCTAAAACAACACCACGCACTGCGACATGACCTGGGTGCAATGCTGTTTGCGGCTAATTGAACATGCCAGGGACGGTAGCGTGTAATTATCATCAGTTTCACTGCATCCCAGCTCCAGCATCGCCATCCATCCAATACTGAATTAGACCTCAGCGGATTAGTGATGGGTCGGTCGAGTATTTTTAATATCGTCGCAAAGCCAACAACGATATCGTTACAGTTTTTCTTTTCTGCACAGAATGATCACATAACAACTAAAACCCTAAGTTTGTGCCATAACTGCGTCAACTACTAACCTTTTTAAAAATTCTTTCACTGATACGTTCTGCAGTAAGTTAACAAAAATTGCAATTTAGCGATCGTTAAACATCTAATCACACCACGGACGCGTCGCTACACTACCTTGTGAAATTATTGAATAAAAATAAGTGAGTTACAACGTTCAGTATATTCTAATGCCGACTGTATTTCATGGCATAATGAGTTTACACGTGTAGTCGTCGTTGCGGTGCGTTTCTGTTTGTTTTGTATTGATGACTCCGCCAATTTCAATAAGTAATATACGATTAAAATCTATGACAAGAAGCTCAGCTGTCGCTTGGGTGGGCCGACCGTACCCAAGTCTAACGTTTGACTTCCAATCGCAAAAACAAAGCGATTTTCCAGAGTGAATACAGTCGCATACACTTTACAGGGTGCGGCAGAAAAGTAGCCCCCTAAAGTTTTTCGATGTTTTTTCAGCAAGCGTTTGGGATTGTAATGAGAAATTTTACAACTTTATTTAATAAAACCCTTCACGTCTAATTGCCGAGTAAAATGTGATTCTGCTGAAAAACGACGAAGTTATATTTTTGAACATGGCCGCCTAGCGATTTTTCAGCATTAAAAATGTTCAAGCTAAAATGCTATTTAATTGTCCAAAACAGGTAACCACGTTACTTGTTTAAAAACAGCGAACAACTTTACGGGCTACTTTTTTGCCGCACCCTGTATGGTGAGACTGCATGCTAAATCGAATTCTACAACAAACGCTAGGATACGATACAGTGATCCGGCGCACGCGGGTGATGGCATCCTAGCAGAAACTTTGCATTTAAAATTGCGGCCAAACCGCGGCATATGGAGACATAATTACTATTGAAATCTTATAGAAACTCGTTATCGCTCTATCCAACGGTACTATCGCCGATCTCGATAACGTACGGTTTAGCCACAATACATGCATTATGGACAGATGGACAGAAGACAGAAAATTGTCACATCGTACTCAAAGCTCGACCTAACGTTCGGCCAAAAAATGAACGTCAAACAATTTTAGTTGCATCGTACTCAACTGTGCAATCGACGGTATCGTATCGAATCGTTAAAACGCGATACGGGCCCATCACTTTGTTGAATGTGGCGCCGAAGTCCATTGATCACGTGTCAAGCGTGGCGTCTGCCTCTGTATCTCTGCTTCCGTCTGTCTCCATTTCTCTCCATATCTTTCTGTAAAAGGGCGTGGTGGGTGGGGAAGCGTCCCCCACAATTTTGCCAAGAAAAAAATTCTTAGGGGCCATCTACGTGGTCACAAATGATATG
>Ga0209146_1000574_pt1 | contig 10883 bp, 4 predicted proteins | sample WorMetLIZAISLAND_2_FD_187402 | JGI IMG/M metagenome (GOLD analysis project Ga0209146, IMG submission 187402) | Marine gutless worms symbiont microbial communities from Max Planck institute for Marine Microbiology, Germany - Olavius geniculatus... | ecosystem: Host-associated > Annelida >...
ATCTATAACTTCGTCATTTTTCAATGGAATCAAATTTTATTTGGCATTTAGCCGTAGAACAATTTAGTAAATAAATCTGTAAATTTTCAGATTGAAATGCTAAACGGTTGCTGAGAAAACAGCAAAAAACTTTATGGGGGCTACTTTTTTCTGCCGCACCCTGTAGATCACACTTTAGCTAGGCTGCCCTGTTTTGTACTTTAGGTTCTTTACAATACACTATGAACCGGCTAAATGCTTGCTGTAGTTTTCAGTTTTTACCGCACCATGCTATTTTGCATTGAGCGGTATGATGTCCGTTTTTCCTTTTGTCCATCCGTCTGCTTACGCCATTTTTCACTGCGCTGACCAGTGACCACATAAGTTGAGCTTTCTGGTTTATTATTGCCGAAATAATTAGCCAGGTCTGTTCTTCGCTCTTTGAACTTGAGCAGATTTAGTGCAAGAGTTTAAGCAGTGTTTGAATTGCCGCAAGTTGGGGGGTTGAACCTCCCAACTGCTTTTTCAACCCCTCTAACACACTGTAGCCTACTGTGCACTAGGCGGTCAGCTATATACTATATGCATACGATTTACGTCACAATTTTGGTCGGGCTTCAATCGTCGAGAAGTTCGACCCCCCAGCTAATTTTTCACAATTTGAACACTGAGTTTAAGAAATCACCCTTATATTTAGAGTTGAACAAAGGTATCATATAAAAAAATTAACGTTTTTCAGCCGATAAATAGCTGTATCTCAGAAACGGAGAAAGATAGGGATAGGGTTTGTATTTATCAGTGATCAATAAGCGAAGTGATCATATTGCTCTTTTCAGATGGCACGTACCAAAGTCATGGATCTTGGGTGGCTTTGAAGGGTCATTACGCACTCTGCTATGCCAATCATGCGTTTTTGGAGCTCTTTATGGAAATTTGAAAGAAGATAGACCCATACTATCAGCATCAAAAATGTAGCACACACAGTCTACTTTTATCTGGTATAAGACTCATGCAGATGTTTATGGGGGGGGGGTTCCGTGACAAGAAACCTCGAATGACAATGGAGTCACCAAGATACAATTTTTTTGAGCACATAAATTTTGGAACCGTTACAGCTTAGGCCAACATTATACTATGACACAAAATACCTTATCGGCCCTCCAGTGACCCTAAAATATCATTGAGATGCTATTTTAGAGCTAAAATGCCTACAGTTTGATTAATGATTTTCAGGATGTTTTAAAATCCATTGCGTAATTAGCCTAACGGACCTAATGATCAGTACAGTACTGTAGGCTACTGAAAGTCAAGCAGACGGACAACTTAAAAACTATGGCAGTACCGTGCACATTTTGTAGTGCATCGCGCAGTAAAACCTGGATGCTTTGCAAATTACAATGTCGCGTTTAGTGAGCTGGCGGCTGCACTGCAGAATTTCTCTGCGTTCCATGCCTTGCTTTTCGGATTCTATTACAGTAAGCTTACAAGTTGTCCTATTTTAGTCGTAGACTACTCGTATGTAAAGGTAAGCGGTTCTGAGATAGGTTTGTAGGTCTGTTGGCTACTTGGCGGCACTCCCAGTGGCCTTAAACACTAAACACGGCGCAGCCTATTCGTAAAATCTCTGCAGTCTGACTTTCGCTCGTAAATCTGATATTTTGCGCTGACTGTTGATTTTGATGCAGGACTGGGTCTTCATAACGAGGTTCTGTTTCTTGTCACGGCGTGGCGTTCTGCAGTTTAAACTCGACTTTCCATCTGTGAGTATAAATAACTCTATCTGATTCTGTTTATTAGGCCCCTGCAGACATCAGCAGTTTAGCACAATGCTGTCATATTTATTGGCCACTTATGTCAGGGTCAGATGTTGCAAAGATGTAAAGTGAGCGCGTTCCTCAGTTTTAGCGTAGGCCTACTGTTGACTGACATTGTGCAATGTATTATTACGTAGGCCCACATTATTATTTTCTGCATTATTGCATGGCCGCGTTGCTCGTCTTCTCTGCCCGTCCGCCAGTTTGTAGCTTTTTGCAGTCCATTCGACCGTCGCCGATTTTAACTAGAATAAACGTAGAAAAACCAAACTAGGTCTATTGTTAACATCCCCAAGGCAAAAGTAACCGATGAGCCAATTAGCAGAATTTTCAGCTTGAAAAAGGTCAATGGTCAATGTCGTCAGGCGTCAAGAACCTTAAGAAATTACCACATATCTGCACGGTGTACATGCTTATACTCACGGCTGGCGGCTGCAGGCGCCGACTGCACACTGGGCCTAACAGCTCACCAGACAGGCGCTTGATCACACTGTCAGCGCCTAAGACACTCGATCCGTAAACTAGACGGATGGACGGCCGCATATATCATGGCAGCACTAGGCCTAGATGATGACCTACTTTAGAAGTGCAGTATGCTCAGCATATGTTTATTTAATTTTTCGCTAGTATCATAGTCACGGAAAGATATTATGAATGTACAGGCCTATGCAGTTAGGCTATGTTTATTGGCTGGTTCAAAAATACAGTCATTACTAAGTGTCATGTAATTTTGCATAGGCCTACAGAATTGTCTTATTTCTGTTTTCATTGGCGCAATATTAGTATAGACTTATTATTTAGTTATAAGGCAGTCATTGAGAATTATGTCACGTTTTGCTTATTGGTTTATTATTTTAAGGTTCAAGACGGTGAAGTGCATGGTTAGCATGTTATGATATTCAGCAAATTAATGTAGAATGTTTTTGTATAATATTAATGTTACGTGATGTTCTGTGCAGTTGGATGATGGCAGCGACTTGCATTTGCTTCTGTACTACGACGACGCGACGCAATGGCCGGCCGTATACAAGAACGATAGCAAAGTACAGTACTGTATATAGGCCTACTTTTTGTCTGCTTTTATTAGTTCACTTAGTTGCACTTTTGATGTACGTATAGCCACTGCCAGTATCTCTGCCAGGTGGCACGTGTGCAGTAAAGCCCAAATTCCATCACGCCGACTTTCACCGAAATTTGCCGTTGGGTTTTTAGAGCCAAATGAGATCATGGATGGGATAATATTCATCAAATTTGGAGATTGTTGATCTTTTTAAAAAGCCAGGTAGCCTATTTGTGCTTGCTGTTTATCATATGAACACATCATTTTTTGACTTGCATTTTACGCGTTATTTTTAACGTGCATACTGTTAGGCCTGCAACTTGCAGGCTTTAACATTCTGACTGCTGTTAGTTCTTGTTGGTTGATTCAAAGAACTGTTTGACTAGCAATTTCAATTTTGTTTAGTGTTTACGCGATAACGTAAACGACCAGGCACATACAGCCCATCCATAATGCTTTTCGCTAAGACTCGTGAATCCGCTGCTGCTGCTGCTGATGATGATGATGATGAGGATGTGCAGCGGATCAGGTGTGTGTGCGTGTGTAGAACTGTCGTCAGAAGGAAGCCGTGTTGAACCCGGAGAACAATCAGATCATCTACTTGACAGAGCGTGAAGGTTGGACGGGCTGTGCCGCTCCAGTGGATGGTAACATTCACTGTTCGACTGCTCAGTCGTTTGCGTCCGTTCGCGAGCGCTGGTGGTTCATCGCCGTCAGTCGGTGCGGCACGTTGCAAGTAGGCCTACGCACTTTCACGTGTCACTGCATGGCGCCTAGCATAACGGCGTAGAAACGTAAAGCCCTATCCGAGCCACAAGCTCTATTTGGAGGCTCTAATCTGCGTTTCTTTAGCCCTCAGCCGACACTAGTTTCCATTGCAAGACCACGAATATAAGGGGTAGTGCATCACGTGGTGTGCCTTTTCTGCCCTATTGTTGCTGGTCTCATCGCACCTACTCAAAAGGGGATGGCCAGGCTGGTGATCTACACGGTTGGTTGAGATTTTGAAATAATTGAGCCAAACCCGGTGTTGTGGACGTCATTTTTCTGACTGGCTGCTGGAACGAACAAACATAGGCCTATAGGAAACAACAAAAGTTTAGGTGAAAAGTTCTTGCTTTATTTTTGCAGTTGAAATATGGGACAGATGGCAATGCTTCTACCTGATGCGCTTTGGGTCCGCTATAGCGAAGGGCCGCCATAGCGAGGGGCCACCATAGCGAAGGTCTGCCAAAATTTATGCCAAAAATTTCCCAAAAATCTCTCATCCAGTCGTGGTTGCAAAGACAAACTAATATATTTGTCTTAGACTATTTAAAGATAATTCAACGTTCTTTGGCATTTTTGCGTGAGTATGAATAGATAATAAACGTGTGAAATGTCATTTCAAAAATCTTAGTAATTGTTGACAAAATGACGAAAAAATTTAGGGGATACTTTTTGGCCGCACACTGTAAGCTATGTGGTCATTTTGTTCAACAGTTTTGACTAAAACAAGCATACTATTAGCCTGCGTTATTTTAATCAGCATAAAAAAGCAGTAAGTCTACAGCTAGAACAAGACAGGACAAACTCAAAAAATTTAGATCCACATAGGCCCCTAGAGCTGTCGAATTAACGCGTTTACTTTACGCGTTAACGCCATTAAAAAATTAACAGGCGTTAACAAATTAATCCACATACGTAAATTTAGTAACTTTTGTAAATCAAGAACTCCAGTTTTCCATTAAACTAAAATTATTTGACGATCGAATAGTATTCAAGTAATTAAAAATGGTTTTGTTGCCGTTCTATCATTGCTGTCACGGTCCTCCGACCTGGCCCATCTAGAGGAAGATAGTACCTCGGATCCCGCGAGAATGTTTCCCCAGCCCCGCTGTGGCTCTCGACGGGCCTGCCTGCGACACAGCCACGAGTTTGCGTCGTCGTCATTTCAGTCACTCTTTCAACATACCAAGTAGTCGATTAACGAATGCTAATAAATTATTTCATAGGACATAGCATCGGGGATTAAGCATTGAAACGAAGTAAGTGTTTTTGTCGTGGTCTGTCACTCTGTCCCCGACATAAATACCCAAAATTTCCCGACGGGGGTGCACCTCTTTCCCGACGTGCCTTCCTAGCCCCCTAGCGCACCCCTGGGCTTTCTTATCTCTTGTAATGAAAAATAGGCTACATATAGGAAGAAACGGCGTTCATCCGCCTTGACGCCAGGAAGCAAACTTCCTCCCAGGTCACTCAAACAGCCTTCTAGCTTCTACTGTTTCCCCTTGTTTTCTTTTTCATCCTCCCTCTAAAAATGTCCTAAGGCATTTGGAGGAAATTTGTGCGACTCTGTTGCTATGGTGGGGACTTTCGATATGGCAGCCCTTCACTCTTGATGCGCTTATGTAAAAACAGCATTAGCAACGTGAATATAAGAATACTGCAAGATTTTGTGTCTTGTTGCAGGATATCGTGCTGCAGTACAAGTTGCTGATGACGAATGGTGACGACTTCTTTCACAAACATTTTTCCGCTGATGAATTTTGTGAGTAAACTCAGGCAACTGTTTTCCTTTAACTTACAACAGAACAATAGCGCTAAAGTCAATTACTTTGCAGTAAGCAGAATTATGCATGTACTTGAATTGTCTTCTGCATTTTGTTTTGTATTTGTAAGTCATTTCGTTAGCTTAGTTAAGACATCTTAGTTGTCGTATCTGCTGTGCCAAATAAACTTGATTAATTGATTGATTAAACGTGGAAATAGTGTAACATAGTGACATGTATTTCATTTCAAGTTGATGCATTTTTGTGAGATAATACGGTATTTGATACTTGTTAGAACTGTGTTTTAAATGTGTTCGTTGTTATATGACATTTGTTGCTGATTATGCAGATATTTTGGAAGTGGATATAGCATTCTTGGTCGCGATGTTTGTGTTACTTATTCTTTCGATTATTGTAGCTGGTAACTACATTTATATTACTTATAATTTTGTATGCATAACTTTAAACAAGAAACAAAATGGAAAAAGATGAGTGTGCTGACTACAATATGATGCATTTCATTCAAAACTATCGGCCCCTGGTATCAGTTAATGAGTAAGAAACTGTTTTCACGACCATGGATGCAGATTGCAGATGGAAACTTTGCGTTGCAAATTGCGGCCAAACAGCTGCAGATAGCGACTATAGGAACTCAGCAAAGCCCTGTCCAACGGTGTCATTGCTGTTAAACATAGCCTACGGTTTAACCACAATACAAAACGTTACAGACAGACGGCAGACACATGAACGTCAAGGCATACCAATTAGCTTGGCAGTACTAAATCTGGTCGGCTAAAAACTGTTACGCATAAAGTGTTGAAATGCTCATGATAGTAGGCATGATTTGTAACAGTATCATGTATTCCTGCATCATAGTTAGGCCCTACTGTCATGCATCTGACATGTTTTGAATCTGGGCATCGCTATTTTCATCAACCTTATTTAGTTATTTTCATCAGCTCAGTCTGTTGAGTTGGTCTGATTGCGATACTCACAGTGGGGTTCAGAGCCGGCATCTTAACAGTTTAGTTTTATGGAAAAAAAACAATCAATACGTAGCCTATTGCAGGCAAAGTTTTCAGCTTTTGCAATAATTCGTCATTTTGTGAGATTTTTTATATTTACCATAGTAAATAACCGAGCATAATGAGGTGATTAGGCGCTGTAGGCTAATGCAGTGTGTTGTTGTCGCATGCGGCACACAGTCGTACTTCACAATCGTCAGATGTTGCACACGACGTACAAACTGTTCCTGGTCTCAGTCGCAACGCAGTTGATACATCTCGTCATCATGTGTGCCACATACGCACAGTACGCCAGCGACGGCATCGAAAACTACCCAGCCAAGACTTTCGGTTTCCATTTCATATCAACTTCTGCTTCATTATTATCATCATCGTAGTCATCATTGTTGTTTATTCGTTCATATGATAGTAAAACGGTTTTCTCAACGAAGTCACTAAATGTTTACTCATTAGGCTATGTCTGCTGGCTTGTCGCTTTCGGATGTTTTGAATTTGAGAACTAGCCTAATCGTTAGGCCAGTGCTCGAGGCATGAAATTGAATGAAGCAAAATAAACCGAGTTAAACTGAGGAAAAAACGTACATACGACAGTGCATGAAGTTTGTCCAAACTACTTAAACAGTGTATGCAAAGTAACGAAACACTTATGTGATAGCTTTTTTACGCTCCATAGCAGAATGCTTCGCTCGTCTTAGCCATCGTCTAGGTGTCTGTCTGTCTGTCTGTCCGTCCGTCTGTCACACCCTTGAGCCCTATCAAAACGTTGCAAGATAGGATCACGAAATCTTCACTGTGGGCTGCCCCAAGGTCTGTAGTTTTTGTGGCAAAATTTCGTGCCCCTGTGTGAGGGGGTCCCCTTGAACGAAGGCGGCAAATAGGGGTACCCCTTAAAAGACCTTGAATGATCTTGAATGACCTTGAATTTTAAGCGATAGAAGATTTTAGTGTTTTTTGCAATTTTGGCTGTGGCGCACATTTCAAGAGTGAATTGCGTCGAAATGGCTGGAGATAAACCTGAACCACCTGCGTAGGCCTATGAAACTTTTAGCAAAGAACGTCCATTTTTAACAATCTAAATTTCGACCTCTTAAATTCAAGGAGTCTTCCATACGGAGGCCTTAAATTCGGATACTCCTTCAAAACGCTTTATTATTTTATTGCATGCTGTACACGATTGCCCAGGTGGCAGGATCGCTGCTATAGCGCGTCACGCGGGCTTTGCTCAAATTACTTGTTCAGTTGTTCGTTATTGTACGTTTCTTGTTGTCAACAAAGCTATCCATAATACTCTCCTCATCGTCTTTGGCGCGCATTAAAATCATCATACCGTTTGACGTCGCCGGTATTGCGGTGTACCGTATACGTGCTTTGTAGGTCGAATGTTTGAAGCGACGGCGGAGTTGGTGTTTCTGTTAATGTTGATACTAATGGCAAAAGGCTTCACGGTAACGCGCGGCCGCATCAGCACGAGCGGCTCCATTAAGTTGGCAGTCTTCATGACTATCTACGTCATCGCATACGCCGCACTCTTCATATATCAGGCTTACGTCAGTATCGGTCGGCTTTTGCATCATTTCCCGTCTTTGTTGTGCTCGTTTTATCGAGCAACTTTGGTGTCACATTTGCTGTAGTGATGTTAATTACGTTAGTATCTACTAAATATTGTGTAGGTTGGCAGCATTAGGCCTAGATGGGAAATGCACAGTGCCATCGACGCTGCAACTCTTGCCTGTTCTTGCGTTGGTAACGTTATTCTGCTGCTGCGAGGCGGCATAGGCCTTCTACTAGCTTACTGCAGTGAGACGTGACTGTATCGGCCTAATGTCACTTCATACTAATTAGCTAAAAAAATTGCACAGAAATTAAACGTTTTGCTGGAGTTGATAACACTGCGATCTCTGATTCTGATAGCATTCTACGCCCAAAATCGTTGTCTGGCATTTAATCATGCGGTACGAACTATGTCTTCACGTAATTGCATTCAACAAATGTTTTCTTGAATTTCAAGGATCCGCTTTTCTAAATGACTGTAAATACCAGTTATCTGGGTGCAAAACTAGACATTTAATTTGCTGCAGTGGGGTGCTTTTGCTGGCTATAATCTGCCTAGTTGCTATCAGTGGGTAGGCTTGTTCTCAAGTCCACACGTATCAAACCATTTCTGGCTAACAAATTCAATTCCTCAGCACAGACCCTCTACTTTGCTGGAGAGCTGAACCTTCGTTCACACTTTTTGCTGGGTCACCTTCAGATTTGCTTCCAGAATATTTTTAGCCACTGAATATGTTTACAGGGTGTGTACAAAACCTATATGGGAGTGATGATCTTGTTTGTTGCAGGCGTTTGACCCCGGACTGGTTTTGTACCTGTACGAGTCACCGCCTGGCTATGGTCTGCTTGGCTTGCGGCTGATTGGATGGGTCTGGTTCTGCTATGCTGTCTTTGTCACTCTTAAACGCTTTCCGAGAAAAGTCCGATTTTATGTGCCACTCTACGTGTTCTATACCATCTGGTACGTGAGACGTGTGTCACTTCTACATCATTAGTTAATTTGAACAGCATAATAATTATGTTACACGTGATCCAAGACAATTGCATGGCCGTAACTCAGGCAGGCCTCCCAAGTCACCCGTGTTGAGCGGGTGACACCCGCAATTTAGGCCTAATCTCGTCACCCGCGCAGTCAATTATCACCCGACGAATGTCTCTCAATTTGGTCACGATTTGTCTTTATCGTTTATGCTGCAACAAACTTGTTTAGTTGATTCTCACGAACATGATTAAAATTATTGCTATTGGACGTCATATTGTAAGGCTAAAATAGACCAATTACGACTTCTACATTTCACAAGGTACTGTAGCGACAGCATAAAGGTGAGGTGGTCAAAACTAGCCATTTGCGTCAAGTTTATTCTTGATGTCACATTCCAAAAATTATTAAAATTGGCCAGTGTTTCACGGCGCTATTCCAAAAATAGAAGTGGCACTTATTTTTTTAGATGCGGTGTATATGCTGCATTGTACTGATTGTAAAGTTTGTGCAAAAACATCCACTAGTCTTTGTGCCGATTCAGTTGCAAAATTCTGCCAATGTAGGTATGCCTAACTGTGAAAATGCCGGCAGTAGGCCTAAACCTTGATGTGAGCACAACAGTCCGACCGAATCATTAGACTGAGCTTATAAAAATAGGGTCTAACAGTTGTTAAACTTGCGACGGTATGAATGCAGGTTCTGGGCTAATCCGATAGCAGTGATTGTCGCTAATAAAGCAATCGCCCCATGGATGCGAGAGAAAGTGGCTAATGGCGTCTTTCAAGCGATGGAGTTTCTAAGTCTCGCCTTCTACTTGGTAGGCCTACTTTTTGCTTAAAATGCACGCCTAAGCGTCGCAGATTACGCAGAATAATGCTGTTGCATTTGTCGTGTGTGCTATAATATAAGACGCATTAGCCCATGCAAACTGCGCATGAAAGTGAAGCGATACGTTTTTGACGCGCTACAGCTACGGTGGACGACGTCTATGATACGGTTGTCGTCTGTCTGTCCGTCTGTCTGTTATGGATGTACTGTAGTTAACCTTTAGGTCTTATGGGAAAACTTTTTGCATGAATAATTAGCCATGTTTCTTAAACCTGGGCATGCAAAATTTCAGCGATCTAGCGCAAGGGAAACATTTTCAAAATTGGGGTTGAACCTTAGGGGTAAGAAAATGTTCGTTTTCAATGGGAAACTGGCCATATCTCAGAAACGGTGAGAGATAGAGCCAAGGTTGCTAGTAATCACCAATAGGAAGTGGCATACGTCTTTTTAAATGAGATGAAAATCATCGACTTCGGATGACCTTAAAGGTCAGTACTGCAACAAGAACTGTATAGGCTGTAGTACGTCTTCGCTAGCGACAGCTGGGCTTCTTGTTAAATTTTAGTTAGATAAAAATTTTAGGCCTAGGCCCTACTCACTGGAGTCAGTCGTTTGTGAGTCATGCAGCAGCATCAGCACCTTAAGAAATCCAATGATTTGTGTAATCATTAGCCTATTATCTGCAGTAATGTGTTATTTCGAGTTCCAGTGGTTCTGTTTTGATACATTTCACGTTTTTGTCACTGACAATGTCTAAGTCACTGTTCGTTGCCATGATATTATGTTGCTTGTAATTGAACTGTGCTTGTGTCATAATTCAGCCATTAACTTTTGCATTATACTAAATGTCTCACCCAGTGTATCTTTAGCCTTCGTAGACTGATATTATATGCTTTTTTTCGCTGACAAATCAGTCGTTCTAGCAGATGCTTTCATTACGATGCAGTTATTGTATTCCACACGTTAAAAATGCTGATCGTTATACGTGTGTTCAGTTCTTAACTCGTCCGTCCAACGCCAACAAAAACTTTCCCTACCACATTCGCACTAGTCAGGTCAGTGGAGTGCTAGACTTAGTAAAATTTAATTATGTAGTTGTTTGTTATTCTGTTT
>Ga0209146_1000575_pt1 | contig 10881 bp, 5 predicted proteins | sample WorMetLIZAISLAND_2_FD_187402 | JGI IMG/M metagenome (GOLD analysis project Ga0209146, IMG submission 187402) | Marine gutless worms symbiont microbial communities from Max Planck institute for Marine Microbiology, Germany - Olavius geniculatus... | ecosystem: Host-associated > Annelida >...
AATATATACCTGTGACAGGATACAAGTAAACTGCATATGTTCATCTGCCTCATACAAATACTGCCATCTGATGTTCACACCTCTTGTGGAATGTGCTTCAGACAGGCCTATATTCTTCGCCAAAATAACTGGCCGAGCAAACTTTTGCTCTAATAAGTCCCATACGTTTTTAAACCGTGACAGCTTTACGTGGGTATTGTGTGAAGAACTCTGGTTAGAAGATCTCACTGTAGTGAGTCTGATTTGACTTTGTGAAATTGCACGAAGTGTGCTGACCACCAGATTAGCAGCAACGCTGCAATTGTGTGAACTACATTCACTTTTAAGTTTCTGCTGCAGCTGTAGTGGATACTGTGTTGTCCTTGTCCTTCCACCAGACACATCTATCAGTCTTAGCTCATCGTCATCAAGACCAAACTTTGGTCGAGCACCACGTCGTAACCCTAAATGAGCATCATGGTCAAGAAAACCGACAAGGAACACTTGAAAGCACAGAAAAATAACACAAGCCACTCCTATAAAAGCAAAAATGCGCAGTATTCGCCTTCGGCAACATGCAAACACCATCACAACAACAAAATTGACACTGACACTGAACCGGAAACTATTCTTGCAACTAAACATTGAACAACAGTCATATTTAAAAGTGAATTAATCGTGAAATTAAAACAAGCATACAAAAGATTAAAGAAGGGCCAATCTGAAATATCTACTATTTTTGCTCGTTTCCGTTCGACGGACTGAGCTAGCTACTCGTAATCTTTTAAACTCATATTTTTACATTGTACCAATATGTATTTATGGTATATGTATCGTTACATTTTATAAAGTTTTAAAAACTTTTTTAACATTCAGACAGTGCAACGCATCATCCGGCAAGACCTACTCCAATGACAATTCGCAACAGTTACGTCATCGTATAAACATTCTTAAAATAGTAACACCAATGACGCTGTAGTATTTAAGGCATTTTGTCGTACAAACGTTAATTTGTTTGTGTGTGGTGTAAATGTTGAGTTTTTGTTGAAACTGGTTGAAGGAGCTGAAGTTATTTATTATCACTAGGTTAACAAGTTACATTTAACATGTAAATCCAGTACGAATATACGAATCTGGATACGAATTTGTGGCCAAAACAATCGTAGTGACTTTTTGGCGGAAGTAAAATACGACCTCATGTATAACCCGGTCATTGGGGTATTGCGTTCGTGTTTTACTTTGCGCTCCATAAGCACTTCCTACTATCAAAGCAGGGAAGGGACAAGATAACTTACCGTTAAGAGTTGATTTTTGGGTAGTCTGTGAAGTAACAGATAATTTGGAACAAATCGAGAACGAAAACGATAGTTGGGTCATAGTGTAATTTTGTCACAATGAATTTTAACCTTAGTCATGTACTCATAATGCTGGTTTTTAGGCACTGTAGTCATAACTGTGCAATAATCCCGTGAGAACAAAGGAGACCGGGCAAGATGGTTTTGATTTTGATGGTCTATTTTCTCATTTGTTGAGTCTTTCATCGGGCTGTTTCAAGTGTTTGTCATTTGTTATGTGTGTTGTACAGATTATACCTGGTAGTGCATTTTAGCCTGAGACATGGCAGAGTCTCAACAGGGCTATCACACAGCTATGGTTGAAACTGAAGCCAGTAACACTGAACATTTTTCACGGGTAAACAGTGACAGAGACAGCGATATTTCTGTGCCGGTGGTTAAGGTGCATGCGGTAAATCTTGAGTCAGACGAGCATCTTGCCAGATGTCTTCAGGAGATCGAGAATGAAACTGCTGACCCTGACCGGATTGTTGTCATGGACGAAAGTGAATGGGACAGCTCAGAAGATGCAGCTAGTGTTGCCAGTGAAAACGCTGCTAGTGACAATGCCAGTCTCATGGATATACTTGCCATCATCGGGGAAGTTGACAACGTGGAACAGTTTCTCACGGCACAGAGGGAACTTATGCGGACATTTAGCCAAGATCACGAGGAGGATGATTCGGACAGCGAGGATTTGGAAGGAAGGCGTTTCTGGATGCGCCTGTTGAGGTCATTGAGTACGCCACCTGAAGAGCGGGATGATCGTGTTCCTGAAGAATGTCAGGTGTGTCTGCTGGAGGTAAGGCTGAACAAGCGGCCATGCTGTGAGCAAGCTGTCTGTGACGACTGCTTGAAGCAGTATGTGGAAACACAACTTGTCGACGTTGGGATCATCCGCATTGCTTGTCCGAATCCATCATGCGATCATGGCATGTATCAAGAAGAAGTGCGTGAGCTGCTCCGTGAGAAGCAAGATTTGCGGGATCGCTACGACCAGTGGATTGTTGACATGAACGCCAGTCCTCATCGTAAAACTTGCCCACGATGTTGCAAAGTCACTGAAATCGATCCATCACAGCTGCAGGAACATCGCGTTGGCAAGTACGGCCTGCAAGTTCAGTGCTCAGAGTGTCAGCTTGACTGGTGTTTTCTGTGCCAGGCTCCTTGGCATCAGGGATTGACATGCAAGAAATTTCGTAAGGGAGACGTACTGCTTAAGCAGTGGGCTCAACAGAAGGTACGACCCCAAGAATACAATGCTCAGCGGTGTCCTAAATGCAAGGTTAGTCAACACAATGTATTAATTTTGTCGTGATGACATTATATAGGCAGTGTCTTACATCATATGCTAATGCTGTCCTTACCTTACCTTACCTTCGGGGTGGGCAGGCTGTTACACTTGCCCAGTGCCGAGGCCGTATCAATTTGGCCCAATGCACTTCCCTAAATGTAGCCGTGTAAGGTTACAGGAAATGGCTATGAAGCGGTGAACAGCTGTGAGCTGTACATAAACAAAAGTGAAGGTGTACACAGCTGTAAAGCCGAAATTGGCGTAAAAGCCAAAAATAACCAGTGCATGGGCACTGATAATGTATCTGCTCATTTTTGATCAGCTTTTAGTTGGCTTCTACCCTCCAGATTTTAGAAATCTTTCAGGTCATCGGAGCACGAAGCCCAACCACCACATCACGGTGTTCGACCATGGTGGAGATGCTAATGCTATCATTTTTGTTTTAAAATCATCATAATAACTTTTTTGCTTTTGTTGGCAGAAAGGAAAATGTAACTGTTGGTGAATGTTTGGTCTTTTTATTGACTTCTATGTATTTGATTCTGTCAACTTTGAACACTTGAACATCATATTTGTAGAGGTACAGATGATCCATAATCACCTTATATGTTGTTTTTTACAGTTTGATTTCAATGCCTTACGCTTCTTACATCTGGTTTTTGGGTAATTATCTCATGTCACACGTCAGCTAACCTGACTCAAGAAGTTATTAAGATACTCGTTAAATGCTGGCATGACAATTCAGAGCATTATAATGCTTATGATATTTATTATTCAGGTTTACATCCAGCGAACGGAGGGCTGTGACCACATGACGTGCAGTCGGTGTGAGACGGAGTTCTGCTACCGATGCGGTGGACGTCGGCATAAGCTCAAAGTGTTTGGCTTTGTGCTGGAAGACCACGACATGAAGCACAGTATCATAGGCTGCAATGAGAAGTACAAGCCTGATGAACCAGTGCAAAGAGCACTCGCTCGAGGTGGCATTTTTGGTAAGCATCTTTATTCTGCATAGCACTCAGCTACTGTGTGGAGTGGCAGTGTATCGAATGCCTGATTGACAAACATGCCTTGTGTATTCTTGTCAAAGGGGTTTGTCATGTTGTCGTGCCATGAAGTGACCAAATGATGGTGATATTTTGATTCCAGTTGATGCAGGGACATGGGATACTATGGTACTGTGTACTTTATAGTACATCCAAAACATCCTAAATGTATACTTTAAAATAGACGTTACTTTTGAGTGTACTAACACTACTAGAACTTGCTTGGTGATCAGTCATGTAGTCCAGTCTCCCTTAATAGTGTCTCGGACTAATGGGTTAAATTAGCATAGAGTTATGGATAGTTATCCTGTCCGCTATCTCTCAGACAGTCAATAGAGCCTGCGGCAGCATTGAGTTTGACTAGTGCTTTGCTTGGTAATTGTGCTGTAACGCTATGAAACAGTCTGGCCAACATGTACATTATTTCAGGTCGTTGCATTTTGTTGCGGATGTATTCTTTTATCTCAGTGCAGGATTTTTGAGGTCAGTCAGCTGATGGCCTTTGCCTCATTATCAGAAATGGGTGTAATTTTAAACATTAGGTCCCAAAATTTATGGCACTTTCTCATAAAATTTGGGGAAAAAACATTTTGAATTCAGCATGATTTCGCGCAATTTTAGAATTTGGTCTGCAGATCGCAAACATCGCTGGAATGGAGCATTATATTGACAACGACAATCAGAAAATGGTGTTGCAAACTATAATCTATTACGCATATATTGCCATAATAATCTGGCAGTCTTTATCCACAGATGGCGAAGAATTGGACCACAGTTTGGGCACAACCTGCAATCCACATATGGCAGCCCTCTGAGTCTGTAGTGCATTGCTGTAGTAGCCAGTTGTTTGTGTTTGCATGCCAGGTGCAAAAGTCGTCTGTGCTGTTGTGGCTACACCCATTGCTATCGGTCTTGCTGCCACAGCCGTTGGTGCTGCTGTCGCTGTCGCCGCTGTCGCAGCGCCAACATATGGCAGCTACAAGCTAGCACGTCTGATTCATAAGCGTGTCAACGAAGATAAGTTTGACTAATTTCAGATATGAGAAATTGTCGTGATAAAGGGACCAATTTGTGGCTCATGTGTGACCTACATATGTCATGTAAACCAGAGGCTGCATCGTTGTTGCTTTACTAGACTTGTGCAATGTTCATCTGCCAAAATTATCCGGCCAGGCTTGCCAAACTTTTCAGTTTGTTTCATCTTGTTAGTAGATCTATTCTTCCCCTGGTCTGTTGATTTTATGAGCTTTCCCACCATCATTTGATTGGCATGCTGTGTTTTTATGCTGAAATTCTGCACGTTCCTGGCTCGTTTTGTGGAATTCATACCACTGCCATTTTTCAAAAATTGAATATTCTACACTTGTTTGTTATGGAGTCACTAATATCACATAAAAGTAGTCAAAGATCAAGCTCGTGTTGGATGAACTTCAGTGTGGTATTTGACAGTCTGTGCTCGAGATTAATATATTTCCCTCTCAGCCCATCCATTTTTATGCATGAACGCAATGACTGCTTTAGCGCATCTTAGCCATCGCAATTCTGTCTGTCTGTCTGACTGTCCGTCCATCCATCTGTTCGTCTGTCACATGGGTGGACCAATTGGATGGGTGCAAGCTAGGGTTGCCAAATCTTCACTGTTGGCTACCTTTAAAACTCTTTGGTTTCAGGAACCGTAAAGCTTTTCCATAAATTCTATGTGGGTCACCCCAAATGAAAGACTCTGAACTTCCAAAATAGGGGTTTTTATTGATTTTTGTGATCTTCGGCTGCAGTGCACACTCCAAAAATGAATTGCGACGAAATGGCTGGAGGTAGACTGCCAGTTTGCGAACAGGAACTGCTATAGGCTTTTGTGCATCTCATGAGCATTAGCTCAAATCTCTTGTTTAGTTTGACTCAGCCAAACCTTGCCCGGTGGTTACCCATTGTCAGCACAGAACTGACGTCGTGCACTCATCTTAATCTGTCGATGTTGGTAGATAAATACTCGCAGTATCTATATGATACATGGAACAATAGCATTGTCATTTATGTTTAGTGGTGATTTCATTATTATTTGGTGGTAACCAGATAATTGCTGTGTGATTTTACTCAATCAGTAAGACAATCAGGAACACCATCAGTATTTGTCTGATCATTACTGACTGGTATTATTTCGTTACCACATAACAAGATTGATTGATTTTCTTATGTGACCTATTGCTGTCTTGCCTGTGTTGTCATGGGCTGTTATATATATCATTTTTGAGCTTTAAGGCTTTGTAGTTACAATTGAAGCCCACCACAATGACCTAGATCTTGGGCATGTGTAACAAAGCGTGCAATGTACGAGTGTTTTTGCTCTGCTCTGCTTGATTTGTTTATTGTTTGTTCGCCATTTTGCATTCATTGTTACCCTTGTGGCATTTGAATAGTGTGTGTAGTTAACTGGGATGTACCTAATTAAAATTTTTGACCTCAAGTTGGAGGCAAATTTAGTCTTAAATTTTTGTGATCAAATTCTGGCCAGGCCAGATTTTAAAGAAAGTTACTGCACTCTGTTGTTTCTGGTCTTGTGTGATCTTAATCTCAATTTAATTGTTTGCTAACAAGAAAGTACATGTAAAAGCAAACACTTTGTCAATATGTAATACTGTTGTGTTGATTCAGTCAAGTATGAAAAAAATGTGCATCAAATTGTCAAGTCAGTCGAATGATGTCAAGCTGATGCTGCATGTATTCAAGATGCCATGCAGCAGTCCTGAAATCTACCACGTCCAGTCAGAGGCTGCGTTCGAAATACCAATCCGATATAACCGGATAATCCTGCAACTGAGATATGCATTTGTTTATTGTATCTGGATTGACCTGTTTAATTTTATCTGCGTTCGTAAACACCTGATCGGGTCAAGCTGTATTGTCCAAATGAATCTGGCTGCAGACACCAATCTTTGCGATCAAAAGAGGACATGCCCACCTAAAAACGGCGGCACTTCAGATAGCAAGTGTGTCTGTGTGGTTAAAGCAATATTGTTTTATTGTATTTTTAATAAACGGATGCCATATTCCAATTCAGCAGTACCAGTATCAAATTAGTTTGAAACGTTATCATCATTTCTGATGCCAGATGTCTGTTGCCTAGTGTTATTAAACTCGCAAACACGCTGACTTTAGCACGGTTGCCATATGGTGTATATTTTGCACACGATTAGTAAAATAACGACAATTTTAGGCCGCAGCTGCGTGCATAGCCCGCTCTGCACCCATAGCGTACAGAGCTGCTTATTCGGCGCTTAACTATGCCATTTTCAGCTACAGTGGATGCAGTTAAAATACATATCTGGGTCAAGCCACGCCCCTCAACCCGCTTAAATCGGGTCAACCAGTCAGTTGAGTTTTTGAACGCAGCCAGAAATTTTGATCTGGGGAGTGATTTGGCTAGATTTGCTACAAATGGCTGTAGCTACGAGACCGAAAGCCGGTACATCCCTGGAAATTAAGTGTATGTAGCAGGTGTTACAATTTCACTTCCTAGCACACAGTTTTCTGACCTGGGCCACATGCTCATATATTTTAGCTGTATGTGCTTTTAACACGTTGCAATATTCGTCTGCTGTATAAATGGTTTTAGTGCTTTAAATTACGTATTGTAATCATTTTTTTATCTTTTGTTCTGTTGATGCCACTTTGTGAATAATGCCCACCATTGGGTTTAACTTGGCTCTATGAACTAGTGAGCACTCAGAGAGTACTCATCTTCCTCAACTTTTAAACTTCTCCTTTAATGTCCTGCAGGATGCAGATTTGCAATGAAAATTCTGAAAATCTTGCAAAATTTAAAACTTTATTCGTCCATTGGAAATTATGACCAATATGATGTTATGGTATTTATTAGACTTGGCATACTTTTGGACCTCAGTTAGTAGACATTTTGTACATGTCCTGCCATTGTAAGCTTCAAAGTTATCATTTTCTCTAGTTCAAGTTTTTAACACTTGTTTTTTACTTGCTGCATCAACTAATCGGAAAATGTTCTACATTTTGATGGCTTTAGTGTTTATATAAAAATTTATGGAGTCTGAGCCTGAGAGGTCTGGAACATATAACTCTGAGAAGTTGCGAAATGTGCTAAATCTGATATATTTGGGTTAACCATGATGCTTAATGATATTGCTGTGAGTGACATTGAAGAAAGATTTCTAGATACAGATGCATTGAACCTTTTTTCCAGACCTGCAGAACTCAGCATTATTCTCCTTGGTGGGGGTAACAAGTAAACTATCGCAGTTACAAAAACTTTGAGTTGTTAATTGTTACACATCAGATACATAGATAATGTATATATTTCTGTCATTGTTATTTGTGTAATAATCGGTCGAGTTTGATTTATCGATTGTTTGAAAATGTCCTCAGCACAGCTGAGTTTCTGTGCAGTCATATTGGCCGAGTGAACGACGGATGATTGTCAGTACCATAACAGGTCTTGCACCGAGCCACATCTCACGATCTTATGAACTTTAGCAAATTGGAACTTGAAACTTTGATCATCTCGATACAATGTGGTGGGAGCCTGGAGGGGTATGCCCATTTTTGATTTGGATTCTGTTCTCCCAGATCCTGGGTTTCTTGGTCTGCATTCGGATGTATGGATTTGCATCCAGATCCAGTGAGAATGAGCTGATATTTCTGGAGCTACTTAATCTCTGAAGTTGTAGCTTTGCACGAAGATGGCAGTGCCCAGTTTCTCAGCTGTCTTGGGACCCCAGAGGCATCAGAAATCCTGCTTGTTAACGATATTTCTGTACAGTTTTCTTCTTAGAAGAGTTATTGAACAAGTCGAGTTTCTGTAGGTCACTGTTGTACATACATTACATGTATTGGTGTTTTATGCAAGATGATATTGATAGCTGTTAACTCTTCTGCTGCTTTGTTTTATTTTTTCACACTCTGTGGCTCTGTGATATTTTGATACATGGATGTGATTTCTGTGTACTTGGTTGATTGTTGATCGTTTGTATAACTTAGGAAGTAAGTAAACCATGTTGACTGCTTAAGCAGTGATTGTTTTATTGATATCGGCTGATAAGAAAACATTATCTGTGATTGCCAGAAGTTTGTTGTAGTAACATGTTTACACGCTGCCAAAATGAAACAGAGGCATCTGTTCTTTGCACCACAGTTGTTAACAGAAAGATATTTGTGCTACAGTTGGTATGAATGTTCTAAAAACTTGTGCACAACATTTAACCACGACTGTAAAATGGGGCACGATAAGGGCTGGTAGCGTTGTTCTTGCTCTTCGAGTCTAAAACGACTAAAATTTCACCAAAAGCCGTTTAGACTATTTTTTTGGTGGGGGTAATCTGACTGAAAGGCTAAGTGACACACAGTGGCACATATAAAACATTACCTCCCTACGTTGATGTCGGAGGTAATGAAAATATTGGGCGATGTATAACAATAACTAGAAATACGTTCTGTGGAACGAGGTATCTGTCTCATTGCCACGCTATAGGGCCTATAGCCTAGCAGCTGCGTATAGGGGGGTAGATGCAAACAGGGCGCAATTAGCTTTCGCGGGGGCCGAGTTGAAGTCGGTTTTGTCCCAAAATTCGTTGCCATAGCAACAGAAGTCGGCAGGGGAAAAATTTTAATGACACCATCGGATAGCATGGGCTCGAACATAAGGGGGTAGGTGCAAACAGCGCGCAATTGTCTTTTACGGGGACCGAGTTATACCACTTTGAAGTCCCCATAGGCCGTAATGCAAATTTTTAAAAATTGGGGGTAAAATAAGGGAAGGAGTTATTAGATTTTATCCCAAACAAACTCGATTTTACTTTTCGGGCCCCGAATCACTGTGCAAAATTTCATCAAAATTGCGGCCGTAGGAGTGTTTACAGACAGAATGACATAAGTGATTTTATAATCTCTCCCATGCTATGCTATAGCAATGGGACAGATAATTATTTGTAAATTGGTAGGCCTATTATTAAAAAAACTCGTCGTTAGTTTTAAACAGGCCTATACAAAACCGAACTTTGAACCAACAGCAGTGGCTGCTTTCCGTTTCTTTTATTTTTCCCACTTCCTTTCTTTTTGACCCGAAGCCCTTACCATGTCTAGCTCGAGATTTCTGTGTAATGTTGCAAGTGTGAAGCGTGTGGACCGGCCGTTTGTGTCTTAGTAGGTGGAGACAGTGCGATATATCTGAAAGGATCTGCACTATATATGGAACATAAAGATGACAAACTACTATAGTATATAGTCAATAGTCGGTTTTCTTGCGCGAATTTACGTAGAGTTTGTTTAAAATGGCGGCGGCTTGTCTTGCGCATTTCTGCCGGCGTAATGTCATCTGAGCACAGTTGAGACGCTGGTCTGTCGCCACGCAACGACGTGTCTTTCGCGGTTACTTAGCTCCACCCTCCGACGCACCTACCCTCCCGTCACCGTCGTCGATAAACCAACAGTCCGTGACAGTCTGATGGACTGAGCCGTCGATACCACGGATCTCCGGATCACGAACGTCGAGTACGAAGATGCGAGATGAGGCCGATTCTAGACGCACGGACGCGGCTGCAGACATCACACCTGAAGTTTCGGTCAGGTCGTGGTTGATTGCCGATCTTGCGTTGAGTAGGCCTACGCTTGTCTTAGGAATCTGTGCCCTATCTTGCCCCGTTTAGCCACAATACATCCGTGACGGACAGACGGACGACAACCGTTACATAAGCTCGACCGTTACTTAAGTAGGCCTACGGTCGGCTAAAAATGTTACTGACGATAATACAATGAAGGAAATTATAGAGTTTTTAGTAGCGAACTACAACGATATCGTTCGTCGATTGTTTCGGTTCTCTATGCGACGACAAATTCTCTGTTTGCCCGCTCTTTTATTCATACAAATCGCTTCTGGTAACAGTGATAGCTAGAACGGACGATAAAAATCGACCATGCACCCAGTTGCAAGTTTGTTCGATAGGCCTACTCGGAATGACGACTGCGGAAGTGCTGATAAAATGATAAATCACAGCACATGCGGTCCTGCAGCTGGAGAACTCAGTTCTGTCCGGTGTCGGATCGTTACGTTTGCACTAGTGTCTCGATCGGTCTGGCCCATACGTACTCCATGTAAGCCGTATGTTGCCACTCTGACGCTGGCAGGCCACGTGTGCTCTTTTATATCATCATTGACTGTGTTGCATTAGCCGTCATGTGACTGAGTGGTGTATTACGCAAAGCG
>Ga0209146_1000576_pt1 | contig 10869 bp, 9 predicted proteins | sample WorMetLIZAISLAND_2_FD_187402 | JGI IMG/M metagenome (GOLD analysis project Ga0209146, IMG submission 187402) | Marine gutless worms symbiont microbial communities from Max Planck institute for Marine Microbiology, Germany - Olavius geniculatus... | ecosystem: Host-associated > Annelida >...
TTATATGATATAATACTTACTCTACTGAGAGAAAATCCTCTCTAAAGTTATCTAGACCCTTTACATATTTCCCGTAGGGTGGGCTGTGCCCACCATCCAAGCACTGGTTAAAGCAGCTGGTTACAAAGGTAGATTGGGCCAAGCCGGAGCGCCGCCATCCCGGCGGCAAATCGTTGCCGGCAAGATGCCGGCGCTCCGGCTGTTAGCATGAGAGCGAGTCGGGTAGGTCGGGCAAAACCGGGAGCGCCGCCATCCTGGCGGCAAATAGATGCCGGCAGGATGCCGGCGCTCCGCTGGTCCGTGCCCAATCTACCTTTGTAACCGATTGCTTTCTATCGAATGTTCATTCGGTTGCCCTGGGGAGACGTGCAGCGCGGCGGAAAACCCGCGTGTGACGGGTATATAATGCTGATTTCAAAAGAGGGTGGAGTATAGATGTACGGGTTTGACGCCTTGCTGTTGGATGTCGATGGAACTCTTGCCGATACGGAGCGGGATGGCCACCGCTGTGCGTTCAACGCGGCCTTCGCCGAAGTCGGTCTCGACTGGAGCTGGTCCGAGGCGCTTTACGGGGAATTGCTCTCGGTCACGGGGGGCAAGGAACGCATCCGCCACTATATCGAGCACTGGCAGCCCCCGTTTGCGGCCCCCGGCGATCTCGATGAATTCATTGCGGACCTCCACCGGCGCAAGACCCGACACTACCTCGAGCTCCTGGGTCAAGGTCGGATTCCCTTGCGTGAGGGTGTGATGCGTCTGTTACGCCAGGCCCGGGATGCGGGCGTGCGCCTCGCGATCGCCACCACCACCACGCCGGAGAATGTCAGCACCCTGCTGGCGTGCAGCGGTGATGCGGATATCGGTGACTGGTTCGAGGTCATCGCCGCCGGTGATGTGGTGCCGGCCAAGAAGCCGGCACCGGATATCTTTCACTTGGCGCTGGATGAGCTGCGGCTGCCGGCCCACGCCTGCGTCGCCATCGAGGACTCCGCCCACGGCGTTCGCTCCGCGCTCGGGGCCGACCTGCAGGCCCTGCTGGTGACGGTCAACGCCTACACTGAGGACCAGGATTTCTCCGGCGCGGCATTGGTGACGGACGGACTCGGTGGCCCCGACTCTCCGGTAAAGGTGTTACAAGGCACCCTGGAAGGATCGGACCATATCGACCTGGCCGCGCTGGATGCCATGCACCGACGGGTCTATCGGAACGGGGCCCGGCAAGCCTGAATGATTCGGCCTTGTTTGGAGGATCTGAGAGGCTGTCTAAACAGGCAAACCAACTCGATCCCTTCCCGTAGGCCCCGCACCTATCGCCTGGGCGCACCCTGGTGTCGCTGGATCTCTCGGCGATAGTAGGTGCGGGGCCTACGGGCTGGTAGCTGGTGACCAGTGACTAGTAGCTGACGGCAAGGTTCACAGCCTGGCAAGCCCCCGCGCCAGGTCGGCTTTGATGTCTTCGATCGCTTCCAGACCGACGGCGATTCGGATCAAGCCTTCGCCGATTCCCGCCGCCTCCCGTTCCTCGTCGGTGAGCCGGCCGTGGGTAGTGGTAGCGGGATGGGTGATGGTGGTCTTGGTGTCCCCCAGATTGGCCGTGATCGAGAGCAGGCGCGTCGCGTCGATGACCCGCCAGGCCGCTTCCCTGCCGCCGCGCACCTCGAAGGCGACAATCCCGCCGCCGGTGCGCTGCTGAGTCCCAACCAGGTGATGCTGGGGGTGGGCGTCGAGCCCCGGATAGAAGACCCTGCTCACGCCGGCTTGTCCCTGCAGCCAGTCGGCGAGCACCTGGGCATTGCACGCATGGGCCAGCATCCGCAGCTCCAGGGTCTCCAGCCCCTTGAGAAAGACCCAAGCATTGAAGGGACTCATGCTGGGACCGGCGGTGCGCAGCACGCCGAAGACCTCCTCACCTACCAGCTTACGGTCACCGACTAGGGCGCCGCCGACACACCGACCCTGCCCATCCAGATACTTGGTGGCGGAGTGTATTACCAGGTCCGCTCCCAAGGCCAGGGGACGCTGGAGGGCCGGGGTGCAGAAGCAGTTGTCCACTACCAACAGACAGTCGTGGGCATGGGCGAGCTCGGCCAGGGCCCGGATATCCGCCATCTCGGTGAGGGGGTTCGAGGGGGTTTCCAGAAACAGCAACCGAGTATTCGGACCGATTGCCCTCTCCCAGGCCTCCAGGTCCGGCAAGGGGACATAGCGGGTCTCGATCCCGAAGCGGCTCAGATATTTATTGAACAGGATCGTAATGGAGCCGAAGATGCTGCGGGAGGAGACGATTTGGTCTCCCGCCTGCAACAGCCCCAGGCTCAGGCTCAGGATGGCGGACATGCCCGAGGCGGTCGCGATACAGCACTCACCTCCCTCCATGGCCGCCAGCCGCTCCTCGAAGGCGGATACGGTGGGGTTGGTGAACCGGGAGTAGATATTGCCGGGCTCGTCGCCGCTGAAGCGGGCCGCCGCCTGCCGGGCATTGCTGAAGACATAGCTGGAGGTGGTGAAGATAGGTTCCCCATGCTCGCCCTCCGGGGTCCTGTGGTGCCCGGTGCGGATGGCAAGGGTGGCAAATCCGAGCTCGTCCAGGGTGCTCATCGATATTCCCGTAGTTTGAGGACCTAGTGCCTCGTTTCATCAAAATTCCATGGTGAAACTTGTCCCTGTCATCCCGAGTGTAGCGAGGGATCTTCCGGCTTGGCAAAGGTTTCCAGCGCACAAGATGACCATACTGCCGTAGATCGGCAGCCGGTAATCCGCGCCGACCTCAATCCACAGCCGGCCCCAGGCCGCCGATGGCCTCCAGCACGCGGAACAAAGCGGAGGAGTCCAGGTCGCCGTGGCCGCGACCCACAAGGGCGTTGAAGTATTGGGATACCAGGGCGGTCCCGGGCAGCGCGATGCCGAGTGCCTGGGCGGTTTCCAGCACGATGCGTAGGTCTTTCCGATGCAGGTCGGCCTTGAAGCCGGGTCGGTAGTCGGCGTCGATCATGCGTTGGCCATGGATCCCCAGGACCTTGCTGTTGGCCGAGCCCCCCAGCAGGGCCGCACGCATCTTCTCCGGGTCCAGGCCCCACGCCTTGGCCGTCAGAATGGCCTCACCGATGCCGGCCATGGTGTGGCTGACGGCGATCTGGTTGCAGGCCTTGCAGACCTGACCGGCCCCGCTGCCGCCCACGTGTATGATGTTGCGACCCATGACCTCGAACAGGGGCAGTACCCGAGCGAAGGCGGTCTCGGGCCCGCCCACCATGATGGATAGGACGCCATCGATGGCCCCCGCCTCGCCACCGGAGACGGGGGCGTCCAGCAGCTCGGCCCCACGCTCACGCAAGCGCTCGGCCAGGGTCCGGGTGGCGGCGGGGGAGATGGTGCTCATATCCACGACCACGGATCCGGCGCGTATCCCGTCGCGCACGCCGTCCCGGCCCAGGATGACCTGCTCCACGTCCGGGGTGTCGGCCACCATCACGAAGAGGATATCCGCCTGCCGGGCAGCTTCGGCGGGACTCGCGCAGGCACAGGCACCCGCCGCGATCATGGGCTTCATGGCGGCCTCGCGGCGCGCGTGCACGAACAGCCGATGGCCCGCCCGTCGGAGGTTCAGCGCCATGGGACGACCCATGATACCCAGGCCGATGAAGCCCACTTTGTCGTTCATGGCTTGGCGCTCCTCTTATTGTGCATACCCAGGACGGGCGCGTATAAATTTCTGGGTAGTGCTTAACGTGTAGTGATGAACTTCCTGCTGAGCCTTTTGCTTCCCCGTTGGGAGAACTACACGACCACTACATGTTAAGCACTACCAATTTCTGATAGTGATAGATTTTTAAATGGCTGGCATAGACCTGTTTGATCCCCTCTCCCCGGCCCTCTCCCGGCGGGAGGGTGTCGTAAAAGCGTGGCCGGGAGCGCCGCCTTCCAGGCGGCAGGCGTCGCCAAGGCGCCGATCCAGGGATATCGCTTTGCCCTCCCGCCTGCCGGTACCCGCGGAAGCCGGCAAGATGCCGGCGCTCCCAGGGAGCTTGGGGTGAGGGAGTCAAAGGGCGAAGCTCGGTGCCTTTTGCGACACCCTCGGCGGGAGAGGGGGTGCAGCCTATAGCGCACCAAACCTACTGCGAGTAGCGATGGTTCCATTTAAACCTTAACCATTACTCGCCTTCTAGGGACGCGCAGGTATCGTCAGATCGGATCAACCTACGTCCAGGAGCTCCAACCAGTGCACCACCGGTGTGTGGGTCGCGGCCTCCAGATGGAGCTGACAACCGATGTTCGCGGTGGCGATGAGGTCGGGCCCGTCCGATTCGAGCGCCGCGAGCTTGCGGTCTCGCAGCTGTCTCGAAAGCGTCGGCTGAGTCAGGGAATAGGTCCCGGCCGATCCGCAGCACAGGTGGGCCTCGGGTACGGATGTCGGCACAAAGCCGAGCCGGGTGAGGATGGGCTCCACCAGGTTGTTCAGCTGCTGCCCATGTTGCAGGGTGCAGGGGGTGTGGAAGGCGACCTTGCGGCCACGGCCCGGCCGGCCCAAGGGCTCCAGATCCAGCTCGGCAAGTACCTCGACCGGGTCCCGCGCCAGCGCCGCTACCCGTGCTGCCTTGTCCGCATAGTGCGGGTCCCGGTGCAGCAGCTCACCGTATTCCTTGACCATGGCCCCGCAACCGCTGGCGTTGATCAGGATCGCCTCGGCGCCGGCCTGGAGTTGGGGCCACCAGGCATCGATGTTGCGGCGCATGGCGTCGAGCCCTTCCGCCTGGGCATTCAGGTGATAGGCGGCGGCACCGCAGCAGCCCGCCTCCGGCACTTCGATCAGGTCGATCCCGAGCCGGTTCAGGACCCGGGCCGCGGCGGCATTGGTGGCGGGGGTTGCCACCGACTGAACGCAACCCGCGAGCGCAAGCATCCGGCGTCCGCCGGCGGGGGCGGGCCAGGCCCCGGCCGGACGGGGGGTCGGGACCTTGGCCTTGAGCGTCGCCGGCAGCAGGGGCCTGGCGAGTCTGCCCAGTCGCACCAGGGCACCGAAGCGAGCGGGGTAAGGCACCAACTTGACCAGGGCCCGGCGCAGCAGCTTTTCAGCCAGGGGTCGGTCCACCCGGCTCTCGACCAGCCCGCGGCCGATGTCGGCCAGGCGGGCATATTTTACTCCCGAAGGACAGGTGGTCTCGCAGGAACGGCAGGTGAGGCAGCGATCCAGGTGGAGCTGGGTGGTGCGGGTGGGAGTCCGGCCCTCCAGGACCTGCTTGATCTGATAGATGCGCCCGCGCGGTCCGTCCAGCTCGTCGCCCAGGAGCTGGTAGGTGGGACAGGTGGCGGTGCAAAAACCGCAATGGACGCAGGCGCGCAGGATGGCGTCGGCCTCCTGGCCCTCGGGCGTCCGTAAAAATTCCGGAATGATTTCGGTCTGCATGTTTTATGGGTCCTGCTACCAGGGGGCGAGCGCGTCAAGTGGTATTCCGTCTCCGCGCCCGATCCGATGCGGTTCGCTGCGTTCACTGCATCATTGATGCGGCTCGCGCCTCCTCGCGGTGCCATCCTGAACGATCAACAGGCTCATCGCACCATTGATGCGGTTCGCGCCGGTCGCTCCGCTCCCGGCGCTCACCACATCCTACATGTTCATAGCCCGGCGTAGAGGCGTCCGGGATTGAGCAGGCCTTTGGGGTCGAATGCCTGCCTGAGGTTGCGGTGAATGGTCATCAGGGGTGGCGGCAGCGGCTGGAAGACCTCGCCGTCCCGGTCGCCGCTGCGGAAAAGAGTGGCGTGACCGCCGGCTTTGATGGCCGCTTCCCGCACGGTCCGGGTATCCGACTCACCCCGGTACCAGCGCTGTGCGCCGCCCCACTCGATGAGCTGCTTTCCTTGCAGGTCCAAGTGCGGCGCCGCGGACGGCAGGGACAAGCGCCACAGCTCCGCCTCGCCGGTGAGAGAAGTGAAAAAATCGTGGCCCTGCTCGCGGATTCGGGTATGCCAGAACTCGTCCTGATCCGCGACGGTTTCACCCCCGATAGTTTCTTCGGCCTGGACGAGGGCCGCCTCGGCACCGGCGAGGCGGACATAGAGCCGTTCACCATCCCAGCAAGTGGCCGTAATGGGCAGTGGGGTGGCGGCCCAGGCATTCATCAGTCGGATGGCCTCGCTCGGGGGTTGCTCCTGGACCAGGGTCCGTTGGGCGGCGGGGACCGGCATCACTTTCAGGCTCACGTCCAGCAACAGGCCCAAGGTGCCGTAAGCGCCGGTCATGAGCCGGGACAGGTCATAGCCCGCCACATTTTTCATCACCTCGCCGCCGAAACGCAGGACTTGGCCGCGTCCGGTCAGCACCCGGGTGCCCAACACCAGGTCCCGCGCCGACCCGGCATAGGGGCGGGCCGGTCCCGAGAGACCACAGGCGATGGTGCCGCCGAGGGTGGCATGCGGTCCCAGGTGGGGCGGCTCGAACGGCAGCATCTGACCCTGCTCCGCCAGGGTTGCTTCGAGGGTCTCCAGGGTGGTTCCGCAGCGGGCCGTGACCACCAGCTCCTTGGGCTGGTAGTTGACGATACCGGCGTGACCGGCCACCTCCAAGGGCTCTCCGGTCGGGGTCCGGCCCAGAAAGCGCTTGGACCCGCTACCTCGGATCTCCAGCGGGGTGCCGGATTCGATGGCGGCGAGTACTCGCGTTTGCAGCTCTTTGGTCAAATCGGTGTTCATGGTTCGGTGTTCCGTTTGCGTACGCATCGCCGTGTCGAGCCAAAGCGGTCGGGTTTTGTCACCCCTCTCGGGGCGATCTCACCCCAATCTACGCGGGCTATCCTTATCATCCCAGCCCCGCACCTATCGCCGCCGACCGACCGGGCGGCAGCGATAGGTGCGGGGCAAGTCCCAGCCGGTATGACGAGATGGGGGCTGAACAGTCGGGTCGGTTGGGCAAGACCGGAGCGCCGCCATCCTGGCGGCAAATAGAAGCCGGCAAGATGCCGGCGCTCCGATGGTCCGTGCCCAACACCCTCATGGCAACTTCTCTTCCCACGTCAATCGTACAGGATTCACAGGATTTTTTATGGGACCTACATACCTAGCGAGGCTGCGCCTCAGACCGACGAGGCATGAGGGTTTAAAGGCCCCTCTCTCGTAAGGCCCCATCTCCCACGCTCAACCAGCCGTTGGAGTGCCAGAGTAGGTCGAAATCGCAATCGGAATCTCGATTTCGATCCCGATCCCGATCCTGATTTGTGCCGTGCACATATTTGTCTCTTTCGTCAAAGTTGCGGGGCCGTCAAGGGATCCTAGTGTCCGTAATCATGGCAGCTAGGGATCTAAGGCGTTGCAAGGTTCGGCAGGTCCCGGATCGAACAGGGGTAAGAGCTCACTATGTACCTCCTGAAGTAAATCGGAGAGTCCCGTCTTTTTACCGCGGGCGACGAGTACCTTGAGCGGTGTGTCCCGCAGACAATCCTGCTCCCGACCCGAATCCGAAGCTACCAGCTCCGCCAGTACCCTCTTTATGTCCCGCTCGGCAGCCTGATCGGAGCGTCGCCTGTCGCCTCGCAGGCGGTGGGGCTGTTGCGTCGGGTCAAATCCCAACCGGTTCGTCACTTGCTCCAGGCGGTGGCTTTCGACATCGGACTTTACCTCAAAACCGTTGAGTATCCACGCCTCCCGCTCCGGATTTGCCGTCCCGATTACGGTCAGGAAATCGAGCTTCGATGCCATGTCTTTTCGCGCCTCTTCCAGTCCCGCCCGGCGCTCCGGTTGATTGTCCAGATCGCGGATCAGGACTACCGCGTCGATCTGCGTTTCCTTGGCGAAGACAACTGCGAGAGCAAGCGCAAGCCGTGCCGCTGTATGATCTGCCCCCCGGCCTCTTCCATGGATCATCACTGAGTGAGCTTCGGTATGTTGCCTCAGGTCATGCCATGCCGTGAATAGTGCATCCGCATCGAGACCGGTCCAGCTGCGTAAGCTCTCGATGGTGTCCGCGGTCACCCAATCGGGACCGCACTCGATCAGCACCCGATCTGCCAGTCCTCCGGCGGAGACGGCATCCGCGTGGGCCTCAGCGATCAAAACCAAACGCATTGACCGCTCCCCGTTGCAAGACCCAGTCCTCCCCGACGGAGCTCAGAAACTCACCGGTACCCAGCACGTCCCGGAAATGCTCAGAATCCGGATGGTCCGCGAGGCAGCCCGCCGCCGCCGTACCGTCCTCACGGAGAGCGACCACCCAGACTTCGTCTTGCGACAAGGCGTCGATGAGATAGGGTGAATGACTGGTCGCAACGATCCGTAGCCCCTCGGGTTGGAGTTGGACCAGCGAGCGCAGAAGCTCCACCAGCTGGGCCTGGGCCCGCGGGTGCAAGGAGTGGTCGATATCATCGATCAGGATCAGATTCGGACGGTCCGGGCCTTCGAGCACCGCCAGGAGACCGAGTACGATCAGGGTGCCCTCGCTGATCGCCCGAGCCGGTAAGGCATCCCCCGAGTGCATGTCGAGAACAATTTCGTCCGCGAGCACCTCTTTGTTCTCCAGCGACGAATCCGGCTGTCTTACCAAGGTCTCGGTCCGTATTCGGCGTACCCTGATGCGTTCAACTCCGGGGATGATGGACTGCAGGGCCGCTTCGAGTCGCTCGAAACGGTCGCGTTCGTAGGTCATCAGGTGCGCAATGGTGGACGCCAGCCCATACCCGTCGAAATCGATTCTCGCGTCCGTGGACCCTAAGTAGCTGGGTTCCGATAGCCTTGTCGCATCCAAGCGCAGATACACCGCCGTTCCGAGGACTTCCCTTGCGCCATACGATGAACCAAGAGAGAGTCCCTCAAGATTGATATCCTCTATCAACGACCCACCGGGCATAGAGAAATCCACAGTGCCTCTCCGTGCCTCAGAGCCATCCATCTCCAATCGGATTTCCCAGGTTCCACGGCTATCCCACGGGTCCGTACTGGCGAGCTTGATGGCAAAAGAGTCCGCGCCCCGACGAACAAGTACTTCCCGACCGCCCAGCTTGGCCAAAGTCAATTCAACCTTCTCTTGCAAGACCTGCGATTCTTGCGTGCGCTGCGATTCTTGGATGAGCTGCGACACAAGATGAATCCCCTGGAGAATGCCGGTCTTGCCGGCTCCATTCGGCCCTACGAGTAAAGTCAGCTCCCCCAGGCGGACGGTCGTGTCGGCATGGTTCTTAAAATCGATTAGTCGTATCGAATTCAGCATTCAGGGCTCCCCGATCACGGCTTCAGATTGTTGATTGAGAACACCCCCTAGGCCGTCCCTTGGTCGGTGCGACCCGAAGTCCGCGCCTGCCGCCCGGACGGCGACTCGTCCGAGCGAACGGTCTCCCCGCGCTTTTTGCGCATGCGGTTGTTGAGGATCTCGACGCCCACCGAGAACGCCATCGCGAAATAGATGTAGCCCTTCGGAATCGGTTGCTCCAAACCTTCGCCGATGAGCGCCACGCCGATCAGGATGAGGAAGCTCAGGGCCAATATCTTGACGCTCGGGTGGGTATCCACGAAATCACCGATCGACCTGGCCGACAGCATCATGACGCCGATGGCGATCATGATCGCCAAGACCATCACCGGGACATCCCGCGCCATACCCACCGCGGTGATCACCGAGTCCAGAGAGAACACGATGTCCATAATGGCGATCTGCCCGAGCACGAGCAGATAGTTGGAGGCGACCCCGAACTGCCTTCCCGCCTCCAGCTCTGTGGACCCTTCCAGACTCTCCCAGATCTCCCGCGTACTGCTCCACAGCAGGAACAGGCCGCCGCCGATGAGGATCAGGTCGCGGCCGGAGATCTCGTGCCCGAGAACGGCGAACAAGGGTCGGGTCAGACGCATCATCCAGACCAGGGACAGCAGCAACAGGATGCGGGTGATCATCGCCAACGCCAGGCCCTGGATCCGAGCCTGATTGCGTCGCGCGGCCGGCAACTTAGCGACGACGATGGAGATGAAGATGATATTGTCGATCCCCAGGATAATCTCCAACGCGGTCAGGGTAACGAGGGCGAGCCAGGCCTCCGGGCTGAAAATCCACTCGAACATGCGGTTACCTCGGTCGTAATCGTTCAGACCTCACCTTGTCATTCCGGCAGAGATTGCCGGAATCCCCCGCACCTATCGTCAGAAGGTTTGGTAGCACCGGGTACGCCTGGATCCCGCCGGCGATAGGTGCGGGGCTGGGATGGCAATAACAAGCGGGGGTCCGGACGATTACAAATCTTCCGTTCCCGAATTGAGCCATCGATCGGGCAAAGCCCGCCGAATAAGAAGCTGTTTGGTTAACAGTGGTATCAGCTGCAAGTGCTCCCAAAGCACCCTTTTTCCAATAGGCTCGCTGTTCGCCTCCGAGCATCGAAAAAACGCCTTCCTTCCGGACCATTTTCGCTACGATTCATGTTAACCGGACAACGTCCAGCGCTTTAAGGGCACTTTGAAAAATACGGTTTTCGTCTACAGAACACCTCAACAATCAATGGCTTAGAGTCTCTTAACTGGTGAAAATACCTATTTTTCAAGGTGCCCTTAAGATGACGGCTCTGCCCTGGGAACTTCAGCATCCTCCCGCGTCAATGCCCCTCGAACACAGCATCTATCGTGGCTGCATCCAGAATGCGATCGGCCCACAGATCGAGTTGTTCCAGAGTGGCCGTATCGAGGCGCCGGCGGGTTGCTTCGTCGAGGGGGCCGAAGCGCTTGACAAGCAAGCGTTCCAGTCCTTCGAGCTTTCCTTCCAGCCTGCCTTTCTCCAAACCTTGCTCCAGACCTTGCTCCAGGCCTTGCTCCAGGCCTTGTTGCATTCCTCTTCGGATGGCCAATCGTTCAACGCTGGTGACGTAGGGCATTTTGGTCTCTCCTTCAATAGTTTCGATTGCTTGC
>Ga0209146_1000588_pt1 | contig 10784 bp, 7 predicted proteins | sample WorMetLIZAISLAND_2_FD_187402 | JGI IMG/M metagenome (GOLD analysis project Ga0209146, IMG submission 187402) | Marine gutless worms symbiont microbial communities from Max Planck institute for Marine Microbiology, Germany - Olavius geniculatus... | ecosystem: Host-associated > Annelida >...
TGAATAAAATTTCTGTGTGTACTATTTTTGATTGTTTTCATAAGTTTACTTGCTGTATTTAATATTTTAGAGTACCTCATTGTTTCTGTTTGATGTGTGAATTTAGTCATTCGTAGTTTGCTTATTATGTCAGTTTACTGGTGTTTAATCAAGTTTATTTTAACTGTAATGTACATGTTGTGATTTGTCTGTTTTACTATTTTGATTTAATAAACTTTCATTCAGTTGTTTGTTGTGATGTAATCAAGACATTTTTAAGACTAACACTTTTTTAGTACTATGCTTAAGACCTTCTTTATCAAAACTGCTGATATGCGTTTTTCTCAAGACTAAAACCAAGATGTTTTATGCAGCATCAAATGTTTTGACATATTCATGTCAGTCACTGATTAACAGTTGTCGTTAGAGAGTAGATGTGACAAGGTATGCTCCATACCAGCTGTTTAACTACTGTTAAAATATTTAATAGTAATTGATAACAAAAACAACTTTTTATGACAAGAACGAGACTTTATTTTTAGTTCTTGAGACATTGTGAGATCAAGAGCTTGGACAAGGCTTAGTGACAGATCATTTGCAGACGTCGGCCCACAAGTCTGGAATAGTTTGCCGGCTGCACTGTGAGCTGCAGAGAACTAGACCAGTTCAAAGTGCAGCTAAAAACATATCTGTTTGATTGAGGCTGCGGCGCCTAGTGACTTGCTTTCACGCGCTGTGTATAAATCAACTTTATTATTATTGTTATTGCATCACTGGTTGTTTGTCATGTCTAGGTGAGGAGAAGATCACTGAGATTGATGCGGAAGACTTGGAGAAAATTGAAGACGTATTTGAGCACATTGCCGAGTCCCGACGAGAGCTGGGTCTGGAGGTCGAGGATTTGGCAGCGTTAAAAGAAGACATTACCGAATATCAAGAGGTTCTGTTTGTAATCTGATTTAGTCTAAAAATAATTTGGTATAGCACCACTGCTGCAGCAGTTGTCACACTGTCGTTGTTATTCAGAAGCATTATGTTGGTACCAAGCTGTTTGCTTAGGTGGCATAGGTGGGAGTGAACAATTCTGTTTTAAGCCTAGTGTTTGATGTGCACAGTGTACCAGCAGCTCCAGTGTTTGCAGAGAGTTTATTGCAGAGAGCCTGTGCAGCAGCGGGGAAGGAACGATGTGTGCCACCTGACACAGGTAAGTGTGCCCTACCTTAACACCAGCCAAGCAGTTGGTACTCAAATCATCTAGCCCGGAGGTCCTGGAAGGCCGTGTTGAGATTGGTGTTGGTTATATAGCGAGATGGTTTATCTGTTCGTAGACAGTAACACATCCTAGTAGTAGCCACCTGACAAGAAGTCACAAGCCATGACATTCTGATTGTAAGTCAGCATCGTAGGCTAATACCATTATTCCACCAGTCCGCCTTATGAAGTTAGGTGCATCTGAAAACTATGTTTAAGCAGCACAAGACATCATGTTGGACAGTTAGACTGAGCATACATGCCATGTGCATCGTTCCTACGGTCAGGGGAAGTCTGGGAAAGTCAGGGAATTCGACATTTTAAAGTCGGGGAAAAATCAGAGGGTCAGAGAAAGTCGGGGTAAATCATAGTACTAGGATGCAAAAGGTAACAAAAATGCAGAAAAAATTGAACTGTTGTATGCAGACTGCGTACAATGGTTTAAAATTTCTTCTGCTCGCTTCGCTCGCCGATTATTTTTATGTCCACTTTTGAATTTGTTCCTCCACTCTTGTTTCTAGTGTGATTGCAAGTAATTGAAAACCAACATTGGTACACACAGGTATTTTTCGTGAACAGATTAGTCAGGGATAACAATTCATTTTGTCTCGAAAAAGTCAGTGAAAATGAATTCTGCAAAGTAGTAGGAACCATGCATACGGGATTATGCCAAATAGCATCCCATCCACAGATATCATGCTATCCACAAAGAGAAAGGGATATGTAGTCATATCTATTTTCTCCACCAACTCACTGCTGCAGTGTCAGCAACAGACAAAAGCACGCCGCTTTCGCCAGTTGTTTTTGGACTGACTCGTGAACTGCCGCTGACAGGTTGACATTTGTTAGCCTACTGCTCACAACATGCTTAGTGTAATTTATGTACAGTGCTTCTGCAGTGTCTTTGATGTGACAATGTCACTCTAATCTTTCCCTTGTCAGTAATAACAATAATAATAATTCGCAGCTTTTGCCTGTTTCTGCGTAGAACTTGGAGGACGTACGTGATGTAGTGAAGTCGAGTCACGGTGCTCTGTCGGACCTGACTGAATCCAAATCTGCCCAGCGTCTGTCCCGCAAGGTGACTCAGATGATTGGACAGATGGACGAACTGGTGACTGAGCTTAGTGCTCGCAAGGAGGTGCTGATTGGGGACATTGAGGCTAAGAAAGGACGCGTGGAGGTGAGGGCTGACGGCAAGGAACCAATCAGTGACGATCGCAAGAAGGAAATTCTTGATGAGATCTCCAAGAAACAGTGAGTACTGGCTCGATATTAATTAGTTGATCAGTCAGTTAGTTGATCAAAACACATTTACATGGTGCTGTAAAACGGCCATATCTTGAAACAGTCAGAGGCACATGATTCAGGCCCAACGTAATTCACAATTACACGGATGTGACATGGTTTGTGTAATTGGTAGGTTTTTGTGCAATCGGAAATGTTCATAAAATTTCAAGCTATCTTAAGATTTTTGTATTTTTGGCCATCTTCTCGATGTTTGGCATGCATTATTTGATAATTCATGAAAACATGCCATCTTCGCTGGTTGAATTTTTGCATAGTCTGCTGAACTGCTGCTAACACTGGTTTACAATACGCATATATCCTGCTGTCGACATTTCACTTTAGGCATTGGTTGTTGGTAGCAAGAAAGAAATATACCAGTTCTAATGTTTATTAATTGGCATTTTTAGCACACTAATTGTCTTTCTGATCAATTGGAAAAATTTGCAATTAATTCAATTTCTGATAGTTTGTGTGCATCTTTATCTTTGTGTGCATAGGAACAATCTGGTGACAATCACGGAGATGCTGGAGTCGCTACAGAAGCTGCAGAATGTATCAGACAGCAGCAAATATGAGAAGATAGCTCGAGTCTTGGATGAGGACCATGACGGTGTCGTTGACAAGGCTGTCGTCATGGAGGTAATTGTACCATTCTGTGCAGTCTTCTTTTTATTTGCATTACACGTCTTTTCTGTCCTTCTGTTTCATGTGGGCTTACAGCTCCTGTGACAGTTTTATATTTTGAAAAGTTAAAGGTCACAATCTCTGGATATGAAGCATATCTTGAGTAATTAAGTGACTCGGTTTGCTGTCGACATATGGTAAGTCACAGAAACTGCTGTAGCAGACATATATTAATGAGCAGGAAGATTGCAAATTAAGATCTCTAAATGGAGTATGGTATTGAATCATATCCACAATGAGTAACTTTGCTAAGTGGCTATGTATGCTGCAAAACCATTTGACTGTCAGGTACTTTAACGCAAGGAAATCAGTTATGAATTGACAAGTCTGCACTTTGTAGATGCCATCAATTAGCAGGGCATCTGTTGAAACAGCATAATTGTCCCTCTATTTTTGGTGGTTGGCAGTTTGAAATTTGAACTAAAAATTTTATTGGTTTGCACGACTTGCCTTGGACATATTCCAGCTCAAACGAAATCGAGCTTAGCTTAGATGTATTGCAGCTCAGCTTTCTGGCTGACCTTACTACCGGTTGTAACTAAGGCACAAGGTTGTGTCTGTCTGTGATGCAGGTATTGTGGCTAAATGGTACGTCGTACGGGGTCACGATGATACCATTGAATAGGGTGATGATGAGTTTTTATGGGCTGTCAATAGTAGCCATTTTGCTATCTCCAGCAGTTTGGTCACTTTTTTCAGTGCAAACTTGCTGCTTGCATCCATCATTTATGTGTGCCGTACTGTATTTCACCATTGATTATAGTGTTCAGTGGCAGCATTACCGTAGTATATATGGAGCTGTACGTCATCTCTGGGAAGTCACTTTATCCATGCAACCAGGACGCTGGCCTTTGGACTTCATATGGTACGGTTGGCCTTCCCTAGTGACAGCTGGGCTTCTGGTTAGCTGCAACTACAGCTTGGAGGTCTAGCTTAACTTGTGCATGTTGTGCTGTGTAGGTGATAGAGTTGTTGGAAGAAGAGGATGTGAAGCTAAGTCCTGAGCAGTTGACGAGCATCATGTCAATCATTCACAAGGAGAGGCGCATTCTGGAGGAGAATAAACAACAGAAGACCGAGGAACGCAAACAGCAGCAGGAGCAGCAGCCTGTGAGTCAAGATGACATACAGCAGCAGAAACAGAGCTAGGATGATTGTGACAATTACGTAGCATAGGTGGCGAGGTGTATTGCCAGTTCAGCCGCAGGAAATTTTGGTCGCCGATCAACTCTGTCGCATTTCGTAGGAATTTTTAGGCCTATAATTCATTTGACTTTTTGTGAAGAATACTCTTATTAAAAGTGTTGACTTAAGTCACTTAAGTTTTGTTGTCCACACCGAACATTTTTTACAGGAGCCATATTTCAGTCGGTTGAACATTGGCTGGATGTGCTGATATGTCGGCACTGGAAGTGCCATGTGTCTGTGACATAGCAGTCTGGTACTCTCACCTACTCTACGCTTCACACTTGCATGAAATTGTGTCACTGCTTCAGGACCGAAGGATACTTTGGACCCACATAAAGTAATTATGACACGTCACATCTCAGCATTTCGGTGGCCAAATTGAATGGCCGCTGAAGCATCCTGTGGCCGAACTGTCTGTAAACTAGGCGGTGACAACTGTACAACAGGGGCAACAGCTGCTGTCCCAACTATTGAGTTGGGGCAGTGGTCTGTGGTAAGTGATGCCCTAGGTTCATTGTTTGTCAGGTTATAGGCTTACTAATTGGTCTAGCATATCTGAAGCAGAGTGCATTCATTGCAGTATCTTAGGGAATCGCATAAAATTGCTCTAGCAGCTGACTCTATTCCCACAAACCTTGCTGTCACTGGGGGAGTCTTGGTTACATTTCTTCAGACCTGACTCCCTTTGACACCTTTGGAAACTCATAACCTCAAAATTTGTAAAGTTGCTGCCCAAACTGTCAAGTATGAATTGGTGTAGCACATTCTGATAAAACCTCTAATGCCCCAAGGACAGACAGCTGTCACTGTTACTGTTAGGTAGTTTAGCTTCCGTGTACGTCAATGCCTTCACTGTAGGATAGGAAAGTCTAGGCGATTGAAGTATATTATGATGGTATGTAGTCACCAGAAGGTCACAGTCAAATCAACAATGTCAGTTTCGCTTTTGTATAACTGATCTGTGTTAAAGACCCCACCTCTGCTAGTGTTCATGTATAGACGCTTTCCATTCCCGACCTTCGATGTCCATAGAATGTGTGTGTGATTTTAACCAGGGATGTTAAGTTGTTGAGGCCAGCATGGTCTCGAGGCAAAATTCAGTGGTCTCGTTCTTGTCAAATTGTTCTCATTTTCATGCAGTTTGGTCTTGTGACCTCAGCGATTCAAAAAGTACCAAAATTGTTTGCAGTATTTTCCTGAAATGTAACGATTGATTGCAGCAAACTGTCCGGCAATCTTCAAACTGTTGAATGAAACATTGATGCTGATGATAAAAAGAATGTTGACTGATGCCAAATAACAGTGGTAGGCTATAGGCTTTCATAATTGCATGTTTGATTTTAAAATGAAAATTAGTTTGTGCCAACTGCTGCACCATATATTTCGTTAAATGTTAGTTTTACTGTTCTCGTTCTCATAGTTTCGTTCTCGTTGTTTTCTTTCAATTTTTTTTGTTTTCACCATATTTTCGCCTCATTAACATCCCTGAAATTTGTAACACAGGTTTGTTTTTTTAATGTTGTTTTGTTACCTGTGCCGAACGAGTGAGGTTATGTTTACGTAAATTTTCTGACATTGATGTACAAAAACTTACCACAAGTTCCCTGTCTTCCACTGTACAGAGTTTTGCTGCCATTACCTGATTTGAGGTACGGCTTTTTGAATTAGCAAGTGCTATAGGGGGCCACTGAGTTTTGTGCTGTGTCACGTAAACTTTTAAATGTTGCACTTGCAGCATGTGTGTGTTGAAACGCTGGGGTTATGACAAAATTAATGTTTCAGAATAAATGAGCACATTTAAACTGTGAATAATTAATAGCAATTGTTAACATTGTTTGAACAGTAAACATCTATGATATTTACAACTACCTCGGCTTGCATGATTTAATAAGATGCATATTGCTGGGAACGGGAAAGGAAATTGTAAATAGTGGTAAGCCTGTAAAGAGAAAATGGGAATGGGAATATTGTCGTCTTGGGAATGGACAGAAATAAAAAAATGACTTTACAAAAATAAAAGAAAAGGAATGGAAACAGCAAAAGTTATTTCCGCACACCTTCTATATACCCAGAGGTTTCTATCCCCATACCTGCTAAGCACAGCTTGCGCACAGAAAAAATTCGGACAGGAATTTTGTTAAGAGTATTAATCAAAACTTCCCACTAGGCTTATTTTTCACTAAGCAACGGAAAAAAGAAAAGAAAATGCAGAGGAAAAAAGAGATAAAGCATAAAAAAGCAGTAGAGACAAAAAATAAAAGGGAGAGGAGAGGATAGAGGGGGTAGCAGAAAATGAAAAGAATCGGAAAAAGGAGACTTAACTTTAGCCCGAAAGTGGGACGAAACTTGCGCCCGATTTCACTTCCAAATTTGGAGGATAGAAGAAACCACTGCATGTTTATATACCCACCACCATTTGCAACGCCGTTCCGGCACATTAACAATAACGTTACCGGTAAACTACCCGTAACATGGGCCTATACGTAGGCTTACGATACGTGTACCTAAATTAGCAGTAAATTACCGGCAACGTTTGTTACCGGCAATTAAACAACAGTAGATAGACCATGTCGGTGCTGCGGAAAACAAAATCCGCCACGGCGACGTGCTGCGTCACCAAGGACACGGCCACGTGAGGATTTCCTCGGGCTACCGAACGGTAGAACGTATGATCGACGACGACGCCGAGGCTACACACTGCTCCGTGCGACAGATTAGGTCCGCCGTGGGGCCGCCGAAGCGAAGTTACGTCGTCCTGAGGCCGTGCAAAGATTGGAACGCTGGGATTGTGACACGACTTGATCCAACGCGGCGTCTGCACTGTCGCCATTCGACGTCCGACGTCCGACTGACGGTATACCAACGACCCGTTCCTTTCAACCGCTCCTACCTACCGCACATCATTTGATAAACAACAGCAGTGTGCATAACAAAACTAGTAACATGTTCTGCGAAACGAGGTGTCTTTCCATTGCGGCTCTGTGCCTGCTGCGTATTAACGTTCGTTAGTTAACACGTGTTACAGCCATTGGTTGTCTCCAACAGCCATTTCTCTTTTAAAATTTTACCATTTAAGTCACGTGACGTCATCGGTAACGTGACCATTGGACTTGGCATATGTGGTTTCCTATCGGTGGCCAAGGATGCATCTTGCATCGTTATGGAGATACAAGATCTCAAACATATTGGGGTCATGGCCTTGACCTTTTGCGGTCACGTAACGTCATGAGTCACGTGATCATTGGACTCGCCGTGTGGGGTTTCATGTAAGTGGTCCACTGTGACCATGTGTTCATCTTGCACGGTTATGGAGATACAGGATATCAAAGATTTTGGGGATCACGTTCTTGCGCTACGGGGCTATTGTTGTAAACGGCCAAGCCACGGCTGCTGCATTTCACAAGGTAGTGTAGCGACAGTATTAAGGCAAGGTGGCCAAAACTAAAGTCAATTGCGTGAAGTTTCTTTCTGATGTTGCGTGCCAAAAAATATTAAAATCGGCCAATGTTTCACGGCGTTATTCAAAAAAAAATAAAAGTGGCATTTTCCATGATCCACGATGTAAAACAATGACGCCATTAGTGCATTACAATGTCTAGACACCAGTTGCGGAAGCAAGTGAGTCTTGGGGGCTTTGCGAGAAGCAGAATGTTTGCGGTGTGGAGAAAAATCTAATTGCAGATTTGAGAGAAGATAGAAAAGGCGTGCATCCCGAACTAGTTCCCTAGTTCAAAGGAACGGACATTAAACTGAAATCCGCAGAATTACGACAATAATTCAAACTGTTGACAACCCAGTCTTTGCGTGTTTTCCACTGAACAGTGACGAACGCCGCGAAACGTGCACACATATTGAAGCTAGTTTTTATTTGTCCCATTGCTATAGCATAGCATGGGACAGATTATAAAATCACTTGCGTCTGTCTGTCAGTCTGTCTGTAAACACTCCTACGGCCGCAATTTTGATTCGATTTTGATGAAATTTGGCACAGTGATACGGGGCTCGAAAAGTAAGATCGAGTTTGTTTGGTATAAAAATCGGAAAACTCCTTCCTCTTTTTTACCCCAAATATTTTAAAAAATTTGCATTACCGCCTATGGGGACTTCAAAGCGGTATAACTTGGTCCCCGTAAAAGATAATAGCGCGCTGTTTGGACCTACCCCCTATTTTTGGGCCCGGGCTATCCGACGGTGTCATTTAAGTTTCTCCCCTGCCGACCACTGTTGACATGGCAACGAATTTTGTGACAAAACCGACTATAACTCGGCCCACACAAAAGATTGTTGTTTTCGCCTACGTCCCTATTTTCGGGCCCGAAATATGCAATGGTGTCATGCAAATTTCTCCCCTGAAGACCCCTGTTGTCATGACCAACCGTTATTATTCAAAGACATAATAGGCTGCGGGGGCTCACAAGAGCGTCAAGCGCTGAAACGCAGCTGCTAGACTATATAGCGTGGCAATGGGACAGATACCTCGTTCCACAGAACGTATTTCTAGTTCATATAGATTGTATGTTTTCATCCACCATTTGACTCGCTGTATACAGAATGTCTACTATGAACAAACATATCAACCATTTGGGCGTAAGTTTTCATACCATATACTAGCACACGATGATGAAAACCTACGGGCAACATAGAGTAAACTAATAAACAAACTGCAGACATGTCTGTTTAAACAAGTCAGAAAACTGATGAAAATACAAGCAAGAGATCTATTATACCGCGGAGTGGTCGGCAGCGGGTTCGATGTAGTAGACGTCAGAGGTGGTGTGAATGACGGCGCGGAACAACCTCTGATCGTTGTGATGAACGACGCTTGCAAGTACCGAGGACGGTGCCACTTCCAGACTGTCGTGGCCGACGTACCAGACGATGTCCAGCTGAGTTCTGTCAAACCTACATGACACGATACGATATAAAAGAATTTTGCGGTGAAAAATCTTACAGGAAAACTGCCAGTTTAGCCTAGCACATGAACAAAAATGAATTGAAAATGTTTTGAAATTAAACAGGAAAAAGTAGCCTACAATGGAAGTACTTTTGTGTAAAAACATAAAAAATACAGAAAGAGATTGCTATGAGAAAGTTGAAAGCCTAAGGTAAATAAATAAAAAAGAAATAACGGTAAATGAAACTTTAAAAAAATAGAACGAAAAAACGCAAACAAGTACAAATAAGCCTTATCCTAAACATCAGTCCTAAATAGAGAGGTGAGTCTATCTCCTTAATAGCTATGTTCTTAAAGCAAGTCCCCCCCAATCCAAGGTGAGGCGCTGCAAGCGCCGAAAGCGAGACTCTGTAGGCGTTGAAGGGTCAGAAATGCGAAAGATCTATTCCCCTTCCCGACCGACTATGGACGTAGGGAAGCATCGTGAGCACCCTCAGCAGATTCTGGGGCAAAGCCCGGCGAAAACGAATTTGGTCCACTTTAAGCATCACAGAACACTTCTGCTCGCAAGAGGTCGTAATTAAATACACCACAGATACAAAATTATAATGTTCAATTTGCCTGGTCTCTTGCTAATTTTCCCAAAACATTTCCTCCTACTTTTTTTCCTGGAGCGTTTGCTCCAAGATATGCGAGATGCCTACATAATATTGTAGCCGCCCCTTGTTTCAAAGGGTGCCAAATGTCTATGGAGGATAGGATTTGATACAAAGAAAAGTTTTGAGCTTGAAAAGAAAGAAAGATAACCTGCGTACGATGCCGTGCCTGCTCACCACTTGAACGACGGCTGACGGCGCTACCACAGACGACCAGTATGAGTCGGAGTCGTCCCGCTGGAGACGCAAGCTGAAGCGACGACCCAGTGCTGAGAATGTAAGCGACGGCTGTGGCTGAACGCGACGGTACGTGACGTTGAACAGATTGGCTGTAAAAAGCGGTGGGACGACATCGTAGCACGACACGAAACTGCCAAGTGGCCGCGGGCAAGTCGACTTGGAAAAAGACGTTCTAATTCCGTTCACATGACAGTACAGTACCAACCACCACGGCAACGCCAGAAATGCCATCGGACCCTTTTTGTTATATCACTAGATACGGCACGGAGGACGTAAATATATCAAAATGTCACGCAATCACAATTTATTGGCAAAAAGTTGAAACTGTGCTTATAAATCGCTTTTGTTTACACTCAGCCAGCCGGTTGCTATCGGCAACGCACTTACGTCACTTCGGCAGAAAAGTTAATTTTTATCTGCAACATTTCAGTAAGTAACAAAAAGTAACAGTTACGTGGAGCTGAGTGGACTGAGAACTTGAGAAGTTGAGTAGCAACGTGCTAATTAATGTCCATGTATCGGTCATCGTCTACTTGTCGAATCTATCTTTGAAAGCATTTAAGCTTACACTAGGCCTACTTACACCCACAACATTAACTGGC
>Ga0209146_1000591_pt1 | contig 10758 bp, 9 predicted proteins | sample WorMetLIZAISLAND_2_FD_187402 | JGI IMG/M metagenome (GOLD analysis project Ga0209146, IMG submission 187402) | Marine gutless worms symbiont microbial communities from Max Planck institute for Marine Microbiology, Germany - Olavius geniculatus... | ecosystem: Host-associated > Annelida >...
TTTTGTTTGAACCATCCATCATTCCGAACACCAGGGTCTTTATCTTTCTGCTGTCGTTCATTCTGCAGATATGGCCGAAGAGGCGCAACTTTCTCTGTGATAAAGTGATGGCCGGACAAATCAGAGCATTATTTGATTAAAATCGTGATTGAATCATTTGTGACGATTTGACTACTCAATATTTGTTATTTGATTTGAAAGCACGTGATACGATGTGGATTTGATTTAAGATCAACGTGATTTGAACAATTGTGATCTCCGATTCCTCAGTGCCGCCCTACGAGCCACTCGGCTTGTGGAGAATTGCATTTGTTACTGTGATGCCGTGACGTAACGCTGACGTGTGTGTCACGTGACCCTGCAGGTGCTGGGGTTCGCAAGCAGACTGGCGGAGGCTCGGCGTGAGGTGGCCGACTGTCAGAGAGCGCTGTTACGTCTACAGCAGGCAACTGTCACTACCCAGATCACTGCTACACCGTCGACTCAACGCTCTCACAGGACTGACGACGACGACAACCGGACACCACGTCGGCGTCAAAGAATGCAGGTAGACTCATACCCTACAGACACGGTTCGCTAGCGTGTTGGTAGCCAACATTGCGGGATTATGGGCACATGAGCACAGGACACAACAAACTAAGTCTAACAAGCAACCAGAATCAGAGTGATTTAGTATTAGGCGGAATCGATTTCTTACCATTCTCTGCATGGAAGCAGCAATTTGCAAATATTGCATGTTTGGCTGCCACGATTTGACCCCTAAATCTCTCCTTCCAGTGGGGGCCATGGACACAGTGTGTCACTAGGTTTTTAAACCTTACAAGTTTACCTGCCAAACGACATTTAAGTAGGCCTATAGTGCATCAATGTGACAAACGACAGATGACAGAGAGACGACAGACCACGCTAGCGAGAAATGTATAGCATAAGTCGAATCACTTCCGCTAGAACGATTTCATTTAATAATTGCATATGAAAAGTATGATTCTGTACAGGTGTTTCAGTGTAGGCCCTATCAGAATCTGTCCATGTTTACCACAATACGCACGACTTCATTTGACAACTACATGTATGTAGGCCTATTGCTCATTAGGGCCTATAGCGAAAAAAATGCGGTGAGTGAAGTTAATTTCATATGCAAAATTAAATTTTAAACCTTTTCCAGCTTCTTTAATATATCACCTCCCCCCCTATGAACTGATCGGCGTGTCGTGTGCAGTTGGCAGCAAAGAGTGTGACAACAATACGACTGCAGCCTGCTGAACAGCTGTTGACATCGCGCAGTCGTGCCAGTGAGTCGACCTACAGACTGGTCAAAGACGACGAACGGCCGACCATTGCTGCTGTCGCTGCTGCTGCTGCCGGCATCAGCTCCTACAACATGTTCGCTCGACAGCAGAAAACGCCGCGAAGATACTGGCGATGCTGACGACACAATCTACAGGCCAAGTGACCAGTCACCCAGGGGCGTCATTTAGGGAGAGCTGGGCTTACAGCGCTCCCTCAGACCTCCCAACTAGAGTTAACGGGCCCTACCTCTAAGGGGAAGGGAGGGACAGAAAAGGAAAGAAAAAGCGGACAGGAGGCTATAGGGGAAAGGAGGAAAGGCAAACGAAGATGAAGAAAGTGAGACCCAGCCAATAATTGCTGAACTGACGCTGCGCCACTGTAGTGACCGTGCAGATAGCGTACGCAGAGGGGGGAGGGGCTGGCGTTTTTTGACACCACTTAAGATTAAAAAATACAGAAAAAATCATAGCCCAGTATGTATACTAGTCTTCTAGCTGCTTTAGGCTTTAATGTGTGGAGTCGATAAAGGCTTGCCGTAGGGGCCTATGGAAGCTCTATGTTGAGGTAGGCCTATTCCAGTTGTTTTAGCCTAAGCAGAACGAGCGTCACGAATGTGTCAGTTATCCCAGAGCTAACCGCGAAAGATAAATCGAACAGTCGACTAATCATGGGCGGCGACAGAGGGGGAAAGCAAGGGGGACCCGTGCCCTTGCCCTCCCCCATTTGCTCCCCCAGGAAAAATTTTGTTGTTGATGAAGTGTCTTCTGGTACTGGCTGGTAGGGCCTACTGCTACGCATGCCAATGTCACGTGTGACTTATTAAACGTCATTTTTGCAAGACAGCACTGATATGTGATGTTTTGCGTTTCCAAATATTTAAAAAACAGGCAAATTTGCGGCTTCCATTGCATGTCCAAAAGCTAATTGTTTCAGCTTCAGTGGGGCTTTGCTTCCCTAACCCCCGACCAGGGCTTGCCCCAAGACCCGGCTGCATTTTCTCGATGCACAAAACAACTGAAATAAAGGTCGACATTTGGCCCACCCACAAAAATTTATTGCCCCACAATGTCATGTGCCCTGGCCCTTGCCCCCCAACTTCAAATTCCAAACGCCCAATTAAGTAGATCTATCAGTCCAAACTTCCAAAGTAGCTTAACTGCGCATATTGAGATTTCGTGCTTGCGATCACGGCAAATTCAGATTTAAGCCTACACGTTTGGAGGCCTATCAGCATGTGGATCATCAAGTCAACTTTTAGGCACGACAGCAGCAGCTACTGCTGTAGCGCGTCTTAGCCATCGCAATTCTGTCCGTCTGTCCATGGACAACTCGATAATAGCTAGAATTAAAGGTCTCCTTGGTCTGTCTGTCACACGGCTGGATCAATCAAATAACGGTGCAAGATACCAAATCTTCACCATCGGCTGCTTGGAAGACTCTAGTTTTAGGATCCGTAAAGCTTTTCCATAAATTACACAGGGGTCACCCCCAGCGATCAAGGGCGCTAAATAAGAAGGGGTGGGAAATTTGTGATTTTCAGCCAATAAGTCGCTGTATCTCGAAAACGGTGCGAGATAGGGCCTACCTTACTATTAATCACTAACAGGAAGTCCTACACTGGCTTTTGATTAGCACTGAAAGCAATGACTTCAGATGACCTTAAACGCCAAAATAGAGGGTTTTATGGATTTTGGCGATTTTTGTCTGCGACACGCATTTCAAGTTTCAAGAGCGAATTGCGACGAAATCACTATAGAGATAGACCGGGACAGCCTGTGTATGAAACTTTCAGCATTAAACGTAGTTTTAACTAGGGCCTAGTTTACATTTTGCCTCCTTGTGTTCAAGGAATTCTCCGTACGGGAACGTCAAACTTGGGCACCCCGTTCAAAATACTCGCATTCGACCACTCATACGGCAGCAGCCACGCGTAAGGTGGCGCGATCTGGCGTATGTGAATGCATCGTTCCCAGTGTCAGTTGCAGGGATTGTTGAGCTTAGAGTATGCTCACAGTGGGCCTTCAAACATGCACCGCTGTTGCGCGTTCCCCTTTGCGTTAGCTAGGCTTAATTCTTGCAGTCTTTCTCAGCGCAATTGTCAGATCTTAAAATTTCAAAAGTAATAAAAACGTTCAAACCACCGGCCTAGTGACTGATAATAGCTGCATATAATACAATGCTAATTGTTTTCACAGCTCGTTAATGGCTTAATTTACACCTGCAGAAGCGGACTGTTTGGCTTAGGCCTAAATGTAGGCTGTTAGGTTCGAGCTCTGAGTTTATTATTAATTACTTGTGTATCGAACTGTCAACAGAGAGACATATTGAGGCTTACAAGTAAATAAACTTTTGTTTCCCTTATGGCATTGTGTCTTATGTCCACGACCCATCGCTAACTGTAATGTTTGGAAGGCCAACACGGTAAGACGTCATTTTTTCAAATGTATTCACTAGGGGTCACCACGCAACTGTGGCATAACTAAATACGTCGACTTTCTAGTTCAAATGCACTTTCTTCAAATATCAGTATTGAGCTATAGATGCAATTTGCTCGTTTAACTAGGCCATTCCTTGGGTTTATAAAGCATTTTGTGCACCTGCTATATTATTAAAAATTTCTGAAATGAGAACTAAACTACAAAATTCAAACATACTGGTAGACAGACATAACTGATGCATTTTTAATGAATAACATTAACTAAGTATGCTACTACTAGTTCTCTTGATTCTGGTTTCTTTAGAGGTTAGTTTTCAGTTAACAGCACATTTTCCCGAGTTATTCCACTATACACTGAGTCTTCAAAAGCAGACTTATAAAAACTGCTGCAGATGGTTTTTCACAGGATTGATGCCCTTCACATCACCAAAGCACCAAAGGAATATGATTAAATCAACTGCACTTAAAAAAAGTAATTTGCATAACCACAAATTTCCAACTATTAAGTTAATGAACGAACAACACCGTATGGTTGGAAATTATAAATTAATACATCTATTCATTCTATGCAATAACAAAGAACATATAAAGTGCTGCAGCACATTAGTTTTGCACAATGTAAGAATACGGCACAAGGGGAAAATGCTAACAGTATGCACGCTGCGGTTACAGACATCTAGCACAAGTTGTAACTGCTTCTAAGTACTGTACGCATCAGCAACAATACTAACAGTAACAACACAATCTTTACACCAGGCTAGAAACTGCAGATTCTTGCAGTAAGTGATCAGTTTCACAGAAAAAAGCCAAATTGTTCCACAGTCCACAACCAATTGCAGCATGCAGAATTAGATCACTGCTCTGTAGCCAAATTACACTGCTTTACAAGTGTGAGAAAATTTTTGTTCATAAATTCCAACAAAGCGCATCGAAATTACTCCGGAACTTTAAGACTCAAGCTTGCTAATTCCCTAGATAATAGATACGCACTGCAGGCATCTTCATATAGCTCCAATACATTAGGCCTATATACTGATGTTATTCTGCAGCCAATTTGTAATTTGTTGACTGTCTAAATTAATTTGTTTTTATGCATTGAAATAAAAAATTAAACAAGCTGTCACGGCAAAATATCTGTCGAAAATACTGAAAAATAACTGTCAACTAAGGAAATCCTGTGCAGCGAATATGAATAATCGTTTCATTGACAGTTCATAAGATATTTTACTTTTGATACTCAACACAGTTTGTCCTAAAAACTACATTTTTTTCTGAAAATCTTTTATCACAACAGTAAACAATATCTTCTTACTACTGGGCATTAATTCACTCAACATCTCTTCCAAAATACTCAACACGTGAAAACTGGGCAGTGGGCACAACCAATTTAGTACATATAGGACATCTGAGCTGTAAACTCAACAATCAGTTTATACTGCCACTATCATGGTCCCACAGGTTTGAGGACAGCTAATGCAAAAGCACTTTATTAACTGAATTGAATTACTGCCACAAACAGTAGAATTATTCACAAAACAAACAACTGCTGAGTCATACGACTACTCACCAACACGATCGATGATTATAAATAACTACTAATCAAGACTGAAATCGTTCATGCTGCCTTTGCTGTTCGTTCCCTGCGGAACGATCTGATCACAATTTACGTTACGTCCGACACGGTGTTCAACACCGATGTCTTTGCCACCGCTACTGCTGTGATCAAGTTTGTCAAGATAGTAGCGATTAGCACGTGACGGTGACCTTCGGCAGAGGTCAAACCAAGGATGATGCAGGATCTCACTGGCCGATGGTCGCTGGGCTGGATCACAGCACAGTAACCATTGGACCAGACACTCCGCCTGCTCGGACACGGCACGCTTCGGAATAGCATACCGACCATTGCGGATCATACGGAAAAGAGAGATGGGGTCACTGTCGTGAAATGGATATCGACCAATCAGCATCGTGTAGAGAATAACCCCAAGACTCCAGATGTCTGCAGCACGGCCGGAATATGTGCTATCAGCTGCAGCAAGGATCTCAGGGCTGACGTACGCTGGGCACCCATGACGATCAGACATGAAATCATCATCGGAGTCAGTGTCGAGGACTCGTGCATCATCAAGACTCTCCAGCATCAACTGCGTCCTACACAACATTCAACAGCAAGTCAACAACTCAACACTAACATCAATGACTTACTAACAATCAGCACAGTAGTATACTTTAAACAAGCACTTGAAAATGTCACTTCTTATCAGGCACATGTGTACTCAGCATGAAGCTCTGTTACTGGTTTCACTAATAATACGCAACCATGTATATCACAACAAAATGAGGCCGACAGTCTGTCAAAGCAAATGCTGTAAAATAAATAATAACACAACTGCAGCTGAACATCAGTAGTTGCATGAAGACTTAAACCACAAACTGCATCTCATGCATTGAGTCTTTTAAAGCTACTGGCTGCATGATGGAACGGCATCCTCATGCTATCCTGTCTGGTATCAACATTTATCAGAAGTTTAGTTCTAGAGTAGCAAGGAAAAAGTATGACAGTTAAATAAAAGCCAGAGCTAGCATCAACAGTGTGCACCATACCAAGTATAAATCATGCAAACATCTGCTTACTGCACTTAGCTGCAAGTATTTGCACATTACACATTAATTTTTAACTGGAGTACAGATGAATTATTGCACCAAAACCAAAGTACTACAAAAAATCAGTTTAACACTCACTTTTCTGGGTCCTTGAAGATGAACTTGCGCAGTTTCAAGTCACGCAGAACAATGCCCGACTCATGGCAGTGCGCCACAACTGCAGCAATCTGCCCAAAGAGATGCGCCGCATCCGTATCTTTGAGCCGACGAGCTGCCCGCACGTGCGAGTGCAGATCTCCATAGTGCCGTGCAAAAAATGCATACGCACACGATGCCCCGACGATCACCTCTTGTAACTGGACGACACCAACATGTGAACCCAGCCGGAAGTACGGTGCCAATATCTCGCGATATCTGTCTAATGGCAACACCTGCAGCACAGCACAAAGCAACAAACTCTTCAGATGACGTCTGTCTGTAGACATAAAAATTTAACTAACAGTTTTACCATTCTGCTGCTTCACCACAGCAGGATTTTTTACAGACATGATGCAATTCTGTCACACGTGTATATCATAATGAGCTCAAATTAAGCCAGGGCTGACACATAAATAAAGAGCGGAAACTGGCACCTGGCATCAGTTTTCACATGGATCTTGCTGCTAGTTTGTGTTGCTCTTTGTGTGTGCATGTATATATATTTTCTTTTTCTTACTTTTTACTTTTAGGCTTAGATGATATAGGTTTTTACCTGAAATAAAGATTGATTGATTGATTGATTGTTGATGCCAAGTCATGATAATTTGCTCATAGATAGACCCGTAAGCGACTCACCAGCTATTTTCTTGCTCGCTCATAGACAAATCTCGCTCGCTTTTCTCACTCTCGCTCTCGCTTACAGGTCTACTCATAGATAAGCAGCTAATGTTATATACAGGTAATGTAGTGCATGTATTATCCAGACCTGTACGCATTTTGACATTTCCAGTACCCGTAACAACTTTGCAAACTAGCAGCAAGATCCATGTGAAAACTGATGCCAGGTGCCAGTTTCCGCTCTTTATTTATGTGTCAGCAACACAAACACAGTCAGCAAAACACATCAGCTACACATAGGAACAATTCCAATGATTCTGAGATTAATTACCAACATATTGCCAGACGACCACCAGTGTGCACTGTATACATGACGAAAATTGTGCATAATAGTGTTAAAACTAGGGAGTTTCAGATCAAACAAAACAGCAGTGACACTGTGATATTTGCTGCATCCAAAAAACACTTTAATACATTTATGATAACATACTACCTTGCAGGTGAATTGTTCTTCAGTGATGACGTTCACAGCATCACGGTGTGACGATGAACCCTGTGAACCTGTACTGCTTTTCACATCCCCACACACCAGGTAGCTACCAATACGGACAACGTTAGCACCAACTGTAGCAGGATCAACAAGCAGTGGCTTTGCAGTCGGCGACTGGATATCTGGCGTCAAGTTGCTGGCCAACGATGATATCCCATGAAGACCATGTAATCCGGTGGTACTTTTATAGACGTCATGCTTTGGCAAGTTCAGTGAAAAGCTGGCTCTGCGCAGCCGCAGGCGTGACGAGCTCATAGAAACACTGTGTCAAATGACTGCCAACGAAAACTCTCCCCTGAACTAGCTCAGACACCGTAGCAGGTCACAATCCCAGCTCTCGGTGACTACAGATATTCACAGATACAGAGTAGACCACACAATAACAGTGACTAGAATGCAACTGTTCGTACACACAAGGACGGATTGTCGTCAATATGATTTCCTAATATCACAGCAATAATAAGAAACGATTCAATGCTGCATACGATTGCAGCACACACACGCAATCGACTGATGGGACATTCTGATGATGATATGACGTCAGCAGACCGATTTACACTATAGCACCAAGGAGACGCGAACTTGCACCAGCACTTCGCAGTCAAACACAGTTAACAGTAATTTTGCAGTGAAACCGGTGTCACTAGACGTCCAGTCTTGCATCGAAACAGCAGCTTCGACACCTGTCCGTGACGAACTGAGTCTGAAAGTTCTAGAAATCGTTAAAAAAACCGGCCTCCAAACAACGAGCGTCTCGTATCCTTGACGCGTTTGGACGTGACCAGCGACGAGGTCAGTGACCAGTGTCCAGCTCCGTCCGTCGACCGACTGTCGACGACGACCCAACTCCTCAACGGCGACGCCGAGTGGCAGAAACTGCGACAAATGTCCGCAGTTTCGGCCGGCAAACTAACACAAAACTACATCAGCCATCTTCGCTGCTAAGGCGAATGAACGGGCAACATCAACGCAGCCAACGGCCGGCTGATCACCGGTGACTCACGGTTCAAGACAACGCCTGGCGGAATAATATATGGCTGCGTTAAACGACAAAAGTTAAGTTAGAACACAAGAAACTACAGAAAAATGTCAGCAGTCGGACTTGTCGTCGAAAAACTGGTTTAACTTAAAAGAGATGTCGTGTTTTATGCCGAAATGCGGAACTCTGTGTGTGAACTATTTTCCGGAAGCGAAGTATGCGGTGCGTAAAGCGGCGTTTCGTAATGACGTGTATATTCCGCCTACAGTCGGCCGCAGCACCCGGGGCGAGCACTTGCATGTTCTACGCTGTACTGCAATGCCTCGCCGCGCTGACATCAGACTTCGGCGTCGGTCCGCGTGCATGAATGACGCAACTTTTTGAATGTCGGCCACGTCATGTGCTGACGCCACATGATATTAATGTTGCTTGCTTATCACAGCTGGCCTAAATTATTGCTGAGATTGCCTGCGAGGACCGCTGTTGATCGAGTTACTGAAGAACAATGCCTTTGTTGTATGATCATGTCCCCGAAAGGTGCTGCACGTGAATGCGTAGGCCTATAACAAAGAGAACTTTGTGACGCGACAGTTTTAGAGTTGGACGAGTTCAAAATAGCTAGATAGGCCTAAATCCTGCAAACGTTCAGGGCCCAATTTTTTTAATGTGCAGTAGGCCTAGGAAGTGACGAGTAGGCCTACGTTTGTAGTAGGAATTTGTTGCAGTAGCGTTTTTAGCAAGTCAAATACTGAGGAAAATCATCAACATTGTCACCACCAGATGTCATCTTTTAACACCAAAATGCACCAAATTCGATTTCGGCTGGGGCTACGCCTTTAATTTTTGACCCCGCTGATGGGATCGGGAGCTTACAGAGCTCTGGCCCCTAGACTCCATAGCAGCTGGATTTGAGGGGCCCAGGCCTACTTCTAAGGGAAGAGAGGGGGAAAGGGGAAGGCAAGGACTGAGGGGAGATAAGGGGAGGGACGAAAAGGAAATGGGAAGTTGGCAACCCCGTCATAAAACGGGGTTCCCCTTCCCCGCAGGAAAGGAAAAGGAAAAGAGGGGAAGGAAAAGGAGGAGAGAAAGAGAAAGGGGACGATAGGGAGGAAATGAAGTGTGCAGTAAGAATTTGCATTTATTTTTTAGGCACTGCAAAATTTATAGCTAAATTTCATTTTCAGTAGCGGCTTTAGCCCACAATATAGGGAGGGCTTATCTGGCGGGAGGGGGCACGGCCCATGGCGAGCGCCTATATACGTAGCGCAAGCCTATAACGGGGGGTGCTGGTGGCAGAGCTTCCAGCGGGGTCTAGAGGCAGAGCCTCTGGTCAGGGTCAGGGGCGAAGCCCCTCTGATGCTTTTCGTCCAGAGGCAGGGCTGGATTAACTTTCTGGGGGCCCGATGCCATGCGATGCTTAGACCCGTCGAGAGGGTGGGATATAGGGGGGTGGTTAGCTACCCCAGACCCCGCGACATTTGGGGGCCCCGCCGTCAGCCAGAAATATACAGTATGCCAGAATGTACCATTTTGGAAAGAAAAATTCTAAAAATTTTCTCCCCAGAGGGGCCCCTTGAAAATGTTTGAGGGCTGCAAGAATGTTTCCCCAGGTCCTTCTGTGGCTCTCGACAGGCCTGGCAACAACGGGGGGGGGCCGGCCGTTCCTCATATGCAGCTAGCTTTTGTTCGGCATTTTAAGTGTCTGTTTGACTTTTACAACTTGTTTTGTAGCATTTTGTCGTTTTCTCCGGTTTTGACAAAACTGACAACTAATTAGGTTTACCTTTGTACTTCGCGGACTTGTGGCGCATAGGCCTAATCATTTTGATGCCTTCTTAGGGCCGTAAAATTTGGGTATTGCTTAAAAAGCGCGATTTCTGCTACTATCCACTAATTTAGTGTAAAAATGTTTGCAGATAGATCATAGACACATACTTGCTACTTATCGTTACATCCATGCATGCATGCATTGCTTTCCTGGGGCACTTACATTGACCACCTTAAACAACCTTGAAATCCAAAAAAGTGTTTTGTGGTTTTTGACGAGACACAGCTAAGCTGTAAGGCGTCTTTGGCATCGTT
>Ga0209146_1000597_pt1 | contig 10723 bp, 7 predicted proteins | sample WorMetLIZAISLAND_2_FD_187402 | JGI IMG/M metagenome (GOLD analysis project Ga0209146, IMG submission 187402) | Marine gutless worms symbiont microbial communities from Max Planck institute for Marine Microbiology, Germany - Olavius geniculatus... | ecosystem: Host-associated > Annelida >...
TCTTCCTGAATAGGTGTGGTTTTCATGGGACCAGGTATATCGTATAATTATATTTAAGTCAATATCTTTATTTGAGCGCTTATGGGGATAAACCCCGCCCCTACGCAGACGACGCTCTACCAAAAGCGTAGCGGCGGGGTTTATCCCCGCCTGGATAGGGTGCCCGTAGATTTAATTCGCTCAGATTTGGATGTGCTGTTCAGCCCCGCCGCCGGCCACACAAACAGCCGGTTAAATCGAAAGAGAAACATATGAACATTGAACATCGAACGTCCAACATCGAACATCGAAAATTGTATTCTGCCTGCCGTGAGTCTTTTGTCGAACGGTCCATTTTAAAACGAATGAGCAAGGCGATTCCATCATTCGTCATTCAATGACTCCAGCACTCCGGCATTCAACCTTTCTATCTCGCCAGCGCCATCAGCCGGTAAACAACCATGCCGGCCAGCCAGGCCACATCCTCCGGCGATAAGATATGCCCGATGTTTTTATCGAACAGGATGTTGGCTTCGGCCGGAAATTCATCATCAGTGCCCCACAGGATCAACTGCAGGGGAATGCCGGGCAAAACCCTGCACTCAAAGCCAAGGTCGCCGCTTTCAATTTTCTGCAGGTGCAGTTTTTGGGCAGCCCGGGCAAATGCGTCCAAATTGTCGCCGAAAACCTTTTTTAACGGTTTCACGGCCCGCTTTACAAAAGCATCGAAATAGAAAGCTGCTCCCGGGATTTCGCGGTAGGCGATCCATTGGCCGGTCAGAGCCGGCATCGCCGGAGCCATCATATAGTGCAGAATCAAAACCTGCTCTTGCAGCGGGATCTCTTTGTCGCCTTCGAACTGATCGCGAAATTCAAATCGGGGATAGCTAACGCGGTAGGTGCGATCGAGAAATGGAATCTGGAAACGATTTTCCGAGGGAGACTCGAAGCCGGATCGCTGTAGGATATCCTCAAATGGCAACGGGGCTAAGGCTTCGATGGCGATTTTTCTGGCATTGATGTAGTCGTCGATGCGGGGCATGGTACTTGCTCCGGGTTGCGGGATACGTGTTACGCGTTGCGCGTTGCGGGGTTCGGGTTGCGCGTTGCGTGTTACGGGGCGCGCGTTACGGGTTTCGGGCTGCGCGTTGCGCGTTACGGGGTGCGGGACGTGCGTTACGGGTTACGCATTTCAGGTTAGATAAATCTACAAATTTATTTTAAGGCGACGGAAAAAGCCCTGCTCCGGAAGAGAAGGGCTCTTTCGTAATACATGCAATTTCTGAGATCGATGCACAGCACGAGCCACGCAATCCGCTGCTCGCGCCACGAATCGCGCAACGCGCAACCCGAAACCCGAAACTCGTTCCCCACCACGCGCAGAACTGGCAAGCCGCACCACGAATCACGCACCTCGTTCCCCGCAACCCGAAACGTGCAACCCGCAACTCGTTACCGCGCCTAGAGCTCCAGCCAGGAGTCGGAATACAGGGACCGGCCGAGGATGACATCCACGGTCTTGACATAGTCCTGCATTTCTTTGGAAAGGCTGTCCATGGCCGGGGCGTTGCCGTCCATGGCGCTGTTGATCAAATCCACGACATCCTGCCGCTCGCCCTTGGCGATGGCAATCAGCTGATCGTCCAGCGGATCGGCAATACACGAATGCATCCCGTATCTGTCAAGCATGACCATATAGGTCTGGTTGAGAATGGGGCGCAGGTTGTCCGGAGGTCCGTTGGAGATATTGGAAAGCCCGCAGGTGCTCTTGGCACCCGGTGAAATGTCCTGCAGCATTTCCATAAACGCCATCAGACTCATCAATTGCTGTTGTTGAATGTTGACCGGCGTGACAATACCGTCCACCCAGATCTTCTCGTTGGGTATGCCGGCTTCGTTGGCAAAGTACAACAGCTCGACGCAAAGCGCCGCACGCTCGTTCTCATCCCGCGGCAGCCCTTCCGGACCCCACATCAAGGCGATAAAATCAGCGTCGTGCTCCACGGCCAGCGGAACCATGGGTTCATAGCGTTCGGGGCGCACCATGATGGAGTTGATCAGCGGGGGTTGGGGCGTGTCCTTATATACCTTGAGGGCCGCGGCGATGGCATCGATATTGGACGTGTCCAATGCCAATGGAATATCATCGACCACCTCCTGGACCGTCTGAACCACCCAGGGCATCAACTCGTGGCCGTCTTTTTTGGCCGGCCCGAGGTTGATGTCAATATAGTCCATGCCCTTTTCGCGCTGGAAAAGGGCCTCTTCCTGGATCGGCTTGGGATCTCTTTCCTTATACGCGGTGCCGATCTTTCTGGATATGACGTTTAAACTTTCACCTATTAATAGCATAAAGCTACCTCCCTATGATTTTGAGACGACTATAGTTTGGATTACCCTTTGACATAAGGCTAACGTGCCAGAAATCGCAGCGCCTTGCAAAAGGGGAATAATGGAATGATGGAACTTTGGAATAATGGGTTAATTACCCAACATTCCATTGTTCCAATATTCCAACATTCCCTGTGATGTTACTTGGCCTTAAGGAATCCGGGGATATGAGCGGCTTCCCGCGGACCCACGGTAATCGTCCAGTCGGGCAGTTCTTCCTCCACATCGCCGGCGATGGCGGCAGCATAACCGGGAATGATCAATTCCTGATGCTTGATCTTATCGGCAATGCCGCATTTTTTCACGAACATGCCCACGTCGTCACCGGCAAATTTGCCGGCGGCCCAGGCGGTCATCACCGAAAGGCCTTCGGAATCTTTGATCAGCAGCCATGCCGGAACGCGGCTGCCTTCAATTTCACCGGAAACAATAAAATAGGTCAAGGCAAAATTGGTCGTCACCATTACCGGCGAATTTTCATCCGGATTGTTGATTTCGTAAATTCCTTCAGTAACGGTCATGGGACGCTGGGGATCGGTGAAAATATTCAGCCGTTCCAGCAGCAAGGGGAATAAACTTTCCCCGGCAAAGTCGGAAAGCACCGCAATACCGCCATATTTGGCGATAAATGTTCCCGCGATCAGGGTCTCCATGTCCAGGTTGGATGCCATTTCGCACGGAAAGGTGATGGTGGGAAAGCCCAATGCCCGGTTGCCGTCTTTCAGCGCCGCACGCCGCAAGGCGATTTGATCCTGATGCGCCTGCTTAATCTCTCTGGATCCGGGATCGATTACCAGGTCTTTCAAACCTGCTTCGGTGAGCTTTTCAGTCAACGGAACAAGCCCTTCGACAGAATCAGCCTTTACCGCTAAAGGCAGGTCATTTTCTTTGGCCAGGGCGCAGTAGTCATCCACATTGGCCTCGGTGGCGGCATACATCAGCGGTCTTTTAAATCCGCAGGCCTCGATACCGGCTTTCATGACACCGGCGTCTTCGGTCATCAGGGCCAGATTGAACTCGGAAGACTCGGCGATCGTCTTGGCGGTCTTGGCAAAGGCATCGCTGTCTCCGCCGGCATCTTTGAGTACAATCAGTTCCGGTCTGAGATTCAAACCGACCCTCTCGAACTGAAAGGCATTCCAGGTTTTGAGCTTGGTTTCAAGGTCGGCTTCGGCAATATCGGAACCGACGGTGGCGGCCAAAAGGGTTGGGTTGAAGAAAGTCTTTTCATGCCGGTACTGGACGGTTTCACCACCGGATGTGGCCGCCCGAACGCCTTTGCCGATAGCCACCGGGCGAATCGGCGGGGCCGATGCCTCTGACAATTGCTCTCGGGCTTCATCGGATACGTAGGGACAGCTGTCCAGCTCTGCTTTACCGGAGGCCAGGTTCATGGCAAAAGCAAGGCAGGTGGGTACACCGCATTCTTTGCAGTTGGTTTTCGGCAGGAGTTTGAAAATCTGAATACCGGTTAATGCCATTTTTTTCTCCTTAATTTCGTTTTTCGCGTTACGGGTTTCGTGGTGCGTGTTACGGGTTACGCGGTTTGTGCTGCGGGTGACGGGAACTGTGAACTGCCGGGTGCGCGCTGATTTCACTCACCGCGCAACCCCGCAACTCGCAACCCGCAACTCGCAGCCCGCAACCCGCAACTCGCAACCCGTTTTTTATCCGATAATCGGATCCATATCCAGCGCCGGATGCTTTTTCTCCTGGAGGAACGGCAGAATCTCCTCCTCGGTGATACCGACGGTTTCGTCGGCAATCCGATCGATCAAATCGGGAATGCCAAGCTCTTCGCCCCGTCTGAGGAGTCGATCCTTGATCTCTTCTTTGAGACTCTTCGGCATCCAGACCATCCGGGCCAGCCCGCCGTCACCGGCAATAAATTTGCCCTGGGTGATGTTGAACTTGGAATGGCCCACAAAACCCGGCGAGGATGCGCCGCCGCCCATGACACCGGCCAGGGTGGTGAACTTCATGCCGCAGGGGGTTTCACCCATGTAGTCGCGGTGGACCGTCATCACGCCGTTGCAGGACGGCAGCATGGCGGCGATGCACTCGCAGCAGCCGCAGGTGGTCATGGGATCGGTCACCATGGAATAGAAGTTGTAATGGGTCACCGCGCCGCGCGAGGCTTTGTAGACAAACTCGTTGACCCCTTTCCACTGGCCCAGCTTCGAATCCAGGCATTCGCCCTTTTCGATCGGCTGGTTGGGACCGGTGGGGTTGATTTCAAATGACGCCTTGCAGTCCATCCAGTTGTAAGCGCCGCACAGCCCGGTGCGCTCGGGGCTGACCGTGCACACGTGATTGGGGGCAAAGGATTGACACAGGGTGCAGGAGTAGTAAGTTTCCACATCCTCGTCGGTCATCTTTTCGACCCGCTCGTCGCGCGCTTTGTATTCGCCGCGGGCCCGTTTGGTCAACTCATCCACGGCTTTTTGCTCGGTGTGGAGGGTCACCTGGACCTTGTCGACGATTTTCTGGAAATCCTGATGGAATTTCGCATGCAGCACGACGCCGATATCTTTCAGGGTAAAGCCTTTGTCAATGGCGGCTTTGCTGATGCGGACCCAGGAGATATCCCGCTGCCCGATATGCATGACTCCCTGGATGTAGTTGATAAGATGATGAATCTGGCGTTCCAGGATCGGCTCGAAGTCCGTCTGGAATTCCCGGCCGGCAATCTGAACGGAGATTCCCAACGGGAAGGTTCCACCCTCTTCGACATCACCGATTTCGGGACCGACGATATCGATTTTGCCGTCATCGATCTCATTCATTTCAGCCATCTTGACCAGCTCGGTGCACTGGGTTTTGCCGCCGCCGGTCTGGGCGTAAAGATCGGCCCCCCGGACTCGCTCACCTTCATAAGCCGGACCGAAGGAGCAGGGAATCTCGATTTCCGATACGGACACTTTCAGTCCCCGGACCTCGACCGATTTCTGGACGAGTTCATCATGGGGCACGTTGGCCACGACGTGCTCATAGGTGCAGATACCGGTAGGCAGCACCTCGGGGATGTCGGTGTCGGCCAGGGTCGGGAAACCCCAGTTGACGCAACCCGCAGCCGCGGCGCCCCAGTCGGTGCCCACATCACCCAGGGCATTGACGAAGGCAAAGATGCGGTTTTTGTTGTAAAGCAGCATTTTCTTGTAATCGCCGGGCTGGACGTTGCCGAAGGCCATGGCGGCCCGGTTGGCAAAACCCAGGGCGAAAATGGCTGAAGAAATATCAGGGCCAAAGGGCACGATCCGCGTATTCCAGCCGATTTGAACGCCGGCTTCGATCAACTGATTGGTGACCGAGGTATTGTTCTGGTTGGCCGCCAGAAAAATATACAGACTTCGCCGCTGGTAGTCTTCTACGATATCCTTGGCGATCTCGGGCGTCGGTGCGGCCCCCACGATCGCGGCAAAACCGGGCGCGGTGCCGTCGACGAATTCAACCCCTCGTTTACGAAAGACCGTGTCGTCTGCCGCACCCAGCCAGATCTTACCGGCATCGATATCGGGCTCTTCGGAATGCAGGTAAAAATCCGGTTCATTCAGGTAGCGAATGGCTTCACGAATCTCGAAGCTGAACAGCGTGGCCATACCGGCATCCAGCAGCGGCCCCAGATAGGGCAAATGGTTCATGCCCTTGATGTGGGGCGGCAACAGCTTGCGCGCGACGTCCAAGGGTTTTTTAATGTCTTCGAGGGTTTCAACCTTGAGACCCAACAGCGAGTAGATTACCGGCAGGTAGTAGGCCGTGTTGGGAAATCCAACTTTGGTATCTGCATCGTAGGTTTCCAGAGCTCTTTTATATTCACCTTCGACCTGAGATACGATATTGTAGCCACCCTGAATGGCAGCAAATGCAACTAATTTAGACATATGTTCCTCCTTCGTGGAGATTTATAATTCATTGAATAATGTCGAATGAATAATGAATAATTAAGGTCCGCCTCGGCTCGACTGAGCTCGCCGCAGGCCGGCGGGTCGATTTATAAAGATCTCCTTATTTAAATGATAGGAGCGAAGCGACTTCCGAAATTCGTCATTATTCATTCTTAATTTGTCATTCCCTTAGGCTTCGAGCGCCTGGCGGCTGGCCATATCCATCAGCACCCGTTCCCGGGCCTTGTCAATCCCCAGCTCTTTGCGCTTGGCATCGATATGGGCAATCATCTTGCGGGCCATTTCAATGGGATCCGGAGCCAGGTCCCATCGTCCGCCGTAAACCTTTTCCAGCTCTTCGAAGAGGTGTTGCTGGAAAACCGGGGCGCCGGTAACCGGCAGGGTTACGCCGAACAGGGTGTAGACGCCGGAGGCCACAAAATACTGGCCGATGCTGATTGCTTTTTCACTCATCCACTCCGGCGCCGCGCCGGCTGCCGGCAGGTCCTGGAGGTCATTGCCCAATCCGCCGGCGTTGACCACTTCAGTGGCGGCCAGCAGAATGCGGCTGTTGTCCACGCAGGAGCCCAGGTGCAATACCGGTGGAATTCCGACGGTCTCGCAGACTTCGGATAATCCCGGTCCGCAGAAGACCTTGGCGGATTCCGGCGTCAGCAGGCCTTCCATGGCGCAGGCTATGCCGTTGCAGCCCGTGGTCAGCACGATCACGTCGTTTTTAATCAGCTCTTTGACCAGGCGAATGTGGGCTTCGTTGTGCCGGCCCCGGGCATTGTTGCAGCCCACCACTCCGGCAACTCCGCGGATCCGGCCGTTGATGATGTTGTCATTCAGGGTGTAGTAGGAACCGCGGAAGGTGCCGCCCAGATGATACTCGATGGACTCCACGCCGAAACCGGCAATCTGGGAAGCTTTCTGAGCCGGGATCATGACCTCGGCCCCGCGGTTTTCAAAGTTATCGATGGCCATCGTCACAATGCGCTTGGCATCTTCCATGGCATGATGCTCGTCGAACTCGATGTGCAGCACATTGTCCTGTTCCATCCTGGCAAGCGGATGGGTGGTGATCAGTTTGGTATGGAAGCATTTGGCCACATTCGCCAGATTCTGGAAGACGCATTGGACATCGACCACCATGGCGTCGCAGGCACCGGTTACGATCGCCAGCTCCTGCTGCAGGAAAGTTCCTGCCGGCGGGACACCGTGCCGCTGCAAAATTTCATTGCCCGTACAGCAGATGCCTCCCAGCTGGATGCCCTTGGCACCTTTTTTCTGGGCATACTCAACCATTTCCGACGATTGAGCCGCCGCCACGATCATCTCGGAAAGCACGGGCTCATGGCCGTGAATGATGATGTTGACATGGTCTTCTTTCATGATGCCCAGGTTCGCTTCCGACTGCAGCGGATACGGTTTGCCGAACATGACATCCTGCAAATCGGTGGCGATCATCGAGCCGCCCTAGCCGTCGGCCAGCGCTGCCCGGGTGCACTGCTTGAGGATGTTTTTGTAGTCCTGGTCCACACCCATGTGCGTGCGATGCATGATATCAACGACTTCCCGGTCGATGTTGCGCGGTAAAACGCCCAATTTTTTCCAGCGCTCGTACAGGGGTTTCGGGGCCCGCTTCAGGTATTCCAGCGTACCTTCGGGCTTGCCCCACTCGGCCAGTGCTTTTTTGGCGACTTCCAGGGCAATTTCATCCAGATCGCGGTCGACTTCTTCACCGTCGACTTCTACTTTGACATCGACCCCGAAGTGCGGGGCAATGGACAAAAGTTTATTGTAATCTTTAATTTTGTAGTCTTCGGTCTCCTTGTTGGCAACCGACATGAAGACCTCGGCCACCGTACGCCCATGATCGGAGTGGGCGGCACAGCCGGCGGCCACCATGCGCGCAAAGTTACGGGCGGCAATCGTGTTGGCGGTGGCGCCGCACAACCCTTTGCGTTCATCTTCGCCTTCGACGCCGCCCTTGGGCAGTGGCAGGCGGCAGGGGCCCATCGCGCAATATTTGCAACAGGTTCCCTGGATGCCGATGTTGCAAGGCTTCATGGTGACGGCCCGATCGAAAATCGTTTCGACACCCAAATCCTGGGCCCGGCGGATCATTTGCTGGGTCGCGACATCAATGGTCGCGGCTACCGGATCAGCAACTTTTTTGGGTTTGTCCTTCTTTAATGCTTTGATATCAGTTGATTCTGCCATACGAGGTTCCTCCCCATAATTTTTTGGTGAAAACTGCGAGCCGTACCCGCAAGGTTCCCACCGATTTAATCAAATCGTTAGATTCGTCTGTGCACCCAATCCAAATTCTCGACCAATTTATCGGTCATCGATTTTTGGACCTCGGCCGGTGTCTTCGAGACTTCCTCTTCCGCATCGGATTGGCGCTTGGCAGCCAATTCTTCACGCTCCTTGGCCCGTTTTTCGCGCACGGCATCGAGCTCCGCTTCCACTTTAGCCTTTTCCTCGGCGGCCTGGCGTGCCGCTTCATCCGCTTTGGCTTTGGCTTCCGCTTCAGCTTTGGCTTTGGCATCGGCCTCGGCCTTGATCCGGGCCTCTTCATCAGCCTTGGCCTGGGCTTCGGCATCCGCCTTGGCCTGGGCTTCAGCTTCGGCTTTGGCTTTCGCGGCGGCTTCAGCATTGGCTTTTTCTTCGGCAGCCGTATCAACCTCGGGTGCTGCAGGCGGTGCGGCGGGCTCGGGCGCCGGTGCCGCTTCCTTCGCAGGCTCGGCCTTGGCCGCGGCCGGTGCCGCTTCCTTGGCGGGAGGTGGTGCGGCGGCTTTTTTGGCCGGCGCCGGTTTTTTCTCTTTTTCTTCGGCGATGGTCAGGTCCGGATCCGGTGACAGGGCGACAAGATCAATCTCAACGTCGTCCAATTGCTTGGCGATCGGTGCCACATCCGAGGCCATGCCGCCTTCGGCAACCAGATCGATGTAGGCTTTAACCAGCCGAATCGATTCGGGATGGCGCATGATCAACACATTGGATCCGCTCATCAGGTAAGCCACTGCTCCCACGGCTTCCATTAGAATCGGCCTTTTTTCCGGGTCTCCCAGCAAGGGCGCGTCTTCAGCGGACTGCTTGGCCTCCTTGCATTTCCAGACTTCGTTTCCGAGGTTGTTGATCAGCGGAAGCTGCAGTTTGTCATCGCCCTGGGCCAGGGCCGCCATCCGGATGCGCTCCATGACCGAATACGAATACTCCAGGCCGTAGCCCAAACCACCCGTCGTGGGGTCGATAACCATCCGGTCCAGGGGCATGCCGAGGTTTTCAAGCAAAATGTTGCACTGTTTGGCAAGGTTAACGTCAATAGGTGAAGATGCAATGATGGAATGCCCAAAGCCCATGGCCGCTGCACCGATACCCTTGTGATTTTTGTCTTCCACCGGTCCAAGAATCAGATTTTCTCCCTGGCAATCTTCGGCGATTTTTTTAAGAACTTCTTCATCTTTTTCGACGTTGGCGGTTCCCCAGACGATCAGGGGGACATCAATGGCTCCCAGGACTTTTTTAACGCCGGCCACTGCATCATCGGCCGATGCATTTTCGCCATTGGGATCGGTGCTTTTGAGCTGCAAAACGATCATTTCGGCACCGTATTCCTCGACGCATTTTTTAGCCCAGGCCGCCGGATCGGAAACGACATCTTTGAAAGGACTGAGTGCCGCCTCCGGCCACTCATCCGGTTCCATATCCCAAATTTCCATGGCAATTTTGGGTTTATTGGGCATCGCGCCTTCAAACTGATAAAACGGATAGCAAGCTTCTCCGCCGACAGTCACCGCGTTCTCGCCCTTTCCCAGGGTGATTTCCTTGATATTGCCGGTGTAGGATTCTTTGAAAAATTCAAAAGCCAATGTTACCTCCTTATTACTTTGTCTACTTCGGTTAATGAATGCAGTGCCCAAAATTGAGACATTGCAAGGAGTTAACCACAAATGAGTCTATAATGCTGACAAGTCTGCTTACTTTTTTTAACACCTCCTTTTCAATTTTTATTGTATTAAACAATCTACAAACGGTAGATATATCAGCGGTCGTGGAATTGGCAGAACAATTACTATAATTTAGGAATTTAGGAATTCAGGGATTGTAATCGGATTATTTGCAGAGTTTAAATCCTAAATCCCTATATCCCTTAATCCCTCAATTCCTAAATCCCTTAAATCCCTAAATCCCCTAATTTTAAACCTTGATTTTCAGGATATGATTCATACTATTAGAGTATACAATCCAGCCCACCCGCAAACCTGCCTATCCCTCGTAAAATAAAGAATATTATCATTTATATGGAGTGGATGGCTTTGTCAAGAGCAGAGCCCGCATGAATGTCAATTTCTAATTAACCCTACAACGTTACTTAGGGTGGATTAACAGATTTATTAATTTTTTTTCTGCGATGCGATAGATATGCCGCATGATTCTTTTTTTGGATCCATAAAACC
>Ga0209146_1000603_pt1 | contig 10714 bp, 10 predicted proteins | sample WorMetLIZAISLAND_2_FD_187402 | JGI IMG/M metagenome (GOLD analysis project Ga0209146, IMG submission 187402) | Marine gutless worms symbiont microbial communities from Max Planck institute for Marine Microbiology, Germany - Olavius geniculatus... | ecosystem: Host-associated > Annelida >...
AGCTAAGCTTAGGGAAGAAATTGAATATTTAGTGGCTATAGGCTGAGGCTTCGTCGGTATTGCCTCAGTTCCCAAAAAGGCGATCTGTTAGCCCTGAGTCTGTAAGACGGAGGAGCTAGTGAGAGTGTTTACATTTTTGGGGCTACAGCTGTGTTTACGTTTTGCTAAGCTAAAGAGATCCACGCCTTCTTGACGTCACTCTCGAGGCTGAGCCGCTTAGCGGTCCGATGAAGGACTTTGCTTTCTGAGTCGCTCTCTGTCTGAATCCGAATGGAATGTTGCGTTAAATAAAAGCGTTGAAAAGTCATCGACAACGTATCTAACAATTCTAGAGGCGCCCCCGCATAATTAGTCTCCGCCCGCTGGCGCATCGCATGCGGCTTTAAACTTTACCAACAAACAAGCTCGTGCTAATAATTATATCGTCACCACGCTGTCTGTCGGTCGATCGTCATCGCAATTATTTAACGTCAAGCTATAGATCTACGCACGCAGCGTCCTACTTCGTAACTTTATAAACGTGCGGGTCTTTGATACTAGGCCTAATGTAACGACATTTTATTTTCCGCATATAGGCCTTTAGCACATTTGATATCAATTCGATTGTTTCAAACTCAAAGCTTAGGAATTCGACAGAACGCTATTTTTTCCACGTAGTGGAAAACAATAACGGTTAATTAATCGTTTTGATCTGTAGGCTATTTTCACGTAGTTTATGCACGTCGCCGCTTTTTGTGTAATACGTAAACTATATATTACAATACTAGAATCCCACTAATGCCGACAGTAACCGACCGCAGTATAGGCGCCATGAGTGTGGATATGAATGACATTATCGCGTAATCAATCGGGCATAATATTTGTGCAGATCGGCCGCGCCGCCGCCGCGAGTATAATGCGCATATACTCCAGCGGCTATGGCGAATGGCGCCGCGTTCAGACCGTTGTATGGCGTCACTAACGTCGGTCGCAAACACAGACGCACAGACACAGGTCGATCGCTGGGGCGCCGGACTCGTCTGCAGCCTCGGCGTCGGCGGTTCAAAGTTTCAGGACAGGCAATCGGGTTGCAGTGTTCCCACCGACAGACATCTGCAAATTTCCGGCAGCAAAATGAAGACTGTTGACAAAAAGTATCAGTCGAGGATTTACGCTTTGAATTATTCTCATAACGTATTGCATCCGTACAAAAAAAGATGAGCTGAAATTTTCTCGTACATTACAATGCAGAGGAGATTTGGAGGTTCAGGATTTCTGCTTCGCCCTTAAATTCGCAACATGGAAGCCCAGTCCCAAATTTTGTATTCTACGAAGGAAATCGTCGACGTATAATCACTGCGCGGCATCTGCAAGGTCAACGTCTCTTCGGCGATTTTTTCAACTGCTTCCAATATGACTGTCGCCCGGTGCCGCTGGCTGATGCAGACTAAACCCACTCACCTATGCCATATTTCCGTATGCAAATCTTATTTTGCGTCACGAATCTTCATGCACAGGGTGGTCCAAAAACGGCACAAAGTTTATGACACCCTACTTTTTTACACCGGTCGTCATTGAGTCATGTGGTTTTCAGCAAAATGTTCCAAAAAATTCTTGACCTGACTAAAGTCAGTGTTTGAATACAGGAGTTAAATATTCTTTGTTATTGCCGCTGGTAGTTGAACTATGCAAAAACACTATTACCCTCGACACCACGGTCCATAAAAACATGCCACTTTTATTTCTTCAATAGCTTCGTAAAACATTGGCCGATTTTAATAATTTTTGGCATGCGACATTAAAAAGAAACTTGACACAAATGTCTATAGTTTTGGTTACCTCACCCTTATGTTGTCGCTACACTACCGTGTGAAATGCAGAAGTCGTTGTTTGACCATTGACAGCAATGAATTCATACTGGGTAGTGCATGCGTCAGCTCAGAAAATTACTGAGTCCACAAAATCGTGAAAAATTTGTTAGTTCGTCTTCATTTTAAAATTGTAAGTCGACAAACTGAAATGATACATCAACAGTGAGTGGGCCGCTTAAGTCATGCAGTTACTGAACGTTCTGTTGGCAAATGGTGTCAACGTCTACTGATGCGTTTGTGCTGCAGGAGGACATTTTGAGCATATGCTGTAATGAAGATGATGTGATGTGACACGTGGGACTTTTTGAGAGATAACAATTGCCAATCGTGTTTGTCGCTATTCCGTTAATAATTTCTGAGCCGACGCAGGCGCTACCCGGTAGGAATTCATTGTTGTCAATGGCCAAACTGCGACTTCTGCATTTCGCACGGTAGTTTAGCGACAGCATTAAAATGAGGTAGCCAAAACTATACACGTTTGCGTCAAACTTCTTCTTAATGTCGTGTGTCAAAAATTATCGAAATCGGCCAATGTTTTACGGAGCTATTGAAAAAATAAAAGTGGCACGTTTTTGTGGACCGCGGTGTCGAGGGTAATAGTGTTTTTGCATAGTTCACTTGCCAATAGCAAAAACAAAGAATATTTAACTGCTGTATTTAAACACTGACTTTAATCTTGTAAAAAAATATTTTGCTAAAAACCACATGACTCTGGGATGTACCGTTGCAAAATTATGGTGCCTATAACTTTGTGCCGTTTTCTTGGACCACCCTGTGCATATCAGAAACTCGACCACGTGAAGTTTAATCATTATACGGAGGAGCTGAAAAGGCAGATCTTCGGACAGGCTAATTTTGGGGGGCGGGGTAGGTAGGTGCAGTCTTCTAACCCCCCTCGCCCTTGCTTCCTGTCAGGACGCTGCTACTGGTCGGCTGCAGGGGCCAAGGGCCGGTCAGACCTCTCGGTCGGTCGTCGCCGGCCACCGGCGTAGTCGGCTCACTAGGCTATCACGCCATCTCATGATCTTATCTGTGCGCCGACGTCGCCACGCCAGTCATACGAAACCCGACCGACGGCTTTTATGTCGGTCCTTCTAACGTCTCGACGTTTCTTTCTATTCTGCTGAGATTGACGTATCGCATTGACAAAGGCGTGTTCACTGTTCTGAACGGCCGCCTACAGGTATGGGTTGGGGTTAAATATGCAGGGTTTTCGTCCAACGTATGCAAACGCCAGCAAATCCACACTACTTAACCCTGAATTATGGAACTTTCGTTCCCACGTATACGTACTCGCTATCATAGATGAAACTTTCGCTCCTGAGAACTTTCAAAATATGCGTTTTTCAACATAAAATTGGCCATATTTCAGAAACGATGAGAGATAGGGCCAAGGTAACTTTTCATCATTAATAGAAAATGACCTTTTAGATGATGTAATAGTCATCGACCTTGAATGATTTTGAAGGTCAATACTGCAACAGGAACTGTAGCACGTCTTCCCTAGCGACAGCTGGGCTTTCTTGTTTTGAACGTTGAACATTTTTTACACCGCATGCTGTCGTCTTTTGATTCCAGGTGCTTCGATTATAAGCATCAAGCTATAGGCCTATAATATCAATTCTGAGTCTCTGACAATGACTTTTGTAGGCCTACAAGAGGAGCGAAAGTTCCACATCATTTTCGCTTAGGGCAGCGAAGGTTCCAGTTAACGAAAGTTCCTGGGAACGAAAGTTCCAGGGAGCGAAAATACCAGGGAGCGAAAGTTCTATTCATGGAACTGTCGATCCCGGGAGTACCTGGGAACGAAAGTCAACTCTAAGTTTCTAAGTTAAACTAGGGCTCAGCTGGTACGGCAATTTCAGTTACCCGAACACGTTACTCATACTCGATCCATACACGTGAAATTTTGCCTGTAGGCCCCCTACCGTATACCCTTGGGTAGGGCTAGCCTATGCCCGCACAGGTCTCACGTATAAGCCTCTTTGCTGGTCATCTCGCATGAACTAGAAGGCAGTCTGCATGTTCACCAGCGCACGCACGTGTAGCCGTTTAGTGCTTAAAGGTAAGGTAGAGGCAGGTACGGTACGCGGTGCAGCTGACGCAGTCTGCTGAGTCAGTGCGCCATCTACAGTACGGAATGGAGCATGACGGCGCCGGGCTGTGATCAGTTTCGGCTGGGGTTGGTCAACGACAGACATGATGTCTTGACGGCAAGCTGCTGCTGCAGTATGCGCTCGTCGCTCGTCCGTCATCGATGCCGGTAATTACGAGTACTGCAGCACGCACTCGACTGCTTGCCTGCTTGCATGTAATACTTGCAGCTTCTGCAGAGATGCGATGGAGCGAGTTCGCTTGCATCCTCTGCTGCTGTGCATCACCAACGCAAACCCGTTGTTGATCGGTCTCTGGTCTCTGGCCATTTCGCTCAATACATGCAATGTCGGCTAACTCCCGAGAAAAACACGGGAGCAGTGTTTTGCCGGCACTGCTCGCCACCAGCTGAAAGATACGTGCGCTCGATGACGAGCTTTCTATACTGATGAGAATGGCTTTCTTAGGCTTGGGTTATATGCGTGTAATTTTCTGTTTCTGTGAGAAAGTACGATGCATGCGTTATGCAACGCTACAAGTGCTTTTAATTGCATGTGCCGTATCGATTGAGAACTACTGTCGCCTGTTAGTGCGTATTATTCGCCCTATATAGCAGATTTTATTTCACGTTGTTGTTTTATTCTATATGTGAACACAAATGTCATAAAATCAGGCCAGTCAGCAGTGCGGACAGTCCAGTCCAGTCTAGTCCAGCTCACAGCAGTAGGTAGTCTAGTTGACACACGCACGTCGATGGTGCATGGCTGTTTGTCCATCTGATAATCACTACGTCTTTGTGCGTCCTCGGCGTCTATGTTTGTCGACATCTCTCTGACAGTCTCATTAGCCGCTTCCAGTCGCTGCATATTGCACAGTCCACTGCCTCGTACAGACTAAACCCCTCCTCCATGCTGTTTCGCTTCAATTCTGCATTTTACTGTACTCTGATCATATTTTTTTCGTCACGAGTTTACATATTTAAGTTTCGCATTTAAGGGATCGTGCTGCATTGCCTCTCCCGATTGGCGAGACCTTAACCGTCTAATAGGGCGTGGACGATAATTTCCAGTACTTCAGTTAATCGCTCATACGAGTATACAGGGTGGGCCAAAAATGGCACCATTTTTTGTACGCCTTATAATTTCACTAAAAAGGGAGTTATTCATTTTTGTACGCCTTATAATTTCACTAAATATTAACCGATTTTCACAATTTTTTACTGTCAAAATCAGGAAACAATTTGTAATAAAACTATCACTATAGATTCCACCACTCCTCAAATGTGTCGCTACACTACCTTGTGAAATACCAGATGACGCACTCAAGTCAGCGACGCCACTGACCAGTTGCGTGATCAACGTTGATCGAGCCTGCCATGTGGCCCCCAAACAGCCCGGACTTAAATCCAATTAATTATGCGGTTTGGGATGTTCTTCAACAGATGGCCTATCAATGTTGACGATTCACGACAGTCAACCATCTGAAGCAGGCGATCGTCACTGAGTGGAGCAAACTGCTGCTGCGTTTGGTTAATCGCGCCATTGGTCAGTGGCGTCGCAGTCTTGGATGCGTCGTCCAGCAGCAAAGTGGACACATTAAACATTTGATGTAAAAACTGTGAGACATGACTTTTTAGACAATAGCTGAGACAACGAACACGTTGTTTCTGCTGTTAATTTCTTGAAATGTATTGTTGCAGAAGTTGTCTTGTTTTTACTTGTTATTCTTAAGACACTGACATTTCACAAGGTACTCTAGCGACACACTCGGGATGTGGTGGGATCTATAGTGATAGTTTTATTACAAATTGTCTCCTGATTTTGACAGTGAAAAAATTAAGAAAATCGGTTAATATTTGGTAAAATTCTAAGATGTACAAAAATGGTGCCATTTTTTGGCCTACCCTGTTCAAGTTTTCTCTGATTTTTAGAACGATCGTCGAAATAAGGGGCGAGTAATGATTGATTGACACATTGATGGTTAGAGGCGCCTAGAACTGGTAGAGCAAGATTCATTGATAAAATATCATGCGATGATGCTATGCCATACGTTAAAGTGTATGCAAAGTGACATAAATGAAATGAACTGGAACGCCAGCTTAGGCCGAATTTGCGTTGCACCTATTGTACAAAGCGAACTAACTGGTTCTTTAGTTCATTACATTTCTGTCGCTCTGTGCAGTGTGCACCCTTTTAATTGACCATTCAGTGATTTTTACCACGAGGTTTCGTGTTTTATTTCCAGAGGAGCCAATATGGCCACTGCAAGCGCTGACGTCGAATCGCGTTGGCTATAGACTATGCATAACATCAAATTAAACTTATGCAATAAAGATGTTTTAATGCCGTAAGTGCCTACACAAGACTGACATTAATGATGTCGTTATAACATCCAAATGATGGCTCTGCGAAGTTATGACTGCAGCCCATTGACCTCCGTAGACAGAATTAATTCCGATAGGTCCAACCCATTTCACATGCACGTATAGATTTATTTTTCGCGTGACCTTTCTAATGCCGGTAGTAGCGAGAACTTGAATGCGGTATAATGCCTACGGTCTAGACGCACACTCGTAATAATATTTGGCACGCAGTTCGCCTGACTAGCCTTTGTAAATCATTTTCTTTTAGCATAGATCGCCGTATTGATATTTTCCGTAGAGACGCAAATCGTTCATATTTTCTAACAAGTGAGACAAAGTTTAAATTCTGTGGTCTGACAGCATCTATCCTCCATTACCATGACGTTGACTCTGTTATCATTTTTTAAAAACGTTATGTCATTTTTGTCATAGTTTATTTTGTCGTGCTGAATAGTTGCAATTTATCAACTATTTTTCAAATATGAATATGCGATATGCATGTGCAGTGATGTAGTCCCCGAGATCAAAAGTTAAATTCAGATATTGATTTTGGTAATGACACAAGGTATGGAGAATGTTACGTTTTTCTGCTAGCAATTACTATTGAGTATTTCGACATCAGTTAAGCATACAAACCAGTCGAACGATGTCTGTGCTATTATTATGGTTACCGCCGACTCGCATCGAACAGCATGCATTTTATACTTTGTCACATCTAATCGAAACGAAAATTGTTAATCAGTGAGCGACATTAGGCCCCTAAAACATTTCTGATGAAAAGTCTCGGTCTTGAAAAAAGTCTTGTTTACATCGCTGACGATATGACAATGACAGCATATAATACTATTGCTGCGTGTGTTGGTGGCGTATATAGAAGCGTTGGATGCGACGCTGCGCTGCTACTGTAACGACGTATCGTGCGTCGGCACCGGTTACATGTGCAAGACCACCCAGGGTGCCTGCTACGCCCAGCGCTCGTCAGGGCCAGGTGCTCTCGTCCACTACGCATGCGTCGACTGGCTGGCCGACGACGACGACCGGCGCCTCTGTCTCACTTCCGGCCACGCCCACGCCGACTACGTCATCAGGCGACCCACTACGTCATCGCACCTGGTCACGTGGTCCGAGATGTCGTGCTGTTCCGCCGACATGTGCAACTATTACTACTTCCGGTCGCCGCCGCCGCAGATCGTCGCCACCGTTGACGTCCGCTTGACGAACGGTAAACTATTTGCACTTCAGCGGTGATGAATAGGACCGACGTAATTTGGTAAAACGCCGAATCGCTTATCGATGCTTCCCCGTGGTTAATCAAAGTAGGCAATTGTAAGTTTGGCTGGAAGATTCGGTGTCCCGTCAAAACCGGGAACGACAAAACCGGGAAACAGGCATCTAGGCTTAGGTTTAGGAAATAAGGTTAAGAATAGGGTTAAAGATTAGGGTTAGGGATATGGCTGAGATTAAGTTTAGATTTAGGGTTCGTGCAGTGGAGTAGTTTTGACGTTACCGGTTTTGTCGTGCGCGGTTTTGACAGGGAGATTCAACCCATGGTTTGACGCCCTGCTTAACTATAGGAGACTAACGGATGACTGATCCGTTCAGTTTACTTTAATTTAAGTTTTTATCTGATGATTTTAGTAGTTCTCATTTGGTTTTTCGTATTAGCTTTCCGATCGCAGGCCTCTATCTCCGACATAACCTGTCTGTTTCCCGATCTTTTGATTTTTTTTCTATACAGCGGCAGTTGTTGTATTGCTCTTCCATTTTGCGTGTCCGTAATTCGGTTTGAAATTGTTTTAATGTGCTAGATTAAGCTGGCAGCTTGCCAGTAATTCCACTGCAAATCTCGTCTGGTATCGTATCGTATCGTATCTGTTGCAGCACCAGCAGCTTAAATATTGTCTCAATACTACCAGACAAGTAACTATGTCGTGGTGAGGTTTTTGCATTTTGCAATTCCTGTCTATCGCAGCTTCCTTCCTTTGTGGTATTTCGACACAGCGCTGCACGCTGCGTGAAGAAGAGGACGCCTGAGACTTCCAATGACAAGTGCGAATTCCGCACTCTGTCGCAGCTTGATGATTTTACGTACAGGCTCGCGTTTCTTCCCGACTGCGGTTGGTGTAGGGCGCGATGCTATAGGCCTAGGCCTTGAGCCGGGCGTTGCTGCGGCCGCCATGACAGTCACGTGACGGGTGAACAGCGGGCGTCGGACGTCGTCGCTAACTAGGTTCGACATGACGGCGTCGCTGACGGATCGCGTTGAAGCGTAGTTTTGACGTTTGGTGGCGTACTGGCGTCTGACCGGCGCCGGATGCTATACCAACCAGCGCGCCGATATCGTGGCAACTCAGTCGCCCGCGTTTGCAGTGATATTTTCCTATGCACAGCCTGGCAGGCTAGTAACGGAACGTCATGGCTTGAAACACTCGTCAAGAATTCGTATCTATAGCTTCATGCGATTTGCGTTCTTGTTATGATTTCTCATGTTACGGCGCGCTAGAAATTGCCATTACTCTTACCGTTACTGTTACGCGAACCAGCAACTAGCAGTAGCTATTACTATTTTTGCCATTGTAGAAATTTTCGATCGACTGAACTGTTCAGTTGCCTGTACGTTCAAAGGTTTTCGACTTACTGACGCATTCCAGAATTGTGCCATTTAATAACTGCAAACATGTGAAATAATCTAGATTGTTTCCAAGAAACTGGCTCCTGTGTATTAGTCTGAAATGACATAAGTAATTTTCTGGCTATGGGAAATACCAAACCAAACCGTACCACGTCAAAGATCGGACGAATGCACCAGATTTTTGCGATAGCGATTATTACGTTGTACGTCAGTCTCCGGCAGGCCTACCAGACGGACCGACGGACCAGTCCGCTGAGAAAGTCTGTAGATAATGACGGACAACTGCCTGGCTTTTAGTCTGAGACTGCACAGCGGCGAACCAGAAATGAAGGAATGAAAAAGTGCCGGTATTTTATCGCAGTGACCGGCGACTGCAGCGGGCAACTGTTTCACTGTAGTGCACGACGACGTATGGGCAGTGTCTGCGTGAGTACGTGTACAAGTTGAGACACCCGTTTACACGATCAAGCTAGCTCGACGAGCTGGCTATTATGTTAGCTGGACGAGCCAGCTCGATGTTTGCTCGATCGTGTAAACGGGGTATTAAGCATAGCAAACATCGATCAGACATCGAGCAAACGTCGAGCTGGCTCGTCCAGCTAACATATAGCCAGCTCGTCGAGCCAGCTTGACCGTGTGAACGGGGTATAACGCAGCAGTAGGCTCCAGACATTCTGGTGACACTACAATGACAAGCTTCCACCAAACTCTCAATCAATGCGGTACAACTTGCCTGCAATACAAGAATTTTTCTTGTAAAGGGCTAAGGGTGTGTATATAGTTTTAAAGCTCGTCAGAAGAAATTCATCTCAGAGCTACACCTGCCATATGTATTTGTACGAATCTTGCAGAAAACTTGTGCGTTCATCTGCAACAACGGTGTGTGAATGATACTTATATTGCAGAGGTGTTTCGATTGTGCCAAATGCTACGATACAACCGAATTAAAGCGCAATTTTTTTTGAAATTAAGCTATTTTATTGCATGAAAATTCTATTGCACTTGCGCCACCCACGTATAATACGACTATGAAGTCAGTCACGAACGTGCTGGTTATAATGTTCTGCTGAACATTCGTTTTCATCTCCTTCACACGACGGAATGAGGTTAAGATTGTGTACTGATCACGTGCTTAAAAGTCGATATGTTCCGTCTAAAGCGTACGCGAAACTAACTGTGTGCATTTATGTTGAAGGTTCAACAGACTCGCAGCAGCAGCAGCACCAGGATGACGTCATCTCGTCGTCATCATCGTCTCTGTGTTTACACACTGTCGTCATGATAACGGTACCGCTTTGTGTGGTCCTGCTGCTGACTGTCGTCGCTGTCGTTACGCTGTACGCGCTCAGCGCCAGGCGACACCTACGTCATCATCGCATGACGTCATCACCCACCTCCGCCGCCGTCGCGGGATTTCCGCTTTCGGTTTCGGCCGGGTGTCGGTGTGGAGGGGTAATGGTTGGGTGTCGGCAGACAACCGAGAGTCATTCTAAGTCTGTACAGCAACTCAGTCAGCAACAGAAGCAGAAGCTAGTAGACGCTGTCGACGCGACAACATACGACGCGCAACATCCGGGCATCGTCGTCGCACCGACCTCGCCTCCCACCCACTCCGAGTCCACGCTACTGCTCGTTGCCAGGGACGCCTGGACTAGCTAGCGATCAGTGACCCGACCTTGACCTTGACCTTGATCCGCTTAGCAACCGTGTCAACCCGGCCACCTTGCTAACTGGAAGCTATCAGAGATCTCGGACCTCCGCAGCCGAGAATAGTGC
>Ga0209146_1000608_pt1 | contig 10642 bp, 8 predicted proteins | sample WorMetLIZAISLAND_2_FD_187402 | JGI IMG/M metagenome (GOLD analysis project Ga0209146, IMG submission 187402) | Marine gutless worms symbiont microbial communities from Max Planck institute for Marine Microbiology, Germany - Olavius geniculatus... | ecosystem: Host-associated > Annelida >...
GATGTTGACAGCTCTATGAAGCTCGTCACCATTGCTTGTTATGATAAGCAACATGTCTGTGCCTATCTGCAACCGTTTTAACGCTTGACAGGCCAATAGCGGTAAGAACTTTTTAGGGGTACCCCTCTTTCACGCCTTCGTTCGAGAGGAATCCCAACACTCAAAGGCTCGAAATTTTATCACAAAAAACTATAGGCCTAGAGTCTTTGAGGCAGCCACAGTGTAGATTTCATGATCTAAGCTTGCACCGTTTTGATACAATACAGCAGTGTAACAGACTGACAGACACACAGACGCCCAGACCATGGCTAAGACGCGCGAAGCATTCTGCTGTCGCTCGTTAAAGGCGTGGTAAAAACCCTTAAAATGGTATGAACGCATTCCCTATGACAGCGTAAGTGTATCCATTTTCAGCTTAAAAGGTCATGCAGCTTTAGGCGGACGGCCGCATAATGTGTCGGCACATTCGGACAGGTCACATGGACGAGCTATCCAGCCAGCAGCGCAGCAGCAGGCTATGCAGTGCAGCATCCGGCGCTGCTGAAGGCTAGCTACCAGCATTTCGTCTCTGCATCAGCCACTGTATAGGCCTAGGCATCACTCAGCTGGAATGAGTGCGACGCTTTAACTGATGCTACCCGCACCTTTTGCCCGAGCCTCGAATCCAGTTAATGATAGCGAATATTATGCAGCGTACATCGCCATAATGATAACCCTACCGGGGTAGTTTTGCAACTTGGTTCCTACCATCAAACTTTGCAGCACACATGACACGTTTTGTTACACACCAAAGCATCTTAGCGTTTTGGCTCTCCCGTCGCTTACGCCACTTGCGTCAGCTGCATCAAACCTGCATCAAAAAGTACGCGTTGCGTTGCTTTGCGTGCGTTGCGTTGGATGGAAACTGGGCTTTAGCGTGGTCGATCGACACGTTTTTCGTTGCAGTGGAGTCGAATGTGAATCGCTGGACCGTTAACGTCAATAAGCTGTCAGCCTGTCGTCAACGTGCAGTGCGTATTCAGTTGAGTCCCTTGCAGGGACCAGGCCGTCATCACGTGGTTGAACTCGGACTGATATGTCGCGGGTACGGGGAGGGCTGGGCTCAGCTGGCTGCAGACGGGCTTACCATCAGCTAGCCGCCGACATGCGACTGCGAGTGACACACCCGCACGTACGTACGGTACGGCCTCCACTCTGCACCGCCCGATCAGCTCAACTACAGCGAGAGTGAGAGACAGAGTGAGAGAGGCAGTGCCGCTAGAGCTGCGTCGACCGACGGCCGGATCTTGTGCAGGCCTAGCTCGTCGACGAGTTGTGCCGGCCAACGGCAGACAACAAGCGCGACGACATCACTGAGCGAAGTACAACGCAAAGCGACCAGCGACCAACTGACTGACGGCGAGGTACGGAGGTTGAAGTCCGTCGGTCGACCGTGTGGTCTGCAGGGCACACGGCGAGGCATGACCGCGCAGCCGCTGCAGCCGCCGCTCATGTCAGTCGCAGGTTAGTAGTTAACTGACGTACTGGTTGTTATAGTTACGATAGTTATAGTCCAGATAGATAGATAGTCCAGTCAAGTTAGATCCTGATGTGTGAAGCTATTACTTTAACCTTTTGATTGATATTTTGATCAGCTGCTGCACCACCAGATTATGCACTGGAGAAAACTTTCCTGCAGATTATAAGTCGTTTGCGGTCAGACGGCTATATTTTGCGGATTGTCAAAGCTTTTATTAAACGAATATCTGATGATGATGATGATAATGTTAACATTTTGTACTACAATAACAAGTAATTTGAGAAAAGCTCACGTGACGCGCGATAGCAGCGGTCCTGCCACTTTGGCAATCGTGTCTTATCCTGTCAGTGTGACTTTTGAACGAACTCATTTCACTCTGCGATTGCGCAGATGGATGTCGTCATTAAATCTTCTGAGTAATGAAACTAACGATGCGTGACTACGAATTGCACTGATTTTTAGAACCGTGAAACCGAACAGCGTTTTGTTACATTACTGTTGACGCCAGTGTGCATTGTAGGCCTACGCTGCAGTGTAGGCCTACCGTTCAAGCGAACTGCTGCTGATTGTCGACTGGAATAAATAAATCTGCATCTTTGTGCAGTTTGTGGCATAGGCCTACAAGCAAGCGACTCCGACAGGTATGCCGGAAAATGGATAGGCGTCCTGCAGGGTGTGTACTGTGATATAATAGTTTCACAGTACAGGGAATGTCTGCATTAGTGCTTTTTCCGTTTGAAGTGAACAACAGCTAGGCAGCGATTATGCTGGGGGTTTTGATGCCGCGTAGTTCACAAATATGACAGATTCAGACATTTAAGATATTTGCTACATTAATATCTTACCAAAAAATTACATGACCATATTCAAATAAAATGTTCTTTTTGTGTGAAATTTTTATTTTTAAAATGTAGCCTTGATGAATTTACCTTACCTTACCCACCGGCAATGCTAAGTGCTCGTTCACTGACACAACGTGTACGTGTAGGTTTAGGCCTGTAGCTAGGTGCGTTTTCAGGTCAAGTGGACCAACTAGCGTGAGATGTTATCAAGCAGACAGCACCAACACCACTACCACTGCTGGCCGGTTTAACATTTTCAGGTTCAGTTTCCTCATTTGCTAATATTAATGCCAGCGTTATACAAGGCTCTTCTATAGGACCAGCTTCATTCACGGTTACGGCGTCCGATCTGCGACCACTACACGACGAAAATGCCATGGTCAAGTTTGCAGACGATATTCCCAGAAAAGAATTCACACACTTGTTCTGACGAGCTGGCGCATGTGTCAACGTGGGCGAAGTCCAGCAACCTTAAACTCAACCTGGTCAAGTCAAAAGAAATTATTTTCCGTAGTAAACCTTCACAGAAACGAACTGTTCAGCAGCCAGATCTGCAACAGTCACTAACACGTGTCAGCAGTATCACGGCATTAGGAGTTGTAATTGATGACAAGTTATCCTTCACAGAACACTGTATAGACAATTTTGAAATTCTGCGCAAGAAGTGGACTGTGCGCCCTCAAAGTTTACAGAGCACAGGGTTTACCAGCATTGTCGTTGCATGATGTATTCAACGCAACTGTGTACTGGCCAAAATACTGTATTGTAGTCCAGCGTGGCCTGGCTACTGTTCAGCTGCTGACTGCAACCGTCTTGACGCATTTCTCCGCGAAGCACACAAACTCGGTTTCTGCGCAGACATTTCAGAGTCTGTCATGGACAGATTCGATGCTGCTGATGACGCATTTTTTGAACGGATTGTAAATAACAGTCATAACGTTTTGAGGCCGCTTTTACCTGAACGTTTATCTAATGTATACAATCTTCATAGCAGGCAACATGATTTTTCCTTCTCGACAAAACTAACCGTTTAACTGACAGTGGTTTTATCATTCGCATGCTGTACAGAAGTTGTTATTAGGCCTAGTTTTTAACTGTCAGCGCAATATGTTTATAGTTTTCTTTTGATTGTTCTGCTTTGCGGATTGTCAAAGCTTTTATTAAACGAATATCTGATGATGATGATGATGTCAACATTTTGTACTACAATAACAAGTAATTTGAGAAAAGCTCACGCGATGCGCGATAGCAGCGGTCCTGCCACCTGGGCAATCGTGTACAGCATGCAACAAAATAGTAATGCGTTTTGAAGGAGTACCCAAATTTGAAGCTTCCGTACGGAAGACTTTTTGAATTTAAGAAGTCGAAATTTAGATAGTGAAAAATGGACGTTCTATGCTAAAAATTTCATAGGCCTACGCAGGTTGTCCAGGCTTATCTCCCAGCCATTTCAGCGCAATTCACTCTTGAAATGTTCGCCACAGCCGATAATCGCAAAAGACACCAAAATCCCCTATCGTTCAAGGTTCAAGGTCATCAATGTCGACGCCATTCAAAAACTTGCCACTAGTGCTTGTTATGATAAGCAGCATGTGCCTTTGTGCTACTGTTTTCATGCTAGACGAGCTGATAGCGGTAAAATAACCACTTTTTAACTGGGTACCTCTCTTTGATGCCCGCCTGCGCAGGCCTCTTGAACTTAGGGGTCGGGACTTGGACTGCTAATATCTGCGTTTATCAATGCTGAGAATTTCATACGCAGGTTGTCTGGGTCTATCTCTAGCCATTTCGGCGCAATTCATTCTTAAAATGTGTGTCGCAGCCCGAAATCACGAAAAATTTACGAAAACCCCTATTTTTTTGGGGGGGGAGGTTAAGGTCGTTTAAGGTCATCGATGTTAATAAATCTAAAAATCCCATTACCAGTGCTTGTTGTGATAAGCAGCATGTCCGTACCTATCTGCAACCGTTTTCACACCAGATGAGCCAATAGCGGCAAAATATCTTTTAGGGGGTACCCCTCTTTGACGCTGTCGTTCGAGGACAACCCTCTCACCCAGAAACACAAAATTTTCTCACAAAAAAACTAGAGTCTTTGGGACAGCCCATGTGAAGATTTCGTGATGCTATAGCATGCACCGTTTTGATACAAATCACGAGTGTGACGGTCAGACGGACAGACACCTCGAGACACCTCGACGATGGCTAAGACGCACGATGCATTCTGCTATCGCGCGTAAAAACCTAACAAAAATATATAGGCGCACAGTGCCGACATTATGCGGCCGCCCGCCTGGAGCTGCGCAGCCCTAACCATAATCCCAACTTTGAATTTTCGACCTCTTCAAATGAAAACTGACAATGGTTGCCGCTGCAAGTTGGCTTTCTCTTGTTTTGGGAGATAGGAGCCCATAAGGGACAGACAAACAGACGGACACACAGGCGAACGGACAGGCAGGACCCGTACTACGGCCTATTAGACGGAAACATTACGTTTAGCGTGCAAAAGTCATCAAGATATACGTATTAAAGAGGAGCTCACTACGACAGTTATAATTTGAAAGCAGATCTGTACTATTAGCTATTAGCGACAAAAATGTAGCACAATGTCGTGTATTCAGTTTTATTGACATCGACATTTCAGGCGCGTCAAATTACGTGCTGTGCAGACTAGTCTATCAGTCTCTAACACAAGTTGATCTAAAGTTTGCATTTTGCAAGTTGATGATGCGATTTGCAACAAACTATTGTATTCAGTTGCCAACTCGACAAAACAACATTGTTCGTTCCATAGCCTAGTGATGTGCGTCGATCGCTGTTGGTAATGCAAGTGCGTATAGGCTGCGTTACTAAAACTCCGCTAAGCCGCTTGCTTTAAAGTAGTGTAGTTTAGCCTTATGTCCATTCGATGTGCTGGTCGACACATTATCATACAATTGTAGATAGCGTTGCAATCACTTGCGCTGTAATTACTAGGCACATTCTGCCATCACGGACGTTATCTGCTACATTGTGCACTGTCAGCTGATTCGATTGATGGCTTTAGCATGACCAACATTATTCAGCATCTGTATACCGAGTACCGAGTACCGACATAGACTAAATGTTTTATAAGCTGCAAACTAACGAATAGGCTGCGTACTTAATTTGGCTATTCCCTAAAATAGTGTGACCAGGACATTTACTTTATTTAGGCCTATTAGAAATTATTTGCATCCGTGCTGACTTAACTAACTTCACTCTCTGATTAAGTTAGTCACTCTGTGTATGGCAATGTAAACACTGAAGCAGTGAGTACCACTGACAGAGTAAATGTACCTTGCGGATCACTAGAGCCTTAATGGTCCAGCCTTCCTCACCGTGGATTTACCCCAACATTTTATGGTTATAACAACAAAACTGGATCAGAACGCAAAATTCGGTCATCAGTCACTATTTGATAGTGACTGATGGCATGTAGACATTGGATTCGTCGATAGGCCTGCTGTCTGCTGGTAGCCTCAAATTTGAGTCAAGGAAAACTTTATGAATGTAAGAGGTCGAAACTTAGATTGTTACGTTATGCTAAGAAAAATTTCATAGGCAGGCTGTCCAGGTCTGTCTCCAGCTATTTCGGCAAATTCGCCCTTAAATGTGTGTCGCAACCCGAAATCGCGAAAAATTTACTAAAACCCCTATTTTGGGGGTTTAAGGTCATTCAAGGTCATCGATGTTTACACCCCTAAGAAGCTCGTCACTAGTGCTTCTTATGATAAGCAGGATGTCTGTGCCTATATGCAACTGTTTTCATGCTAGACGAACCAATGTCACTAGAATAACCACTTTTGAGGGGTACCCCTGTTTGACGCTCGCGTGCGCAAACCTCCTTGAACCTAAGGGGTCAGCACTTCGACTGCTAAAATCTGCGTTTAATACTGAAAATTTCATACGCAGGTTGTCTTGGTCTATCTTCAGCATTTTGTCGCAATTCACTCTTGAAATTGCGCTGCAGCCAAAATTTGCAAAAAAATTGACTAAAAACCCCTCTTTTGGGGGTTCAAGATCGTCCAAGGTCATCGATGTTGATAAATCTAAAAAGCCTGTCACCAGTGCTTGTTATGATCAGCAGCATGTTTGTACCTATCTGCAACTGTTTTCACACTAAACGAGCCAATAACGACAAAATAGCGTCTTTAAGGGGATACCCTTTTTTGACGCCCTCATTCGAGGAGAACTTCCTCACCCATCACCCAGGGGCACGAAATTTCGTCACGATGAACTGCAGAGTCCTTGGGACAGCCCATGGTAAAGATTTCGTGATCCTAGCTTGCACCGTTCTAATACAGATCAAGGGTGTGACGGACAGACGGACGGACGGACGCCGAGGCCATGTCTAAGACGCGCGAAGCATTCTGCTATCACGCGTAAAAACTCAGTCGAAAACACCGCGAACAGTTATAGCTGGAGACGGTCGCCGTCTACTGCGTTTGCACAGAAAGCAAAGCGAAACGCCTTGATACAAATTTGCAGAAAACTTATTTTATCGCAATCTTTCCCATGTACTGCCAAAATAAAACAATTTTAGTTGGGTTGCGTGTTTTAGTTTATTCTGTTGTACATCTGCGAGCGCCCTCAATCAATGATCGGGCGCATATTCGTGTCGGCAGTTGTTCAGGCCGACACGTGTTTATTGTGCAAACTGAATGCATATCAATGAGAGGCCGTCTCCTGTTGCGCACAGTAGAGCGTAGGCCTAACTGATTGGCTTATCGATTAGTCAGTTGAGTGGAGTCTTCGATCTGCAGCTGACTGAAAATGAAGGTTCCTGATGTTCAGGACCTGCTGGGAATGCATTCAGAATACTTGCAGAAAGGTAAGACGTTAAAGGTTTAAATATAGGCTGAGATTGTGTAGGAGCTCTTTGATAGGAAACCCGTCGCCGAGCTACAGAGCGCCATCGTTGTCGCCGATCGAAATGTTGGCTAAGACGCTCACACTAATTGGCACATGCGTGATGAAGTCAAATAAAATTAAACGAGCTAAAAGAACCGTAAAACAACTGATTTTGTTTTATTGCAGTATAGGACTATATTTTTTATTATTCAACTTCAATAAGTCGCGCGTCATCTGCTCTGCAGGCTGCTGTTGATTTGAGTCGGCGTCGTAGGTCCACCGTTGCAGTCATTGACATCGCTTCGTTTAATTTTCAAGCCTGCGGCTTTGTGCTAGTTTGCGATCACGAGTGTTGGTTGCTTTGTGGCGTTGTACAGAACCGACGGACGTCAGTTTTGCTGCAGCAGCTGCTGCAGTCTTGCCTCAAGTGCACAGTGTCTACCCAAGCCAAGCGCTCGGCGTCGTCGTCAGCAGTGAATTCACCCGCGTGCAGTTGAACACCGCGGTTATACCGTCGTCCAGCGGTGTCGGTGTCGGTGTCGGTGACGGTGTAGCGGTGATCAGTGCATACTGTTCCATCTGTCTGGACCGCGCCACGGGCAAGCACTACGGCGCCGCGTCGTGCGACGGCTGCAAGGGATTCTTTCGTCGTTCCGTGCGCAAGAACCACGTCTACACGTGCCGCTTTCAGCGCAACTGCACCGTCGACAAGGACAAACGCAACCAGTGCCGCTACTGCCGACTCAAGAAGTGCTTCCGCGCCGGAATGCGCAAGGAAGGCATGTGAAATTTTGCGATTTCGTTGATGTCTTTCATAAGTTGGCGACTACGCTGCCTAACTCAATAGCACTCGGCACTCGACCTTTACGTATCTCCAAAGGTCTTATTCTCCATTCTTTCTTTTTTGTTATCTTTCTTTTTCTCTCTCCTAGTCTCCTTTTATTTTTTGCTGTTCTCTCAAAAACAAAACGCAGTTATAGGATATAGCCAGCATTCCAGCGCTGTCCGAGGCAGAACCCCTGCCTCCAACGCATCTTTTCGCATTTTGAGCCCGGAAATTGCGCTTAGTGAAAGCGATTTGCCATCGCTGCGAAGGGAAAGTGCTTTTAAAAAGTGTCAGATTAAAGCGTGTACGATAAGTCTCCGCCATTAGACACTAGTCAGAATATAGCAAGTGCTTGTCCGTCTGCATGTGTGCATGTAACTCTGATTGTGCGTGTAGCGGTTCAGAACGAGCGAGATCGAATCAGTGTGCGACGTGCCAGCTGCAACGACCTGACGCAGAGCGCTGCACTGTCTGTCGCTAGCTTACTCAGCGCAGAGCTGCTTTCCAGACAGGTCGGTTGCACACCAGTTCAGCTTATTCTCTGTCTGTCTCTATGCTTACTCGACGTGAGGTTTCATCGTGTGACAAGCGCGTGTGACGCAGAAAAGGTGTCATTTCGACTACCGTGCAATAATGGACACCTGCTGAGATTTAAGTAAGCTTAAGTAATAACACTATGTGATCGCATATTGCGGCTGACGCTCCGTAGCTGTGGGATACGTTTCCACGAAGAGCTATTTACACGCCCTTCAGCCTTTAATTTTGTTACGCTGCGGCTGCGTTGATGCCAAGCTGCTGCGGATGATGATGATGATGATGACGTAGTCTGTCCGTGTGTGTACGTGTTGAGATATCGCCGGCGCTGAGTAGCACAGGTGTGCATGAGAAGAAGACGGCAACAGTCGCTGACATTTGCGACTCGATTCAGCAGCAGCTGCTCATTCTCGTCGAGTGGGCCAAGTACATCCCGAGCTTCTGTGAACTGACGCTGGACGATCAGGTCGCTTCATACGTATGCAGAAACGTTGATGTTGGCTACAGTGGCGGATCCAGAATTTTGAAATAGAGGGATGGAGAGACAGAAGACGCCAAAGGCGTCGAGACATTGGGTCGAGGCGCCGTAGAACCCTCTCCAGATTGTTTTAAAGTTTTATGCAGAAATAATGCATTTTGTAGTAATTTTTTACTTGGTTATGAAATTGCATTCTGTCAAGAGGAGTGCAGCCACCCATGTGCTTACTAGGAAGAACAGTCCTGGAATTTTTTGAGCGACCTTCGTAATGTACTGCTGTTGCATTATCGGCCGAGGGTTCGAATTTTTCTGAACGACACGACCGACTGATGACTTCCTGACGACGTTTTTCTCCGGTAGCAAGTAGGCTAGGGTGCAGGTAAAATCTGAGTGGAGGTGAAATGTGTGGAAGTTATTTTGACGAAAACTGTTTTGATAGCATTGTGTGACTTTGTGTCGCTGCGCACTGTACAGGTGTCGCTACTACGCGCTCACGCGGGCGAGCATCTCCTGCTGAGCCTGGTCCGACGCTCTATGCCGTACAAGGACGTGTTACTGCTCGGAAACGACACCGTAGTACGGCGCCAGTCGACAGAATGCGCCATGTCTCGACTGACTGCACGCATTCTGGACGAGTTGATCGAACCACTGCGAGGCGTGCAGATTGACGACACCGAGCTGGCTTGCCTCAAGACTATCGTCTTCTTCGACCCAGGCATGTTGAACTGATTAATCGTAACACGATGGTTGGCTCGATGAGTGCTCGTCGTGCGCACGACGAGCCAGCTTATCAAGCCAGCTTGTCGAGCGCTCGTCGTGCGTTGGTCGTGTGCTGGATGAGCGCTCGACGAGCTGACTTAACGAGCTGGCTATATCGTCGTTTAAAGGGTGTAATATTGCAGACATTCAACGAGCGAATGACGAGTTGACCTGGATCACCTTTAATCTCAAACACACTGCTGTTAATGGTTTTACTTTTTTATGTGCTAGGAAGATCTTTTGCCAAAATGCAGCTGTCCGCGTGGGCTTTAAGATATTTTGAGGATGTGGCCTAAAGTTTGGTGACTGAGGAAAAATGGCTGGCTGAACAAAAATCATGCTAAATACAAATTAGTGGATTGCATACATTATGAATAAATTTAAATGCGTAATTATGCCAAAAGCATAAGCAACTAATATATACGATCACCGTCACAATTGCAACTCATAATTGCTAGTTTTAGCCGTCGCAATTCTGTCCGTCTGTCCGTCTGTCACACGGGTGGATCAGTCAAAAGCTGTGCAAGCTAGGATCACCAAATCTTCACCGTCGGCTGCCTGGAAGACTCTAGTTTCAGGAACCGTAATGCTTTTCCATAAGTTCGAAGGGGGTCACCCCGAACGAGGGCGCTAAATGAGAGGGGGTAGGGAAAATCTGCGATAATCAGCCGATGTGGCGTTGCCAGAGCGAGATAGTGGCGCCATCTGGTGAGTGATTTTGTTTTACTGGGCCTTCTGTGAAACTGCAGCCAGAAGCTATACAGACTAGATCTACGGATGAAGTCTATGGATCACTAGCGTACGACGGTGCA
>Ga0209146_1000614_pt1 | contig 10604 bp, 4 predicted proteins | sample WorMetLIZAISLAND_2_FD_187402 | JGI IMG/M metagenome (GOLD analysis project Ga0209146, IMG submission 187402) | Marine gutless worms symbiont microbial communities from Max Planck institute for Marine Microbiology, Germany - Olavius geniculatus... | ecosystem: Host-associated > Annelida >...
GGTTTGTGCCACTTTAAAGACCTGGGAAAGGAGCAATTGCAGAAATGTTTAGTGACTTGATAACGGTCGGCAGTGCAGACTGTTTAGTTTTTATTCCACGATTAGCAATTAGCGATCTGCTATCTACTGTTTACACTTGTTACAAAAACAACTTGTACAGAAGAACAGTTACAACTGAAAATGTAAATCACATGGCAAAGTGTAGGTAAGTAAGTAAGAAAGATCGACATGATGCTTCATATAAAACTAATAGATGTTACCACTTAAAACTTTTAGATGTAATTGAAAACCGTAATGTAATTTGTAATTACAAATTACATGACCATGTAATTGAATTACCAGTTACAAATTACATCAAAAGCAAAAGTAGTTGAATTACGTAATTGAATTACATGTAATTTCGTTACTGCCCATCTCTGTAACTGACCATCCAGATCAACTCAGACTTACAGACCTGCCTGGCTGGAGTTCATCTGTGTTGAGAAACAGCTAACAGTTTAACACTGTGTGATCCCATATGCCAGATGACGTTACCTCCATCTATCCATATAGCTCTGACTCTGAGTTAGTTTTATGAAGATCAATGTACACAGTTTTTCATTTGTCCAAACTTCTGACATCTTGTCAGAAATTGTCACAAGAACAAGAGCACGCATACGTCATGTATAATCGATACACGAATCGACCCGTCTACGAATTGTTTTGGACTTCGCGGGGGATCGGACATTTCATACAAGAAGGGATAAACGCCCCAACCCCAACCTTTCAACATTGAAATATGGCGCTGTTTATAAGGAAATGTGTCGTCTGTTCTCGCTAGTCTGGCAGGGTTGCTTTCTTAGCATGGAGCCCGGTGCGGCTGCAGTGGTGGTCGTCGTTGGTCAGCTGTGGCGTGCTGTAATTAAGTCTTTGTGGTCGGGTCTTAACGCGTCGCAGAGCAATCTGACGAGCCTGGCTGCCTGGCCGCTGGTTCGGCGGCCACTGTACGGGTGGTCTCCTCGACGTCGTGTGTGGTCAGTCGGTCGGTCGTCGCTGCGGCGACCCTTCGATCGGTCGCTGGCGTCGCCGTGGTGCCACCGCGCGGGCCTCTACGTCGCAAACGACATTAGGCGTCGTCGCCTCGCCCGTGCGGTCTACCCGTGCCGTTGTCCTATTATAGGATCGCCAAGCCAGAAAAGTTTCCTCCCGGCCGACAATTTACCGGTAAAAATCTTTACCTGTAAATTGTCGTCCAAGGAAACTTTCTGAGGAAAGGGGGGCGATCCTATAATGGGGAGACTTTTTTATAGAGCTGGTAAGATTTTAATAAGAGGGAGACATGTCAGATCCGTGATTACCTCTCCGCGGGCGGATTTTTTTCATGGGGAGACATTTTAATGTGACACCGTCCGTCCCGAACTCAGTCCACGGCCCGCCCGCCCCGGCGTCGTATAATAGATGGCGCCCGGCGATCTGGCAGTGGCGCTGGCACTGACGACCACGGCCGCCGGCCCGATATTAAATTTGTCGCGCTGCAGCGCTGGTGTCCGGCCGAAGATGAGAAATGTAGTCATTCGACATTAATGGGTTGACTGGGCAAAAGAAAACAATTGGAACGATCCATCATTCGTTCTGCCGGGAGACGGCTTTATCGAACTGCGGTCTAATTGTGTTAGCGGCCGGCGCGTTGGTCGTTGGTCGTCGGTCGTCGAAGGGCCAGCCACCTCGGCCGGGGTGACGCCGGACGGGGCGCCCTGGTTGCTGGCGTAATCAGCTTGCCAATCACTAGAACACATCGCGCATTCTCTGATTGACCAACACACGCTCGGCTGCTGACGGTGTTCGACAGCGTGGAAACAACCGGTTATGAAAACCAAACTTCGCCTCCATATGCGTTTTGTTACTCGTGCTCAGAGACTATTGGCAAACATTAAAATTTGTCTTGTCTTTAGCATTAATCACGATAACTTTAAGCATCAGTCATCTTCTTGTCTCTCTGGCCTTGATAGTCGATGTTAGTATCCCTTTTTTAATTCCGGCAGCTTTTCTTTAACGTCAGTCCACGTTGGATCCGCGCAAAGTCTGACATTCCGTGGAGGTGTAGTTTAACTATGTTTATTGTGCCATCACCCTTACTTAATTTCATGTAGTTTCGTGTCATCCTCCCACCAAATCCTGGCGATGCCATAGAGTGATACTGTGTTTTATACCCCGTTTACACGATCAAGCAAACATCGAGCAAACATCGAGTAAGCTCGTCGAGCCAGCTTCATCGTGTAAACGGGGTATTATTGACTGCTATGCATACTATTGCAAAAAACACGTATGACCACAGTATTCGATTAATAGATGGCACGAGTCAGGCTGTCCAGTGTTTCAATTGCCGGGGGGGTGGGGTGTCTCAACCTCCCTAACACACTGTGAAATTATCTACCGAGGGTCAGATATATACTATATATGCATACGATTTACACTACAATTTTGATGGGGCTCCGACCATCGAAAAATTCAACCCCCAGCTAATTTTTCACAATTCAAACACTGAGGCTGTCGACAAGAACATAATAATAGGCCCATGTTCGAACACGCTACTTCATGCATGTGCTTGCAATAAAGTCTTACTTCTAAACTGTTTGAAAAGCAGCACACGCGCACACACTGCCTACTTTTTAGAAGCCAACTCGAACATTTTATTCGACATCGCTCTAGCGCAAGCGATTTCGCCTATAGAGACGTCATTTTTCGTAGTATGTCTGTAACGTCCGTCATCTGTCTCGTCTGTCACACTCGTCCAATCTGCTGACACCGTTCGCTGGATATACATGCAATTTATCTGGTGCATTTGGGAGTCCCTGACCTTCGGGAAAACATTTTTTGAGGGGGTTAACGCCTCACCAAAGCCTGTGATTCACCAGAGGGCAGAACCGAAGCTATTCCGCGTCTTACCGAATTACTTCGGTCACTTGTTACTTCTCGTTCTACTAGCATGCACCCCGAGCGCGTTCAAGGTTATTTACAGTTAACGCGCTATATAAATTACTTGCTTCGTTGCTGCATGGTGTGAATCCATTTAGAGGTTGAATATTCGCTAGTTAGCTTTATAGTCATTATGCTGGGACACAAAGGTCTCGTGGACAAGTGTGCAGGTAATTGATTTGCGCCTAATTGATCGATTAGTGCCTGCAAACCGCCATCAATCAACGCCAGATAGATTGGAAATACGACGACTGCAATAAACGCCACGTATAGTACTGTCACTGTCAAACGCTGTTATTATGTATCCGCGTCGATCGTTAATGTCGCAACAAGAATTGTTTAAACCGAAACACATCGCGAACGAAACACTTGTTGAATTTTATATGTGACTTTTTTTGGGCCGACCATTAAGCTGTAAGCTCAAAGGTCTGGCCTTCTGCTACGAGATGTCTGTCTTATGACGTTTGTCGTCTGTCGTCTGTTGTCTGTCTGTTTGTAACAAATGTATTGTGACTAAACGGTAGGTTTTACCGGAAAACTTTTACACGAATAATCTGCCCTGTGCCAAACATTTTTGTACGTAAAATTTGGGCGATACAGTGCAAAGGGAACATTTTCAAATTTAGGGTTAAATAAATGGGGGTAGAAAAATGTGCGTTTTCAACCGCAAACTGGCCGTATCTCAGAATCACTAATCGCATAAGTCCTTTCACATGACACGTAAATCATTGGCCTTGGATGACCTTGAAGGGTCATTACGCACTCTGCTTTGCTATTTGTGCGGTACTGCGGCTGAATGGTGAGTCGTAGGTCACATTTGCTGGCCTTCCCACGCCCGCGTACGGTCAGCTTTTCCTAGCGACAGCTGGGCTTCTTGTTTAAAAAGCCATAATATGCATTGGGCTGTCTGTGTTTATCGGTTCGTCCTTCTATCTGTTCGCTTGTTTGTACAAGTTTATTTAATGAAACTAATGACTGCCATTGATTAGCACGGAATGGTCAACATTAAAGAAAATTAAATTTATTGAATAGTTTTGTGTATCGCTGTGTTTTAATTTTGTTATTTTTTGTATATATTTCTCTATTTTACTTTTCATTTTGCTATCTGTTTCTTGTTGCTCTTCCATCGAATATGTGTGTAGATGCCCAAAAAGAAAATTCATCGGCCCTAAGTAGTTTTTAAACGTGAAATCAGCACGCTTGTAAGCTTCTTTTTCGTGACATGATCATGATGACTATAGGCCTATGTTAATATTAACTGATTCCACAGGATAAACGCTAAAATAAACGCTGTGTAGCTGCAATAAAACAGAAAAAGAAAACTATGAATGCAAAAAGGCTAAGATAATAATGTGCGGCATTCCATATCGGTGGGCGCAGAAAGTCAGTTCGTTAGTGCTGAGACGCTGACCACATTTTGTTGCGGTTTCGGTTCTGACGTGCGATTACCGATGCAGAATAATTGTCGGCTGAGTGTGGCATTCACGCCGGCGAAGTAGCGTCACATCTGTGCCACATCCCCCAAGCACTGCAGCGAGCAGTGGAAAGTAAAGTACAATACGGAACAATTCCGAGAGCTCTTTCTGACGGCGTACACAAGAAGAGCGGCGCCAGATTGCATTATTTCTCCTCCGACAACGCGACGACGGGCAAAGGACACGGACTGGGGCGTGTACTCGTCGTCGGACCGTTATGACCGACGAACTAATAATTCCGCTGCAAATTCGTCGTAATAGCGTGCCGGCGAAACGGACGAATGATTAAGATATTGTTCTTGAAATTTCGTTTCGCGCTTGCTGACGATGCGGCTGGCTGACTGTGTTGCTGACGGACGTCGGTCGTTCCGGCTCTCCCCAACTGCTGTTGGTACTTTCGCTTCGTTACGACTCGATCCGCGACCGCCCGCACTCGCCTTCTGCAGAGATCTCACGAACGCGCGCGGGGACATAAGCCCATCTACCACGGACTTTATACGTTACATGGATGGATAACTTTCTGGCAAACTAAAAATAAGTACAAGAACGGGAGTGTCATAAAATTAAAAGAGAAATATAATTAACGAATGTTGTTTACCCTTCGATTTCAGAAGCTATGCAGTGAAATATTACATTTAACGTTCTACGATTTGTAACTGTTAATTTACAACGCGCCTCGCCTAAACCCTAGCCGAATATGCCGGTATTCAATTTGCATATCCCGGAGAACAGAAGACTGAGTTAGCCTTAGTGGTTGGCTGTACACCGAGATGGTTCACCAGTCCGTTCAGTAACTGTTTCACAGCGACCAGACCGGGAATCGAACCCACGACCTCTTGATCGACAGTCCAACGTTTTTACGTCTTATAACCGTTAGACAACCTAAAACTGTTCTTCCCCAATCGTCACACAAACACGGTCGATTGTGTCACAGCTGCTGTCCACGGGACGATGACAAAAGCGTTATTGGAGTCCAGCGGCGACCGGCTCAGACCAACCCGACCATGTGGCTCCCGGACCTCGCTAATCAGCGCCTTCACAGTTAGTACTGTGCCACCGCCGGTCGACAACGAAATTATCAGCAGCGCTCCGTCGGTCCGACTGATTAGATATAACGGCCCGGTAATTCACGACGGCTGCACACGTGAGTATAGAGCGGGCAATTAGGCTGGCCTTCTCAAGACCGAGCGACCGGTTGGTTCAGCCGGCGCCGCATTATAGGATCGCCCCGCAGAAAAGTCTCTCTTCTCCCCGGCAGACAATTTACCGGCAAAAATCCGTCCCGCCCGACGGCCGTCCAGGCGGGACGGATATTTGCCGGTAAATTGTCGGCTGGGGGAGACTTTTCTGGGGGCGATCCTATAATGGGAGGACTTTTTATGGGGCCGGCGATATTCTAATGAGGGGAAGACATATCAATTCCGTGATTATCTCTCCCGGGGTGTATTTTTTACGGTGGGGACATTTTAATGTGACACCAGCGCCGCATTATGCAAACGCCGTAGACCCAGACCCGGTGATTGGGGCGCCGTGCTCATGCACGCAGAGAATTCTCGGCGGGACCGGTTGTGCGCCTTCTAACGAGTTTTTGCACCTTTTCCTCTGCCGCCGTCATTACCGTAAACTCATTATGGGGTGTTTACACTAACCTGCAAACGCCCAGCAAACTTCCAGCAAATATATTCAAAATACACGTGCTAATGCTGGACGTTTGCTGGATCGTGTAAACACCCTATTACGTTCACCCGCCTTAGTGGTAAAATAGTGGCGGTGACTGACGTCTACATTTTGTTTGCTGTAGTTACTGTATAGCAGAGTGTAATTTTAGCGAGGAGTTCAACCAAAATGTGCATTTCAAACAAAAAAGTGTGGAGTCAAAATGGTAAAAACGTAGAGCCGAACTTGACAATGCGTTTATTCCGAACACTTGCGGCTGGGTAGCCGAATAGATAAATAACAGTGCAAACAATGCAAAAACGACAATAATTTATTTCGCCTTTTTAAGCATTGACAATTACTCTGTTCTATGTCTGTTTCTAGGGAAACATAGCATTGCTAATGCATTTCAATATGAAAATTTACCTTCAAGCCTAATACTGATATCAGCCTTTAAAGAAAGAGTCAGATCTCTTACCACGATTTGCCGCTGGATCTTACTTCGGCACTTCCGTCCTGTATGCGTTATGCGTATTGCGGAGTCCAAAAAGTTAAGCCATGACATGTAATTACGTCGATGAATTGAGCCTGGAATATTTACATCTTTTTACTTAAGAGAATTAAAGAAAAAACGCGTCTTCACATAAAGTCTCAGCCTATAATAATGTTGTCTGTAAATGTTGAGTGAGTTTTTCAAGACAATGTACACTTTTTCAGATTTTCTTAGTGCATGATACAGCTATAAAGCACTCAGACTCAAGGATATGAAACCACTCAATACTTAAATCTACCCGATTATTTTTAGTGCCACGCTCAACGCACCAAAAAATTTTCAGACATTTTCATAGGTTTTTCACTATCCTTGCACTGTACGTCGATATTATTTTAGTCGACCGTACGTAAGTAATAGTCGAGCTATTGGTACGAGTTGTCGTCTGTTCGTCAGTCCGTCCGTCTGTCTGTCTGTCTGTCCGTAACGGATGTGTTGTGGCTAAGCTTTATAGGTCATAGAAGAAAACTTGTGCACAAATAATTAGCCATGTGTGTAAAACTCGGGCATGCAAAATTTAAGCCATCTAGTGCGCTTTTCAACGGAAAACTGGCCATATCTCGGAAACCGTGAGAGATAAATAAAAATCATCGACCTTGGATGACCTTGAATTTCACTGACAAGTAGTACGATCTGCTATCCTAGCGACAGATCGGCTTCTTGTTGGAAAAAAAACGCCTCGGAAAACGTTGCGATTATGCGCTGGTAATAACGAACGGATAATAACACTCTCTACAGAACTAATCGTGAAGTTGGGCGACGACGTTTGACGGCGAATTACCGTCGATGAGCCGGCGGGGCGTGGATGACAGAAGCACGAGTACCCGGCCCGGCCCAGTTCGGCCCGGCTAGGCGCCCCCGGCTCGGCGCCCGGCCCGGCCTGTGGTCCAGTCCTATGAGCAGGTGCCCGTCGTAGACTGGACCGGGTGGCGGGTGTCGTGACCGAGCACGCGCCGACGACTTTCATTCGGCGCCAGATTTGTTTCGTCCGACCGGACGCAACCTTCAGACCGACCGGCCGACCGAGCGTCCGGCTTCTCGTTGCAGCTCTCGTGACGCCGCTGATTGGAATTAAGCGAAAATCGATCGATCCGGTAATCGACGAAAATTGACTTCCACTGGTCCGCAGTCTCCCTCATTACCCCGTGTCCACCCCAATCTCGCGTTCTCTTGTCCGTCTGTCCTGCTCGTCCGCACAAAATCAACTATTAACCCTTGACGGTGCATATGAACGAACGCCGCATCAAAGAAAGTAAGTAAGCGAAATTTGATGTGGAAACATCTAATATGCTAGTGTTGCGTGCTGACGTTCTAATGGTCTACCTCGGAAAGTCAGATATTGGACTATCGAAACACACCAAGTATGTGCCAGAGTTAAAACTAGAATTATTCAAAAAGCAATAAACTCCCAAATCCGCGGGACGGTTTAAGCAGAGCGCAGTGGTGCACGATTCTAATACCCCGTTTACACGATCGAGCAAACATCAAGCTAAACATCAAGCAGGTCTGACGGAACCCGTCCTTTGGCTCAAATGTAGGCCTAGGCTTAGCCCACAGCTGATCACCTGTTATATAGGCCTTAAAATTACAACCCGCCCGCCCTCCTAATTAGCATTCTAATTACCATAGCTCGACGAGCTAGCTAGATGAATGCTAGCAAACATCGAGCAAACGTCGAGCAGACGTCGGGCAATTAGCACGTGTATTTTGAATACATTTGCTCGACGTTTGCTCGATCGTGCAAACGGGGTATATCAGACAGACAGAGATAGACGGTACCAATAGGCGGAATCGTTTGCGCTGCAAAAGCGATTCCGACTAAAAATAACTACAAGCGACAAGCGACCAGAGCTCGCAAACCTCCGCCGAGAATTGTGCTGCCAGCTGGCGAACACAGCGGAGTCTCAGTTTAGTCACGGCAGTTATCTTTCCTTATGTGTTTTTTTTCTGTATATGTCAAATTTCGAGTTTCATTGTGCTTTCTTTGCACGAATTGTCTAAAAAGGTCGTCCCCGAAATGGCCTATACTGTGCCGGGCGGGATGTTAAACCCACTGACTCACTCACGTTACGTTACGTCTTTCGCCGTTTATCAACAATCTCCTATTAGTGGAGAACTGTGGATAATCCAAAATACACAACACAAGAAACAATCCGGATGACCACGATGTCCATCACACAACCCCCGCCAGCGTTGCTGCGGATATACTGTCCTATACTGCTAAATGAAACCGAACTGCTGACAAATATCGTCTTACTCTGTAATACCCCGTTTACACGATCAAGAAAACATTAAGCAATCATCGAGCAAACATGCAAAAAATGCATTCAAAATACACGTGCACGACGTGTGCTCTAATTCTTCGATTTTTGCTCGATGTTTGCTTGATCGTGTAAACGGGGTATAAAGGGTGGGGCGTTTGTACCACTAATGCCGGCGGCGCCTAGCTTGTGCGAAAGGGTTAATGCCGGGATGGGCTTGCGACATGGACGGAAGCTCGCGTTCAGTAAGAAGGACGGTTATGAAATGCAATTTAGAAAGCGTCGCCGGATCGGACCGGACCGGACCGGGCCGAGCCGGGCGCTAACCAGTGGCAGTAGCCGCGGCAAGTGCGTGACGGTCTATGCATAGGCGGCAGCCGGACCACCCGGGGTGTATGACCCGACATCATTCTCAATTAGACGCGCTGTCATAACGCCAGCGCTCCGTGTGTGGCCATCTGAGCGACCTCTTGCACGCACGCACTCATCGCCCGCCCGTGGAAAAATAAATAAGTAACAAAGTCGGGCACGGTCGTTGAACCAGCGTGGAAATCCGCACAAACGTTGTTATCGTGACACGGATCAGTATTATCCGGTTGCCGCAACCAACAGTCGTTTGTGTTCCATTTCGTATACGCTCACATGTCTTACTGACAACATAAACTTCAGGCCCACGTTATGAGAAAAGACCTCAACAGTGACAACTATTGGTGTCGTAATCATATAGGCCTACGGCAAAAAGCAAAAGTTGTTGCACTCCAATTTAGTCGTGTCGAAATGCACTCCTTGCACCGGACTATGGGCGCCTATGGACTTTTTGGACCGACCGCTAAGCTGTAAGTTTAAAAATCGGCCCTTTGTCGTGGTTGTCGTTCGTCCGTCTGTCCGTCACGGATGTACTGTGGCTAACCGGTGCAAGATAGGGCTTAGGTTGCTATTGATCACTTATTGGAAGTCGCATACCGGCTTTCAAATGACATATAAATCATTGACCTTGGATGAACTTCAAAGTCAGTGACAACCAGTACGGTCTGTCCCACCCTAGCGATAGCTGGGCTTTCTGCAATCTAAAGCTGTGATGATAATTCTGCTATATAAACGGCGGATATGCTGCATAACGAAGCTGTTATGGCGTGTCTGTGCATGACGAATCTCCATGGTTGACTTTATGATTGAACAACGAGTTTTCGGCGGCGACGCCAGACGACGGACGGCAAGCGAACGGGTCCCGCGACAATTCGCTAACAACGCGTCCAGCCAAGGACGCCTCGTGGTGGTCGCTTGCTGGCTGGCGCTAACTGCTGGTGCTCCGGCCGCTAGGAGGCGCCACACGCCGGAATATCTAATTCGACGTCATCGCGATATGGTCGGCGCGTCGAGAAATTGCAATTTTAAGTCGCCGCCGTGCGATGACGACGCTGAATTATGGGCCACCGGGCAGGCGTCCCCAGTAGACCCACCACCGCCGTGACCAGCGACTCGGCCGCGCTGGTCCACCCTGACATTCCATTTGTCTTGTTAATACAAAGCGGTCGGTCGGTCGGTCGTCAGACGAAGCTGCATGGCTGCCTGCGCCTCCAAGGACCGCAGACCGCGTTCGTTAGACCTGCAGACCGCGCCAAGAAATTCGTTTGCGCCTATCGTTGTCGTCTCCATTCTAGGCGCCGATATTGTGGAAATCTGTGGCAGCGGCGTGTCGGATTATGC
>Ga0209146_1000619_pt1 | contig 10577 bp, 2 predicted proteins | sample WorMetLIZAISLAND_2_FD_187402 | JGI IMG/M metagenome (GOLD analysis project Ga0209146, IMG submission 187402) | Marine gutless worms symbiont microbial communities from Max Planck institute for Marine Microbiology, Germany - Olavius geniculatus... | ecosystem: Host-associated > Annelida >...
TTGTAGTACTGTATGGTAACCATTACATCTTACAAAATTACTAAACTCCATTCACAAAACTTAGCCAAAAATAACATATTAATAAAAACACTAACAATTTCTAACATGTCGTACCGTGGCAAATAAACAAGTCACAACATCAGCTATTCAAATCCGTGTATGGAAAAGAACAAAAAAAAATCAGCTGGGTGAAAAGGTAAGCAAGAACAGTAAAAGAAAGAAGCCTAAGCATTCCAGATATAGACCAACAACACAATACTTGATACAGATTGGATTGGGGCATGAATCACTTATCACATGACGAGACAAAGGAAACAACTACAAATGCGAATGAACATTACAAGGCATGAAGAGGAAAGATAGAAACAAGAAAGGGTGGGAAAAATGTCACAAACGTGACATTTGGCAGAAAACTGACACAATAATACATGTAACAACAATGTTACCACTCACCACTGTAACACATCATACTCACAGCACACGCAACAGAAATAATAGTATAGAATATAATAGCACAGTATTACATTCTGCGGCTAAAATAACAACTCAATCCAAGAATACAGCACTCACTAAAATACCTCCTTATAATGTCCTACATCTTCACAAATACTCTACTGCAGATTCTTCATGTGACAAACTAAGCAAACTGGGAACGTGTAAAAAGTTATCAAAATGAGACTTTCAGATAAAGGTAATGGACATATACTGGGCACGAATTTAGCACTATGAGCAGAGCTGTGTAATATGATCACTGACTAGTGACTGAGTAAAAACAAAACAGTGGGGCAGTAGTGGTGTGGTGTTTGTTACTCGCAGGCGAGTTTGCTGTCAAAGCTACTCAGAGCTATGCCGAAGGCCTGCAGAGCACACAGTGGATAGCTGTAGTCGAGCGTAAACACATCTTCAGACACTCGACCGAACTGCATCACAATGTAGTCAACTGCACACAGCCAGACAGTGACGTAAACAATACATATAAGCTAGGCCGCTAAGCCACCGACTAAGCCAGCCGCAAACATTTTGCTACACTCTGCTGCTGCTGCAAAAATCATGGTTTGGCCGCAAAAAAAATTGTGTCTAAGCCGTCGAGAAAATAGCAGATAGCCTAGAAAAATTGGTTATTATTGGTCTGTGTAAACACTAAAAAAACTACACCGTGCCGTAGAAGTTACATCTGCAGTATAAAAGATCTGTAGCTTTAATTTATCGATGATGTATACTCAGTCAAATTTTCACAGTAACTATTCTTTGTATGATTTCGGCCACAGAGCTTGCTCCAAGATTGTGTCATTCATCATCCTGTTTATTAAGAGAAATATCAAGCATAAACATAAAAGTGTCTAAAATCGTGGCTAAGCTGATATTTAAGCCACAAAAAAGCTAAACCAGCTACAGAATTAACAGCTAGCTAGCTTAGGTATCTAATATAAGCAATGCAGACATCACAGCAACGACAGACAGTTATCAGTCCAACCACAGTGTCAGAGATCAGACACAACAATGTCACATACACCTGGTGTGGTCTAGTGGTTAGCACATTGAGTCCAATCAACACAGATGCTCTACGCCAGGTCCGGCTACTACTTGGACAGGTGACTGTCTGCAGGCAAGCAAACTATCTCAGTATGTAACTGACCATGCAAGTCTCAGCCTCTTATCCCTTCATGGCAGGTTAATCAGGTACCTGCCTAACTGTCTGAAGTTGAAGCATGTTGGGCGTTGGGTGGCAGGGAACACTGCATGATCACATATGGCAGGTGTAGCTCTGAGCTGGGTTCCCATGAAGTGGCTCATAGCAAATGCAGTATGCACCTTTCAACCCTTTTAACCTTACTGTGATCTCAGCATCACCAGAATGGAAATGTCTGCCCAATAACGTCAGATACTGTCAAAGAAGTTTAGTCAAATTCTTATCATGTTTTTAATTCCACATTTCATTACAGTCAGTTTCCTCGCAACACACTGTACAGCACCTCTGGGCCAAACATGATGGACGTTGTATCAAATCTCGAGATCATATGATGAAACAATGACGATAATAATTCACATTCACTCCTGCCCTCAGTGGACCACCCAAGACAACTTTAAATCATGTTATCATCATCACCGTCATAATTTATTCGCCCAAAAGCAGCACGACAGCAGAACAGTGTGGGTAAACCATAACACTGGATTGTAAGGCAACAGAAATTGCACTAGCAGCTTAACAGAGGTCTCACTGGTTTACAAACAAGAAAGTAATGTGAATATAAACTGTGAAAATGTGTAGTGAAAAATAAAAACGGAAAAATTAAGAACACCGTACCATCACTATTGTGGACAATCTGGAAATTCTTCACCGATGCCTGGGTAACACGACCGTGAAAGTTTAGCACGTAAGACTGCGTGTCTAGAGAGACAAAACAGTCCATGACCAATGAACACCACAGTGCAGAATACACACCAGTGTAACTACACAGTGGATGGTGTTGTCCACTTTGTGAGGATATAACAGAAAATACTGTCCATTGTCCCTCAAAACTCAGCACAAATACACACAATAAACATAACAAAATAAAAATAACAACAATTACATACCATGCAAATGTGTGATGTAAACGTAAGACTAATAAAAATTACACCAACATAACATGTTGCCATAGGAGCAAAAAATATCAGTAGGTTTTTTTAGATAAGGAAATAGAAATGCTATGCTAAATCACAGTAGCTTTTATGATAAGCATACAACTGCCCACAGTGGACATAATTCAATCGCGAGATATCGTGCATATTACTCCTACAGCACTTAAACAATATCTTGTCATTTTCTGTCATGATCAACATGTAACTCACTCAAGTTCATTCAGGACTGAGTTATTCTGACACCAGATCAGTAACGATTTTTCATTGAATAAAGACATATGAAACAAATAAAAAGAGCAATTGTAGCAAGTTGATTTGAAAATGGTTGCTGATCGTTCACAATTACTTCATGTTATATCAAGTTATTTGGACAAAAAAACTGTTTAGTTAGTATAGTCCTATTGCTTTTCAATCAACAAGCCAAGACAGATACAAACACAGAGATTCACAGCAATACTCTCAGATTCACATTATACAGACAAGACATAACAGACAGACCTTCGTTCCAGACGGGTGCCTTGTTGTGTAGTTCCACGATGTTCTCAAGGTCTTTACGTTTCCAGCATTCAATCAAACCGTCATTGTCCTGTGTGACACAACAATATCTCATTCTAGCACATAAACAAAAAAAAAACTAATACTGTTTTAAAAGGAACTGAAATAAGAGACGTTGAAATGGAAAGCATTTTCAGGTAATTTTAACACAAAAAAATTCAGAAAAGATTAAATCAAAATTGGCATTAAATGACATTTTAAACAATTTTTATTTGAGACAATGACAATGGCCTCATAGATAACTGCTTGACTCAAAAACAATTGAGCAGGTTTTATTAGATACAAAGCAAATCACATGACACTTTGACCACTCTTAGTTTATTCATTGTAGATAGGGTTAAATAAGACAGACTAAGAATATATGCTCTACGTAGTAAACTCATCTGAAAGCTATGGAGCATCAGCCAACACTTGCCACCCAATGCACGTGAATGCACCCCACGTTTACCTGCTGGTGCTCAATTTACCTGACCGAAAGGGAAAAAGCTGAGTTGATCTCGGTCATTGGTTACATAGCAAGATGGCTCACCAGTTGCTAGTTCAAAGACAGTGACCTATTTAGATACTAACTGCGCCTAACGTATGGCAAATAAGTTGATCAGAAGCAATGTGTTAACCAATAAAGATAGACCATGACACAAGGCATACAAAGTAGCCAAAAATAAAACTAGACTCACCTCCACATTTTTGCACAGTGGTGAGGAGTCACTGTTGAGCACGTAAACTCGACTTTTAGAAGTCAACCACGGTCCTGTTGCTGACTGCACAGCCTTCACTCCCGCTGCCCCTGTGGTCAATGGACGGGAAGGACTAGCGATGACAGTACCGGCTGGTCCTGCAGGGCTACTCGGCAGTCGGGATGTAGCACCAACCGATGGTCCTGTTGGTGTACCAGGCGCTACTGGCTGGCTCACTGATGTAACTGGACCTGTGGTTCGTGGTCTGAAGCCAGTCCAAGGACCTCGAACAGAACTGGTTGCTGTTGGCTGACTGGGCTGTATCGGTCGAGGTGGGTTCCCTGGTGAGGCACTGACTGGCTGAGCTGGCCCTGGTCGCACACCAGGAACAGGAGGCACTTGGCCGACAAGAGGACTACCGATGCCAGTTGTAGCTGGTGTCACAGGAGCATGGTTACTCGGACTCGTAACAGCGGAACCTGCTGCTGTGGGTATGCTTTGTAAAGAAGCCGTTGAAGAGACTGGTCTAACCTGACGAACAACTGGCCCAGCCAGCCTTGCAGCAGTTGACTGCTGAGTCTCCGGCAAAACTGGCTTCAGGGGGCCAAAAGGTCGGTTTCCTCGATGCAATGAAGACAGAAAAGACTTGAAAGCGGCTGGTGAAACCAAGCTTTGCTGTGTTGTGCCCGGTTCGATTGCATGTGCAAACGCCAGACGAGGCTGAAATGGCGGAACCAATACGGCTGTAGAAGGGACAGGATCAGATGCTTGGCTAAGCTGAGCTCCAGCAGAGACTGGGGAAGGAAGTGATACAGAAGTAGCATTCACTGCACTGGTCGCAGATGCCAGCAAAGTACTTGACGACGTCGATGATGAAAGATACCACGGTGTAGGTGGCGGTGGACAAGATGGCACTGCAGAAGAAGGCACAGAAGAAAAGGACACCGGTGTAGGTGGCGGTGGACAAGATGGCACTGCAGAAGAAGGCACAGAAGAATAGGACACGTTCAATGGAACAGCAACCTCAGGAGGCACGGAATACAAGTTGGCTGGTGGTGGAGGCGGCATGTGCATCAACTGCTCTGATGCCAGCACAGATGAAGTGCATGTGAGTGGCTTCTGGTCAACTGTTGCCAAACTTGCTGACACAGGCGACCTAGACGTCGAAACTACCGAAGCACTTGATACGCCAACTGCACTCGCACGTAACTCGAACCCAACTCCAATACATGACAGTGGAGGCAATGGAGGCGGTGGCATATCTGCAACAGTTGTAGCAGTGACTGTTGCAGTCACAGAGACTGCAGTGATTACTGGCATCACTTTATCAGTGACAGCAGACGTGGATGTTGCTGTTACACTTACTGGCTCTGAGACAGAAGCCGGAGACACATCAGCAGTAGCTGAAGATACCCTCGCATCAGATGGCCCACTTACAGGTGTCATTTCTGTGGTAGAAGCATTGCTGGCACTAACTGACGACAGCAATGCTGATGATGAAGTGATGCTACTAGCAGAACTTGAAACTGATGCTTGCGGCTGATAGGCTGCATTAACAACCGTGGTACAAGTTACATCAGATGCTGCTGTTGACACTACAGCTGCTGACTCTACAACCTTCTCATTCTCCATTCTATCTGCTTCTTCAGCAGCAAATATTTCCTCTAGCTTGCATTCAGCGATGTCGTACATATCCACAACCGAATCCGACAACATTTTCAGGTGTTTGGATGTAGCGGGTAAACTACATTCTGCAGCAGGCGCACCTTTGTTCGAACACTGTTCACCGCACTTCCGAGATATCAGCAACAAAATGCTGGAGTTGATTTTACTCGCAGCAGACGTCAACAAACTGCTGAGTTTCTCTGTGGTTGATTCCGTTTTTGCTGGCTGTTCTGCAGAAACAACTGAGGACAATGAGCCACCACTCTTCACTGCACTGCCAAATACAATGGACACCTTACCAGCAGGTCGTTTAGCCGACCATGCAGCATCGTCAGAATTTTGTCTCACCATGGCAGACTTAGTCTTTGCTGCGGCCACTTTCTTCTTCGCTTCGACTGCTTGGCGAAATGCCCCCATCAATGCATTATTGTTGAGTTTAGCACCTTTTCCTTTACCGGCAGCATCTGCCTCGGAAAACAAATTACTGTCTGGAGTATTCGCAGTGGGGTCAAATAATGCCAAACAAACAGCCCAGAGAAATCCATTTTCTCTCATAACTCTACGAATGCTGAATGATTTCATGTCGGGAAAGCTACAAACTTTCATCAGTAAATCAGTTTTGCCATCAATGACGTGCTGCAAATACGGCCATGTCTTGCGAAAGGGATTATACATGTGACCCGTGGGTACATCAGTTGGGTCAAATGCCATGTCAAAGTTTGACGATGGCCACACACCATATGCATCAGTCATCTCTGACATATAAGCATCTTGGTAGTGACTAGCAGCACGTGCAGCAGCAGCAAGTGCAGCTGGACATGGTTGTGATTCAGAAGCAGTTTTATCAGGTTCAACTGAAACTTCAGCATCAGCAACCCTGTCGACAGACATCGCTTGTGCTTCAAAAACCTTTGGCTGTTCTGTTTCAACAACTTTAGCAGGAACTTCAGTCATCTGACTGGGCACTTCTTCCATGTTATCCAGCAGAACGCCAAACTTCTTCCAACCCGCCTTGCCAGTATCAGTGGAGACTTCATATGATTCTGATGATATGGCAGAAGGAGCTTTTTCATTGGACCTTCCAATCTCCTCAGATGCCAGGTGATTTTTCCGTGAAACTTTTGCAGCATCAGATGTCCTACTTGAAGTCTTTGAGTCTCTGTTTTTCCGGGCATCTGCTAAATATTCTGCCTGCTCTGGTTGTCTTCTATGTGCACTTGCAGCAACATCACGTCTCTGCACATCCACCAAACCTTCTTTTTGAGATGTCTGCTGCAGTGCTGCGGGCCTATTACGCCTTACAGGCTTCTCAATCACATCCTTACCAACATCACGCCTTCTCTTTCCATCCACTAAACTTGCTTTCCGAGATGCCTGCTGTGGTATCGTAGGCTTGCCAGGTCTAACAGGCTCATTAAATACATTGTCACCAATAGCACGCCGTTTCTTTTCTTCCATTAACCTTTTCTTCAGAGCTGCCTGCTGTGGACTCATAAGATTCTTATGTCTAACATTCTTCTCACGTACTTGATCCTCACCAACATGACGCCTTTTCTGTCCATCCAGTAACCCTTCTTTTCGGGCTGTCTGCTGTGGGCTTACAAGCTTTGCATATCTAACAGGTGTCTCAGTTAAACCTGCATCAACATAATGCCTTTTCTGGGCATCCACTAAACTTTCCTCCTGCACTATCTGCTGTGGAGTGATAGGTTTCCTGCTCACAGGTTGTTTGGGTGACTTTGTTATGCTCTCAGCATTTGTTTCACGAAGAGTGGCTGCACTGATTGCAGACAATGGATGCATCTTCATAGCAGCATTCTTAGCACTTATTTCGGAAACTGTGTTCATGGAATTCACCTCAAAAACTGCAGATCCACCAGGTACCGTCAGTGAAGACAATGGATGCAGTTTCTTTGCAGTACTCTCAATAGCATCGTCCAACGTGTCCGATGACAGCTGAGACATTCTCCCATCAACCAAATTGTTATTCTTTGCATCAGCAATTTCCTCAGCATCAACTAACTCTATCTCTATGACAGGCAGTGCAGAATTATCACCATCACTGCTCTTAACGTCAGCAGCAAGTAGACGATTCTCAAGAACCACAGGGGCCATTGTCTCCAGAGAACACTGAAATGAAGATATATAGCAATGATCATGTATCACACCGTACAACTGACTGCTTGGTTCATACCACTCATCAACAATGCTCAAACCGGTTGACTCTGCGTCCACAGCAGACTTTAACTGATCTTCATGCCTCGCAGACTCTCCAGATTCGACTTCGTCAATGACAGCACGGCCGGTGTCAGCACAGTTCACAACAATGTTGCCATCCTCATCGTACAGCATGAAGTCCGGGCTGTCTTCTTCTTCTTCGTACTTTGACGGTGACGTCAGGTTGTCTCTGGCTGACATGTCAGCATCTGCATCTCTCCGTCCTGCTCTCCGCTTATCACTTCTCTTCCAGTGGATATCATCATCCCTTTCTCTATCTGTCGTCAAATACTTTGTGCCATCTTGATGCACTCTTCTAGTTTTCTGGTACCTCTCATGGCCATAGTCATCATAACCTTGAGGTAATTTACGCTTTCTTCGTGTATCTCTTCTGTGGCGGTCAGAATGGTCACCATTAAACCTCGCCATCTCATCTTCTACATCTTCAAACAATTCAGACTCATCCAGTTCAAAAAACATATCATCACGGTCATATTCAACATTCCTTTGCCATCTGCTTTGGTCTTTCTTCCTAGCAATGTATGAAGTTAACTTCAACCGTTTTGCACGTCGATCGTCACATGTGACATTATCTGCATAAGCTTCAGTCTCCCCTGGTCTGACATTCGACTCATTGCAATAATCCACACCTTGAAAATGTGCATCAGACTTGACACACAGATAGTCAACATAACGACAAAACATCCTATAGAGACCATTGGTAATGCAGTCAGACTGAAGAGAAGATCCAATAAAGATATCAGGCGGGTCAGTGCACTCGATGCCCATCTCTGTCATCAGATAGCAAAGTTGACTTGACAGCCAGGAACAGGCATCTGCAACAAAGCCACCAACTGATGGATATAACAAGCTCACAGATGTACTTGAATTATCCCTCCACGTATTCAAAACAACCTTCTCAAGTGGTTCTTTCAAGGCCCACTGATGCAAGCACAGCATGTGAACGTGACTGACCAAGCCACACTCGATGAAGTGACCATCACAATATGTCTGAAAGGACAGCTGACCAAGCCGGCTAGATGTTCTGTCACGATACGGGGAACGTACAGAAGTGAAGCGCGGTTGCTTGCCGATGAAAGCACTGTTGAGATCTCGGATGAAGCCGTGCTGCTGAGCCGTTGTGAGATCGTCAATCTCGCATAGACTAACCAGCATCATTGGGTCATCGGGATCTTTGTCCAGCACGACAAAATAGGAAAGATCCGACAGATGATGAGAGAATTCCAGTTTGTCACTCGTCTGATAGTTCATGAATGGAAAGCCATCTTTGTAGCCTGACAACTCGTCATAGACTTTCCGCTTTCTTTTGCGGGGAATGTGCACTTTTGTAATGGGTCTCTTTGACCTATGTTCCATACCACCGATGCTGGTTCGAGAACGTTCTCTTAGCGCTGTTGCACGTGGTGCATCTGCAGCTTCTGCTCGACGTTTTCTGCTGCACTTCAAAGGCGAAGCATTTAACTGTATCTCCTGATTTAGGCGGCTTTTCTCACGAATTTCTGTTTCTGTGGCAGCACCCTTCTGAATATTACGCAGACTGTCAGCACTGGCCACGTCAACATTTTCATGAACAGCCATCTTGCGAGCGGACTCCTGCAGCTGACTTACAGAACTCTGTGCTGGCGTCTCGGCTCCATTTTCTACAGCAGCTTTCAAGGCTTCGTTCACTCCGAAGTAAATCGACGTTGACGGCACATCTGCAGACCGTCGTGGGTCACACGAAGGCAGGATTAGCACCTCAAGAAGTAGACCTTCTAACTCGGCCTCTGACCTCACCTTCAGGACTGTTCCACACAACAACAACTCACAGTGCACAGATACATTTGCCATTATGGTACTTTCATAGGTACCATACCAGTAACTTCTGTCAGACAGTGCTAACATGCAAAGAAAATTCCCCCATATTAACTGAATGACACTTGCACAAAGTTGTTTTAAAACTGTCAACTATCCAGTACTAGGTAGAAGATGCCACAAGAAATCTGAGCTAATGCTCATGAGACGCGCGAGAGCCTATAGCAGTTCCTGTTCGCAGGTTGTCTTGGTCTGTCTCTATCCATTTCGTCGCAATTCAAGCTTCTGCAGCGAAACATCATTTAAAAAATCACATAAACCCCCCTTTTTAGCATTCAAGATCATTCAAAGTCATCAATGTTGGCATTCCTAAGAAGCTCATCGCCAGTGCTTGTTATGATAAGCAGCATGTCTGTGTCTATCTGCAACCATTTTTATGCCAGGCAAGCCAACAGCACTTTAATAACCACTTTTAGAGGGGTACCCCACATTAACACCCGCCTCCTTAAACCTAGAGGGTCCAGACTTTGACCACTAAAATCTACATTCAATAGTGAAAATTTCATAGGCAGGTTGTCTTGGTCTATCTCCAGCCATTTCGGCGCAATTCACTCTTGAAAAGCGAGTTGCAGCCCAAAATCGCAAAAAAATCACTAAAAGCCCCTATTTGGGGGGTTCAAGGTCATTCAAGATCATCGATGTCAACATTCCTAAGAAGCTCGTTGCCAGTGCTTGTTATGATAGCAGCATGTCTGTGCCTATCTGTAGGGACCAACTTAATTCACGATTTCACGGCCGTGACATTTTCCGTGAAATTGACCTCCTTCCGTGAAAAACGCTGATTTCCGTGCAAACCGTGATTTTTCGTGAATTTTAGCGCTTTTAGTGTAATTTATGACAATTCCAGAGTTTTATCAGCAGCTTTTTTACGGATGTTGCTGTTTGCTACGTGTCGCACTTCAGCACTAAGTAGTTGACATTGACTATCACCACACCTCGCAGCACCAGGGGAAGCCCAACCATAAT
>Ga0209146_1000624_pt1 | contig 10544 bp, 7 predicted proteins | sample WorMetLIZAISLAND_2_FD_187402 | JGI IMG/M metagenome (GOLD analysis project Ga0209146, IMG submission 187402) | Marine gutless worms symbiont microbial communities from Max Planck institute for Marine Microbiology, Germany - Olavius geniculatus... | ecosystem: Host-associated > Annelida >...
GAGATAGACTAAGATTACCTGCGAACAGGAACTGCTATAGGCTTTCGCGCGTCTCGTGAGCTTTGCTCAAATTACTTGTTGTTTTCATGTTACGAACGAGCAAAATCCGCAATGCGGCCTGGTAAAACGACCGCGTACTAAATAATGCATAACATTCGCTTTGTAGCGTCTTTGCCAGCTGCAAGAGCGGTAGTAATTAACCCTACGCTCATCAGCAGCTGCTGAAAGCATGCCAAGTAGGCCTACAGTTGCTGGCCAATTCTGTCCGAATTTTAAGAGAAATGTCATGTAAGCCAAACGAACTAATTAACTGAACTTTAGCAATCTCAGCACTGTTCACAGTGAATCAACAACATGACAATAATTATAGGTGCAGCAATGTTAAGTGTTTGAGCAAAAACGTTTTTTGCGCAAGTAGAATGACGTTCAGTCAGTCGATAATGATAAGACGGCGCACTGAAATTGGACTACGTTAATGTATATTCGCAGATTCTGAAGTTCCAATACATTTGAACTCACCACAATTGCTACCTGTCATCATTCTTACTCATTGGCCTACGTAATAGCCCCATAAGACCATAGTCTTATATAGAAGCACTAGGTGTACACAAAAACGGTAGTTTACAACACTCGTGGTGCACAATGTAGTGTAGCGACGCGTTTTGGGTATGTCAGAATCTCTAATGACAGTTTTCATCGAAAATCGTCCGCAAAGTGTGCAGTGAAAGAGGTTCTGAAAATCGGTTTGGTGAAGCAAATTGTTCCCAAACTCGTTCACAAACAAGTAACAAATTTACTATACACCTATACGCGTATTATTGTAACTTAGTTAATGGTGACAACATAAAGTTATACACCTGGTTAATGGTTAAAGGTGAAAAACTGCAAACATATGTCGTGTCAAATGTCGATATACAGCAAACAGATTCAAGCTTTCAGACTTTTAAAAGACTAAAGTTATCTGAAATAAACGTCATAATGAGCAGCAAAACGATAACGACAGCAACTTCCTCGAGAACTTTGCATTATTAATTTCACATGCGTTGTACAGACAAAAGACAAAAAACAGAAGAAATGCTATACTAACGAGTTCCGTCGAATCTGGTGGCGATGGTGTCAAGAAAAGTGTTCTGTGGCGCGAGGAGACCTTTGCGAGCTGGCATCTTTCTTTGCGATGATGACTATGCTGCTGCTGCTGATGATGATGATAACGATAACTTATGACGACGCTTAGTGCCTGCAGTGAAGACTGGATGACGCTGATGTTACAGGACATCAAACGACGACGACGAAAACAACGAAGACGACTGATTCAGCGGGCATGCAGCACTTGTGACGGCGGCAGCGCATCATGAGCGACCACGCAGTTGACGAGTGACGACTTTTGTCACCAGGGCACACCGCGCGATGTACAGTAGTTGTCGTCGTACCACTCATCTCGACAACTCAATCACACAGTCTCATTTCGTCGTCGTCGCGTCCAATTCCATCTCACGATGTACGACGACTTTCATCCTTACTTAGCTCTCGCTGCTGGCCCGGCCAGCTCATCTTACCAGTTCTTTCTCTCTCACGGCCATAATGACAACAGCGAGTCGATGATAAGGCGACCGACACATTGCCGGATGCGTGCGTTGTTGCTGTGGCAACGTAGGCCTACGTAGTCTACACGCAGCCGGTGCGGCGCAACTAGCCGTTAAGTAGCTGCTATCGACGCACGCGTAGAGCGACAAACACAGTTTGCCGGCGGTCCGTCGCGGTGCCTAGAAGACGTGTGTCAATTGCTCTACGTGGCGCAGTGATGCCGTGGCTAACTGCACGCTGCGGGCATGCAATGCAATGATGCTTTAAGGTCCATCCACGCAGGTGTGCTGCGATGCGGCCTTGCACGGACGGCGCGCTATTGACATAATGTATCGCCGTTCACCGGCACTTTACATCACGCCGTCCAGCAGCAGCAGCAGCTACTCTGCAGCTGTCCCGTTACACACGATGCTATTTCGTCACATGCACATAACCTGTTGCACCAGGTCTCACACAGCTGCTACAATAGCTTCCTATTGCCCAGTCTTCCTTCGTAGGCCTAGTATTAGGGTGTTTACACGATCCAGCACACGTCCAGCAAACTTCCACCAAATGTATTCAAAATGCACCTGCTAATTGCTGGACGTTTGCTGGATCGTGTAAACACCCTATATTTGACACTGCATTGCGATCATGAACTGATCCTATAGACATTCACGCATTCTTGCATTCTGAGCTTAACTGCCGAAGAACCGCTGGAATAGTTTCAGCGTAAACTCAGTGTGCACTGCAGGCCTGTCAAGTGTGAAGTCGCCAGCGATTTGACCTCGTCGCCCGCTCACCAGCGCAAATTCAATTATTACCTGCTGACGATGAATGTCTTCCATATTGATCCCGATTTGTCTTTATTCTTTAAGTTGCATTGAATTTGGGCAGTTAATTCTCAAAAAAATTAATTTAAATTGTTGCCACAATATGTCATATTTTAAGGCTAAATGCATCCAACTCGATTTCGGCTGGGACTCCAGACCGCTTCACGGTCCACTGAGACCCTACTGCATGGAGGAACCAATAATGACAAAAGTCGCCAGGTCGATCTCAGCCTCAGTTTGCCCCTCGCAACTTTACACATTGTCACAAAAAAAACCGTGCCACTTTTTACACGCGACAGTAAAGTAATGCGCTATAGGCTCTAGCGCGTTTTATCTATCGTAGATGCGTCCGTCTGTCCGTCCCTCCCTCCGTCCGTGTGTCCGTCACATGCAATTGTATCAAAACGGCGTAAGCTAGGATCACGGAATCGTCACTGTCGGCTGCCACAAAGACTTTAGTTTCTGAATCGGTAAAGCTTTTTAAGCAATTATAACAGTACATACAAGAAATTTGAGATAATGCTCACGAGACGCGCAAAAGTTTATAACAGTTCTTGTTCGCAAACTGTCAATCTATTTCCAGCCATTTCGTCGCAGTTCGATCATCCTTGGAGTGTGCGCTGCAAACGGGAATCCCAAAAACAATAAAAAAAACTTTATTTTGGAAGTTCAGGATCTTTTAAAGTCATCGATGTTGATACGACTAAAAAGCTCGTCACTATAGTGTTTGTTGTGATAGGCAGCATGCCCCTGCCTACTTGCAACTGTTTTTCACGAAAGACTGGCCAACAACGTTAAAATAACGACTTTTACGGGCGTGCCACTTTTTGATGCCCTCGTGCGCAGGTTTTCGTGAACCTAGAAATCGGGACTTGGACCATCGAAATCTACGTTCAATGCTGAAAATTTCATACGCTCCTTTTCCATGTCTATTTTAATTGATTTCGACGCAATTCTCTCTTGAAATGTGTCCCGCAGCCCGAAATCGCCAAAAAACCATAAAACCCCTATTTTGGCGTTTAAGGTCATCCGAGGTCATTGAATTCGGTGGCAATCAAGAGCCAGTGTACGACTTCGTATTAGTATTAATAGTAACCTATCTTGCACCGTTAATGACATACAGCGACTTATTGGCTAAAAATCGCAAATTTTTCTTACTTTCCTTTTCATGTAGTGCCTTCGTCCGGGGTGACTCGCTATGAATTTGAGGAAAAGCTTTACGGTTCCTAAAACTAGAGTCTTTCCAGGCAGTCGATGGTGAAAATTTGGTGATCCTAGCTTGCACCGTTTTTGACTGATCCACCCGTGTGACGGACAGACAGACAGACAGACAGACAGAATTGCGATGACTAAGACGCGCTAAAGCAGTAGCTGCTTTTGCGCGTAAAAATACGTACCCCGTTATACGACGCGTATAATTCGTATTAGGCCCCTATGTAATCGATATAAATTTTTGGGTTTGAGAAAAACCACTCTACTACTTCGTGTGTTGGAATTGTTAAACAGTTTGTTGAGTACTATATGCTAGTAGAGGAAGCCACGTGTTTGTGTGTTTCATTGACTACAGCAAAGCCTTTGATAAGGTGAATTATTGGAAGTTGTTTAAGCAGTTGATTGACGATGGTGTGAATGGATGTATAGTCAAGATGTTAGTATATTGGTATTCTCATCAGCAGGCAATTGTATTATGGCTCAACACAAAGTCCAACTCTTTTTACATTGGTAATGGCACTAACTGCTGCTATTTGTGATATCTACAAGTGCAAGTAATTTGAGCAAAGCTCATGAGACGCGCGACAGCCTTAGCAGTTGTCTTGATCTATCTCTATCCATTTCGACGCAATTCACTCTTAAAATCTACGCCACAGCCACAGATTCCAAAAAAACATTAAACCCCTATTTTAAAAGTTCGAGGTCATTTAAAGTCATTGACGTTGACACCAATAAAAAGTTTATCACTATTGCTTGTTATGATAAGCAGCATGTCTGTGCCTATCTGCAACCGTTTTCACGCTACATCAGCCAATAGCGGCAGATTAACCACTTTTTAGGGGAGTTGCTGTCTTTAACACCCGCCTGCGCCGGCCTCCTTAAACCTAAGGGGTCGGGACTACGTTTAATGCTGAAAATTTCATATGCAGGTTGTCTTGGTCTATCTCCAGCCATTTCGTCGCAATTAACTGTTGGAATGTGCGCTGCAGCCAAAAATTGCGAAAAAAAACTCACCAAAACCCCATTTTTAGGGGGTTCAAGGTCGTTCAAGGTCATCGATGTTGACAAATCTGAATAGCCTGTCACCAGTGCTTGTTATGATTAGCAGCATATCTGTATCTGCAACCGTTTTCACGCTACACAAGATAATTGCGGTAAAATAACCATTTTTAAAGGAGTAGTTGTCTTTGATGCCTGCTTGCTCCGGCCTCCTTGAACCTAGAGGGTCGGGACTTGGCTGCAAAATCTACGTTTAATGCTGAAGATTTCATACGCAGATTGTCTTGGTCTATCTTCAGCCATTTCGTTGCAATTCAGTGTAGAAATGTGCAGTGTTATGTTATTATGTTATGTTATTATCGTGTCCTTTACGTTACGTTACGTTACGTTACAGACAGTAACTTTTTCGTTATCTATGGTTGACGTCGTTGTTTATATCTATTGTGTGTAGTTAAATAGTATAAAATTGTCGCTTTTTGCATACGCAGTTTGAATACGACTGTTAGTTTGTATTCTTTGTGAAGTGTCTATTTGCCAAACTACACTTTTAATACTATATCTTCTGAATAGTGGCTATTAGGCTATATTAGGCAGGCTCCCAGCTGTTTGCATATGGATGGGTCTCTTTTCCATTTAAAACATTTTGTTTTTAAAGTTTATGTGCTAGATTAAACTGGCAGTTTGTATGTCAGTTTTTCAGTGCAAATCATGTATCGTATTATATCGCATAGCCTAATTAGTTAATTACGCATAAGTACATGCATTAGTATCGTTGTGTTGACAGATATTTATGACATTAATTATTAGAATAGGCCTATAGGTCTGCGTCGTAAAATATAATTATTATATTAAATTTTATAAGTCGTGTATGACTAACTCATGTGTAACACGTTCTTAATGGCGTTTAAAACGTGGTTAAACACACACGACACGAAGTAGCATGCCTATAAACTTAGCTCTAACAACATGTTGCCATTAAAAAAGCAAAAATCGGCAACCGGAGAAGCTCAAGACGCCGTACATAAAATGTCCGGGCTTCGGTAATAGTTTTTGTTCGTTTCATAACTACTTTTATCGTTTTCGGTATTTACTCCGTTTCGTTGTGGCAGAAGAGGTTTTGTTTATGTTTCGGCAACAACTCAAAAGTTTCAAAGACTTCGGTGGCGCTGATGTAGCTTTAAGTTCAAGTTTAAGTCACCCGAGTCAACGAGACTCAAGAAAATGCATAATAATCTGCCAAGGGCACGACATTGTAACGTTCTGCGCATAGGCCACTTAGCCGAGTGAAACCTTTGCCTAGGCCTAGGCCAGTAGGTTGCGCTCGCAAGCATAGGCTATGTAACGTGGCGTGTTTGACCTCTTTATACCGAACAGCGAAAGGCAGTCTCATCGGAGAATTGATATAAGTAAGTGATAAATATCCGTTTGCATTATGCTGTAAGATTTGGACGAAAATTTGTTAAGAGTTCAGTTTTTTTAATCGAAAGAATGTCAGAAATATATTGCCGCAGTACTCTGTATTTGAAGTGAAGGGCAAAAAATAACTTGAATTCAGGCCCCTATAGCTTTTCTTTCGTAGCTTGATGCGACATTGTGCAGATAAAAAGATGCTTCACGGCTGTAGCATGCTATAGCTTTAGCACACTGTAATAATGTGATATACACTGTGTTCGGAAAAAAGTAACCCCTTATACATTATGCTATAGAAATGCCAAACCTGAACAAAATTTCGTACACATAATCCCCGATAAATTTCTGAAACGACCACCAAATTTCGTTGAAAAACAATATTTATTAGCGACGTTATTAATTGTTGATTATCGATAGCAAAATATCTCCGTTACCAGTATGGCGCTACGTAAATAAACCCCTCTGTAGTCTGTACATTTGCGTAACTCCAACAAACAACATCTGATTCTAACAAAATTATACCTCAACAATGCGTCATCCATTGGCAATCAACGTACTAAATTTCAGTTAAACTTGCCAACGCAAACAACATTTACAGCAGCTTTTGTGAGGTTACCCCAAACCGTGAAGTGCCCGGTGTTAAGCAACCACACGCACATTGTAAGCCTAGGCTTAACTGTCAAACTGTACGCGATAAACTTTTTTAGCACCATACCATTTTTCTTAACAGTTTAATTACAACACGAAACACGATCATCTGTAGAAAATATTATTTGCTATTCTTTACGTTATTCTTTGCGGTCATTGCGTCAACAAAAATTAACTCATGATCGAGCAACTGCAATACGTAACGCCCTATTGGTAACGCAGATATTTTGTTATCGATATTTAACAATAAATAATATTTTTCAACGAAGTTTGGTGATCCCTTCAGCAATTTATTGGGGATTAAGTTTACGAAATTTTATTCAGATTCGTTCAGATTCGACTTTTTATTGTACAATGTCTAGGGGTTACTTTGTTCCGGACACAGTGTATATGCCTTAGTACGCCTCGAATACCCGGTAGGTCCAATTTATGTGGCTATTACTTTTGCTCTAAAATAATTCACCCTCACTGAGGGCTTTGAACCACAACCCCTTCTGCGATTCTGAGCACGCCACTATTTTTTTTGATTCAACATTTACTGTTTTGTAGGCTATGTTGTGTGGGTTCAGCACTTCTTAGTGCTGTACATGCATTATGCTTTTTCTGTTTCACTTTTGTGACTGTATTTGGTTGCCAATAAAGGTTATTTTCGTCCGTCCGCGAGCTTCGAATATTGGCAACTGCGGACCGCAGGTCCACAGCTGGTGGTCCGTTCACCGCTGAGTTGACAAGCGCTAACCGTAAGAGGCGACTTGTCAATGTTGGCCTGACCGCTCGCCCGACTTGTCGCCTACCTACAGCGCCGCATGCCACAGTATCTCTATACTCGCCTGCACAGTTAACTGTGGTCCGCTGGTCGTAGGCCTGCGCCAGATTACAGCTTTCTATACACAGCGAGTAAGCGATATATCACGAGCGACTCGGTCGATCGCCAAAGGCTTTGTACGACAGCCAGCCAGCGACAACACGCATGTTTGTACCTTGCTTGGCCGACTAATCTAGCCCGCTACGCAGCTTACACAGGTAAGAACTGATAACGTTATCTATGTCAGTGCACATCACAGAGGTTGTCACGTAGCTTTGACTAGAATTTTAGAAGGACTAAGATTGCTTCTAACGCAGAAATGTTAGCACTTGCTAGTTTTGTAAATGGGAGGCCAATGGTAGTCAGGCTTCGCTAGAAATAGCTTCTTTTCCTGCTACAAATACGACGTAATTTTAGCCATTTCTCTCTGTGTTAAAGCTGATCCATTGAGTAAGCTTATCGAGTTTCAATACTCAGTGGACCAGCATTACACGTACAACAGGTAAATCGTATTGCCGTAATGACTTAATAGCGGGTGAACTTGTTCTACAAATCGTGGTCACAAAATGGTCACAAGTAGGCCTACAAATAGGTCTAAAGAGATCTGAAGTTGCACAAACAAGTTACCAACCACAGTCTGCAACAGACCATGTCACGTAAATGACTTTAAAACTTTTACAGTTCTGCACTTACAAAAGTCGGACACTGGTCAATTTTTTACTCCTCGCGCGCTACGTTCCTAACGTAGCGAAGAGGAGTATATGAAATCAGTGTAACATCGAGGACCGACTGACGACTGACCTCTGTTCTTGGAAAAGCCTTCCTGGAAAAACTTCAAACGGCCATATCTCCATAACGGTGCTAGATAGACACATGGTCACTATGGATCACCCATAGGAAGTCGACCCCCGGGAGTCGAATGGTCACGTGAACGATGACGTCACGTAACCCCAAAATGTCAAGGTCGTGACTCCATTATCTTTGAGACGCCATATCTCCATAACGGTGTCAGATAAACGCATGCGTTGAGGTATAGCAACACAAATGGCAACAAGCGTCATTGACCACTATTAGAAAGTTTTTTTTCTCTCAGTTCTTAAAATTAGACAACATTTTATGAACTTCGGAGAGACAATTTTCGACAACGACTTCGACGCCAGTTGCTATAGTATAATATTAAATGGGTCTCAACTAGACGTCGGGTCCTTAATACCAACCGAAAGGAACGAAAAAGCTCTTAGAGGAATAGAAAAGAAAATGATGCGCGCGAAGAGTACATTAGATTAATTTTCTTGTGTATCGTCATTTTCCCATTTTCACCCTGCCCTGTCTAGCCAAATTGCTGCAAGGATCACGCACGAGTAGAGGGTAATATTACTCTCTACTCGCACATCTGTGATCACGTTTGTGCTTAACGAGTTTCGTTTGACGTTGCATGGACTTAACTAAACCACAAGGTCACGTATACGTCGCATATTATCGTGATTGTCACAGGGGCCTAATAATTGCTATTGCAAATTGACGCAATACGCCGCTCATGTGTACTATTGTATAGGCCTAGGCCTGTACTACGTAGAAGCATAGACAGAATGACGTTATTACACCGTGCCATTAACGCTGTAGTCCAGGGTTTCCATCATGGACATGCTTAGCCAATCGGCGGCCCTGTTCCAACTATGCATGAGCAAAATGAAAGTCAACCCCTCTTCCCTTTCGTCTCCCCTTTTGCTTTTCTTCTTTTTGCTTCCCCATCCCTGGTCATTGCCTTCCCTTTCCCCTTTCACCATCCACGCCAGGGAATCTGGATTCTGGGGAAGCGTTGTAAAAGCTCCTCCAGCGGGGACCGGGGCAAAGCCCCAGCCGCAGTCAAATTTTTGTCGCATTGTGTAGGCTTAAAAATGCATCTTCTTGCAGAACTTTTTCTTCTGGTTTTTTGGTCAGCAATCTGATGAACTAACTGTATATGTTGACCTAATCTGTATTTGTTTTTACACGCTGCGTTGCAATAACTCTTTTGGTTAAGCGAATACATGTTCATTGTATTGTGATTATTATTGCACATTTTTCGTATATTCTCCTTTTACTACCATTAGTTTTGGTAAAGAAAATTATAAGCTCGTATTATACTGTTCCTACATTTTATTACCCATCGTTCATGAAACCAGCTCAGTTTAATTCAACATTATTACTATCTGTGTTTGCGCCATAAACACTTCAAAGTTGTTGAAATAAGCAAACTAATTTATACAAATTTTTTTGCGTCCAAAAAGGCGGCCCTCTAAAATTTGCGGCCCTGTTCGGCCAAACCGTTCGAACGTGCTTAAGGCCGACACCGGCCGTGACTGTTCCACAACTGGCATAGCCTCAAACTGCACTTCGATTTCAAGTTCTATTTTCGACTCTTTCCAAGAGACGCTCATTCTCCCTACGCAGGGGGGATATACCTCATTCGTGCATGCTTATTTCCGATCCCTCGGCGTGCACGTTTTTACCGATGAATTGTACAACACCAAAGACAACGTAAACTCACTCGTTGTCGAGTATGCGTTGTCATCAGTCTAGTCAATTTCGCGCCAAAACAATATGTCGGCTAGCAGGCACGTGGTGCTGCAATTACACGAACGGAAATTGATTTCCGTCAGTATGATGCCGGCCGTTAATAACAGTAGCTATAATTATTAAGCGCGACTTACCGTTCGAGACAAGTGTTGCTCAGCCTATACAATTGTAACTCCAGCTGTTTATCTTCGAGCGTTAGCTACGCGTCGTGTGAACCAAAATGCAGAAAGTGCTCTTCCAAACTTCTACAGACTGTTCTTCCCCAAATCGTATAAACTCGAGTTTTGGAGGGAAGTAGCGAAATGGGCTTTTTGTTGGGATAGTTATACTCCAGTTAAATTGTTCTGAGAAGGTTATCTTAGATGGCTGTCTTGGCGTCTCAACGTTCCCCATACCTCCTACCCGCATTCATATTTCGACTTGTGCAGTGTGTCGGTGTCGTTTTTGAGACTTTTTCTTATCACGTCTTTATTTGACTCCCAGTATTTTTTTCTGTCGACACCACTGTCTATATC
>Ga0209146_1000626_pt1 | contig 10520 bp, 8 predicted proteins | sample WorMetLIZAISLAND_2_FD_187402 | JGI IMG/M metagenome (GOLD analysis project Ga0209146, IMG submission 187402) | Marine gutless worms symbiont microbial communities from Max Planck institute for Marine Microbiology, Germany - Olavius geniculatus... | ecosystem: Host-associated > Annelida >...
ACCCTCACCGACTGGGGGCTCCATGACGCCTACCGCGCATTTCATCCCCAGGCCGACGACCGCTTCAGCTGGTTCGACTACCGCAGTCGGGGGTTCGAGCGCGACCCCAAGCGCGGCCTGCGCATCGACCTGCTGCTGGTCACGGCCCCCCTGCGCGAGCGCCTGGTGGATGTCGGCATCGACTACCACATCCGCAGCATGGAAAAGCCCTCCGATCACTGTCCGGTATGGGCTAGCTTCGAGCCCTAGCGACTGGATCCCGAAAGCCGATCGTCCACCGGATACCCCGCCACTTTGGGTTTTCGGTCCTGAACGCAACCGGGACAAGCGCGAACAAAATGCATATCGAGGAACCGGAAGCTACCGGCTTCCGGGTGCTGACCGCGGTCGCGGCAGCCCACCAAGAGGGGTAGGTTGCCCTGTCCTGACCGACTCCTGTTCGCCCCTTCTAAGATTATGCGTTCCGACTGTTTTTTTCGCGCCCGACCTGTGAACGCCACCTATTAACGTTGGCGCGTGAAGCATCAAGAGTCCCGCTGGACATCACTGGTAAGGGGCACCGTCAAAGGTGGTATTACGAAGGCCGGTACAACTCGCAGACATCACTGAATCAAGCAACATCGGAGGTGGTAAGTGGAGAATGTCGAATTTGAGGTGAGTCCGGCCAAGGCGAGCGGCGGTGCCTATTTCTGCACCGTGACGAGCGCGGTCTTCTCCCGTCCGAAGCGCATTTGGGGCAGCACTGCCGCCGATGCACGCAATAACGCATCGCGGTTCGTCGGGGCGCTCTCCAACCAAGGCACGCTCCGGCGCCGCGTAAGCCCGCGCGGCGCCACGATTGGCGCGCTGTCGGTGGCGGGCGGCGTAGCGGCGGCGGACGGGCCACTGCCGATCGGCGACATCGTCGGTGTGGTTATCCTGCTCGGCACCCTGGCCTATCTGAGTACCCGCACCGCCAAGGGCGAGGCGCGCTGTGAGGCGCAATACGATCTTGACATTGCGGAATGCCGCCGCGTGCGCAAGCGGTCCTGCTACGCACAGGCCGCAGTGCGCTTCGCGGCCTGCCTCGCGGGAAAACCGGTCCCTCCACTCAACTACTGAGGATCGCGCCTATGGCCTTCTATCTCTATCGCGTCGCCGGCGAGACCCGCAGTGCCTCGGTCGGAGACCCCGAGCCGAGCGGAGCGGGCGATTTCGCCGTTGTGCTGACGCTCGACCCAAGCGACCCGAAGGAGCGCCGCATCTATGGGCTGAGCCCGGAAGACGCCCTCGAGAATGCACTCACCCTCGTCGCGGGCCTCGCGGACCGCGGCGAGGTGTGGCCGAAGTTGTAACGCGGCGGGGACGTCAACGCAGTGCGTAGCCAGGGTAGGTTGGCGTAGAGCGAAGCGAAACCCATCCTTTCCGAGCTATCGGCGAACATGAGAGGCGCCAACAAGCCCATCAACCTGACGCCGTGCCCGTTAGGCATTCTGCTCTTGGGCAAGGCTCGTGATCGGGCACGGCGCAGGTTATGGCAACGATATGCGTCTGTGTTTTCGCTTCGCGGACGGCAATGCCTATGACGTCGAGATCGTCGATTACCATTGAGGGCCAAGCCGTGAATAAAATGCGTCCCATCCACCCCGGCGAGATCCTGCGCGAGGAGTTTCTGATGCCTTACGGGCTATCGGCGAGCGCCCTGGCCGTCGAGCTCAAGGTTCCGGCCCCGCGCGTCAACGATATGCGCGAACGCCGTGCCGTCACGCCGGACACCGCGCTACGGCTCTCACGCTACTTTGGGACTAGCCCCGAGTTCTGGATGGACCTGCAAACCGCCTATGAGCTGAAGACCGCCGTCAGAGAGGTGGGTGACAGGATCGAAGCCGGAATCTCTCCGCGGATGGCGTAGGCCGCATTCGGGTTAGTTGTCCGACCCCGGGCACTGGGTTCCACATCCGCTGCTCGGTACCGGGAGCGAGGTTGCCGCCGCACTCCAAAGTTTCCCCCGAACCGCTCCGGCTCGCTACGTTCACCACACCCTACGAATTGTCGACATCATCAACAAATTTTTCCAGTTCTTCATCACTGGTAAATTCTGGAAATTTCTTAGTCATGGCAATACTTCGATATCTGAATTTTTGGCGGCCTGTGCAAGCCTCTTATCCAGTGTTGCCAATGGTAAACCTTGCCTTATTGCTAACTCCAGATAAGCCGCGTCATAGCTGGTTAGCCCTTCAATTCTTGCTAAGGTAATAATGCTATTAAATGCTTCAACTGGGGTTGAATGCTCAATGGATATAGGCAATAGCCGTAATAATTCCAGTCGGGTAGTTACATCGCTGGCAGTGATTCTATTTCTTCGCTCGGCCTGTAGTAAGACGTTGGTAATTTCCAGAAACCAGAGGGAAGGGACAACCGCCCCATGATCTCTAACCCTTTCCAGTAGGCTGTCCGTTACCTCTGAGGCTTCATCTTCAAAGCACCATGCGGCAACAATGGAGCAATCTAATACAAATTTGCTCACTTTCTGCCTTCGTCTCTAAGTTCCTTCCAAAATAAGCCATTCAGCCTAACGCCCTTCCTGATGGTTTTAAGCTGTGCTATCGCTTTGTCGACTCGGGTTCTGTCGGCAGTAATTTCACGAACAAGACGGGCGACAGGTTTACCATGTTTGGTAATAAGCACCTCCTCCCCGCTTATCACTTGTTCCAACAGGCTGGAAAGATGGGTTTTTGCTTCAAAAGCTCCAACAGTAATCATATTATTTGCCATCTCTATTCGGTTGCCCTGCTGGTACGATTCGCTGCACTCACCACACCTTACGAATGATGATAACCGGCGTCCTCTTCTCGCGTCGGCAGGGTGTAGCCGTCTTCGACAGACTCGGAGATGTAGTGACTCTCGCCGAACCACTCGCCGAGGTCGATCAACCGGCAGCGCTCGTTGCAGAAAGGCCGCCACTTGGATGCCGGAACCCAGGGGACCGGTCTGCCGCAATTGGGACAGGCAACCGTCTTGGGAGATGTGTTCACGTGCAGTGGCAGTGCGAGGAGAAATCTGCGGGTGACGGATAGACTAGAAGATACAACAGGTGAGAGTAAAAGTGGTGTCTTCTTGCGAGGGGGTAGGCCGCCCAGTCTTTTCCGTGCTCATGAAGCGGATACTGAAGCGATTCTTGTGGCCGCTGATTTCGGGAAAGAGGCGGTCTCTTTCCTTCAGGGTAACACGCACCAGCTGGGCCGGGGCCTGGGCGTTCAAAGCCTCCTGAAAAAAGCCGCCGGCGGCGGTTACCTTGCGCGGCTCGGCGCTGGTGCGCGCCAAAGCGAGGGTCAAGGCAACGCTCTTGTTCACCGGTTGCAAATCCCTCATCCAGTCGCTTAAGCGCCGCTGACGCAGCTTCAACGGCTGCCTCATCCAGTAGTGGTATTGGGGTATATCGAAGCTGCAGGTACCGCCGGGTATGCTGCTGCGTTTGGCAATGCTCTTGAGAAAGCCGTCCTGGCGTAGAGATTGCCCGATTTGCCCGCTCGATTGGTGCAGCTCGGATGTGGCCTGTCGTAGGTCATCGAGCGTCTTTTCCAGGGTCTTCAGATCCACTCCGGGCTCGTGCTGTACCCGGTTCAGCGCACTCGTGTTTCGCTCCAGCTCTTTCAGCAGCCCGGTCTTGATGTCGCCCCGCGTGGTGATGGTGAGGATGTCCAGGATCCCTTCGACCGTTATCCGCGACATCCATGGGTCCTCCTGCGGGAGGAAATGGGCGACCTTCTCGAACAGGTATTCGAGGCGCAGGAGGGTACGAACCCTTTCGTTCAACGGATACTCGAAGGTCAGGCCTGTGGACACGATCATTTTCCTGCGTGATTGGGACTCGCCAAGTTTTGGTACCGCGCCCGTGGATGGGTAGCGCCGGTCCGTTGCAATCGGTCAGGCGTCCAAAGCCACCATGAGCTCGTCGGGGATGTCCGCATTGTGATAGACGTGCTGCACGTCGTCCAGGTCTTCCAAGGTATCCATCATCCTGAGTAGCTTTTCGGCCGTTTCCTGATCGGGCTCGATCCGGGTCGCGGCATTGAAGGTTACCTCGGCGACTTCGGTGTCAAAGCCCGCACCGGCCAGGGCCTGTTTGACGGCGGAAAAATCCTCGGGGGTCGTGATCACATCCAGGGAGCCGTCATCGTCGACCACCACGTCTTCCACCCCGGACTCCAGCGCAACCGCCATGACGGCATCTTCGTCGGTGCCGGGCGGGAAGCTGATGATACCCTGCTTGGCGAACAGGTAGGATACCGAGCCGTCCGTACCCAGGTTACCGCCATGCTTGGCGAAGCCGTGACGAATCTCCGCGGCGGTGCGATTGCGATTATCGGTCATACAGTCGACCATGACCGCGGTACCGCCCGGACCATAGCCCTCATAGCGGATCTCGTCGTAGTTTCCTCCCTCGCCCCCGCCGGCGCCGCGCTTGACGGCGCGGTCGATGGTGTCTTTGGGCATGTTGGCGCTGAAAGCCTTGTCCATCGCCAGGCGTAGTCTCGGATTCGCGTTCGGGTCTTCTCCTCCCTCGCGGGCCGCGACCGTGACCTCCCGGATCAGCTTGGTCCAGATCTTGCCGCGCTTCTTGTCCTGGGCCGCCTTGCGGTGCTTGATGTTGGCCCATTTGCTGTGACCCGCCATCGATTACCTCGCTACCAGTATCTTTGATGCGGTTCGCGGTCGGCGACGGCGCAGTCCGGCAATGGCGTACCGCGCTCACCGCATCCTACACCCGACGCGAGGCCCGCGCGGGCAGGCCGCGCGGGGGCTCATATGGGTGTAGGTTGCGTTAAGACCCCGGCACTGACGTCGCAGGAGATCAACGCGCTTTTGTGCGTCGCAACGCAACACGCTTGTCCCGACGCAGGAGGGATCTTTTCCCCTAAACAGCGTCAAATCATTCAGGATTGCTTTTAACCAAACAGCTTCTTAGTCCAAATTCAATTCGGCGAGGGCGCGTTCCTTATCCTTTGCCGTCAGAATCTTCCCCCTACTCAGCAAAACGTTTCCCTCTGCGTTTCGCCGAATCACCGAACGAGCAATTTCATCATTGCGCTGACTCTGATCCCGAAGGGGAACCTTTTCCGGCCGGCTCGGGGTGAGTTTCGCCAGCAAATCAAATGGTCCCATGTTATCTTCCCCCAATAGTCTTAGCACTTTATAGTGGGAACCTTACTTCGCATGGGTATCTATTTTCAAGATACCCTCTTATGGGCACCTTGAGAAATTCGAGGTGCCCTAATGTCATTTCGAGCGAAGCGAGAAATCTTGTGCCCAAACAATACCATCTACTTCGTGTCTATCCGTTGACGAACCGGAACGGCAAGGTGGGGGGTAGTTTTGAAGATTTCTCGCTTCGCTCGAAATGACATGCAAAACTCGCCCTATTCCATCGGCTGCTCTACCTGCGAGGTATTCAGCTCCTGCTTGATGGCCTGTTCGATGTCCTTAACGTCCATTCCTACTTTGCCCTGGGCTTCGGACTCCAGCTCACGCTCCGCCCGGCGCCGGCTGCGACGCTCGTTGTGATACGCAAGCCCGGTTCCGGCCGGGATCAGACGGCCCACGATGACGTTCTCCTTGAGTCCTGTGAGGCGGTCGGTGGAGCCACGCACGGACGCTTCGGTGAGAACCCGGGTGGTCTCCTGGAACGAGGCCGCCGAGATAAAGGACTCGGTGGCCAACGAGGCCTTGGTGATGCCGAGTAATAAGGGCTGGTACCGGGCCGGGTGCTTGCCTTCGGCCTCCATCCGCGCGTTCTCGGTCAACACCGTCGTACGTTCGGCCTGCTCCCCGCGCAGCAACCTGGTGTCACCGGAGTCGGTGATCTCCACCTTACGCAGCATCTGACGGATGATGACCTCGATGTGCTTATCATTGATCTTCACACCCTGCAGCCGGTAAACGTCCTGAATCTCCTTGACCAGATATTCGGCCAGGGCCGTTACCCCCTTGAGGCGCAGGATGTCATGCGGGTTGAGCTCACCGTCGGAGATCACCTCGCCCTTCTCCACGTGTTCACCCTCGAAGACGTTGACGTGGCGCCATTTGGGGATCAGCTCTTCCAATACCTCACCCTCATCCGTGGTGATGATGAGCCGTTGTTTGCCCTTGGTATCCTTGCCGAAGCCGATGGTTCCCGATGCCTCGGCGAGCAGGGCCTGCTCCTTCGGTCTACGGGCTTCGAACAGGTCCGCCACCCGCGGCAAACCGCCGGTGATATCGCGCGTCTTGCTCGACTCCTGGGGGATCCGCGCCAAGACGTCGCCTACGCCCACTTCAGCGTTATCGGCAACGCCGACGATGGCGCCCGCGGGCAGGAAGTAACGGGCGGGGATCTCGGTACCGGCAAGATTGAGCTCCTGGTCATGCTCGTCGAGCAGCTTGATCATGGGCCGCAGGTCTTTGCCTTGCACCGGGCGCTGCTTCGGGTCCGTGACCACCAACGAGGTGAGCCCTGTCACCTCGTCCGTCTCACTCTGCACGGTGACGCCGTCGATGAAGTCCTCGAACCTCAGACGCCCTGCCATCTCGGTGATGACCGGGTGGGTGTGGGGGTCCCAGCTCGCGACGACCTGGCCGCCCGGCGCGGCATCGCCGTCACCGACCTTGAGGGTCGCGCCGTAAGGGACCTTATAGCGCTCCTTCTCCAGCCCCACTTCGTCGGTTACCGTCAGCTCACCGGACCGTGATACGGCCACCAGGTTGCCGCTGTGATGCCGCACCGTTTTGAGATTGTGGAGATGCACGGTACCGGCGGATTTGATCTCGATATTGTTGACTGCCACGGCACGCGAGGCCGCACCGCCGATGTGGAAGGTGCGCATGGTCAGCTGGGTTCCGGGCTCGCCGATGGACTGGGCGGCGATGACACCCACCGCCTCACCCATGTTCACCTGGCGGCCACGGGCCAGGTCACGGCCGTAGCATTGGACACAGACCCCGGTTCGGGCCTTACAGGTAATGGGGGAGCGCACCTGCACCTGGTCGATGCCCATCGCCTCCAGCATATCGACCCATCCCTCGTCGAGCAGGGTGCCTGCGGGGCAGATCAAATCGTCCGTCAAGGGCCGGTGGAGATCGACCGCGGTGACGCGCCCGAGGATCCGTTCACGTAGCGCTTCGACCACGTCGCCACCCTCGATGATGGGCGTCATCAGCAGCCCTTCCTCGGTCCCGCAGTCCTCTTCCAGCACCACCATGTCCTGGGCGATGTCTACCAGGCGCCGCGTGAGATAACCGGAGTTGGCGGTCTTCAACGCCGTATCCGCCAACCCCTTGCGTGCACCATGGGTGGAAATGAAGTACTGGATGACGTTCAACCCTTCACGGAAGTTGGCGGTGATCGGTGTCTCGATAATGGAGCCGTCCGGCTTGGCCATCAGGCCGCGCATACCGGCGAGCTGCCGGATCTGCGCCGCGGAGCTGCGGGCCCCGGAGTCCGCCATCATATAGATGGAATTGAAGGAGTCCTGCTTGCGCGCTTGCGTGATCTGGGTCTCGGGGGCGGCGAGCACGCCCTTCACTGACCGCTTCAGGTTCTCCGCCCGAATGGCGTCGATATCCACCAGCTCCCGGAGCCGCGTCCGGTAGTCGGCCAGCATGGAGACGACCTGTTCCCGAAAGGTCTCGAGCGCGATCTCCCCCGCGTTCAGCCGGTTTGCGGCTTCCCTGACCTGTGACCGGAGCTCGTTGAACAGGCGTTGAACGATGGCCCAATCGGCCTCATCGATGACGCTCATCACGCCTTGGTGATACAGACCGATCAGGCGTTGTGCCTCGAATGCCGCATCGACGTGAGCCAGCTCGCCACCGAGCTTGCTCATCATGGCCTTCGCCACCTGATCGTTGGTATGCGACCAGATGTCCACCACCTTGTTGTAGCGCTCACCGTTGGTGACATAGCCCGAGGCATACTGGACTTCGATCTCCTTCACCAACTCTTCGGCGGAGGCCAGGATGTTCGCTTTCTCCTCCGGGACCACCATGTCGTCGAGACCGATGGAGATGCCCGCCCGGGTCGCCATGCGGAAGCCCAGGTACATGAGCTGGTCGGCAAAGATCACGGTCTGCTTCAACCCCAACACCCGATAGCAGCGGTTGATCAAGCGCGAAATCGCCTTCTTCCCCAAGGCCTGGTCGACCAGGTCGAAGGGCAGGCCGTCAGGCACGATCTCGAAGACCAGGGCCCGACCCAACACCGTCTCTTTGATGGAGACGAGCTCGCGCCGGGTGCCGTCCTCCTTGGTGAGCACCTCCCGAATGCGTACCCTGACGCGGCTGTGCAGATCCGCGTGGCCGGTCTCATAGGCACGCCGGGCCTCGTCGATGCCGGCGAACAGGCTGCCCTCGCCGCGGGCACCGATCCGGTCGCGGGTCATGTAGTACAGCCCCAACACCACGTCCTGGGAAGGCACGATGATGGGCTCGCCGTTGGCCGGCGAGAGAATGTTGTTGGAGGCCATCATCAGGGCGCGGGTCTCCAGCTGGGCCTCCAGGGACAGCGGCACGTGGACGGCCATCTGGTCACCGTCGAAGTCCGCGTTGAAGGCGGTACAGACCAGGGGATGGAGCTGGATGGCCTTGCCCTCGATCAACACCGGCTCGAAGGCCTGAATCCCCAGGCGATGCAGGGTCGGGGCCCGGTTGAGCATGATCGGATGCTCGCGGATCACCTCTTCGAGGATATCCCACACCTCCGCGGTGCTGCGTTCGACCATCTTTTTCGCGGCCTTGATGGTGGTGGCCAAACCGCGCAGCTGCAGCTTACTGAAGATAAAGGGTTTGAACAGCTCCAGGGCCATGCGCTTGGGAAGCCCACATTGATGGAGCTTGAGCGTGGGGCCGACGACGATGACCGAGCGTCCGGAGTAGTCCACGCGCTTGCCGAGCAGGTTCTGGCGGAAGCGTCCCTGCTTACCCTTGATCATGTCCGCCAGGGACTTGAGCGGCCGCCGGTTGGTGCCCGTGATGGCGCGTCCGCGCCGCCCGTTGTCCAGCAGGGCGTCGACCGCTTCCTGCAGCATGCGCTTCTCGTTGCGCACGATAATATCGGGGGCCACCAGGTCCAACAGCCGCTTGAGCCGGTTGTTGCGATTGATCACGCGCCGGTACAGATCGTTGAGATCGGAAGTGGCGAAGCGTCCGCCGTCGAGCGGGACCAGGGGTCGGAGCTCCGGCGGCAGCACCGGCAGCACGGTGAGGACCATCCACTCCGGACGATTGCCCGACTCCTGCAGGGACTCCATCAGCTTGAGACGCTTGCTCAGCCGTTTGATCTTGGTTTCGGAGTTGGTGGCCTCGATGTCCTCGCGCATCCGGCGGACCTCCGCCGGTAAATCGATGGTGCGCAGCAATTCGTAGACGGCCTCCGCCCCCATCCGGGCATCGAACTCGTCGCCGTTCTCTTCCAGGGCCTCCAGATACTGCTCGTCGGTGAGCAGTTGCCCACGTTCCAGGGTTTGGACTAGACCCGGATCCACGACCACGAAAGACTCAAAGTAGAGGATGCGCTCGATATCGCGCAGGGTCATGTCCAACAGCAGACCGATCCGCGAGGGCAGGGACTTGAGGAACCAGATGTGGGCCACGGGACTGGCGAGATCGATATGTCCCATGCGCTCGCGGAGCACCTTCGCCAGCGTAACCTCCACGCCGCACTTCTCGCACACGACGCCCCGATGTTTGAGACGCTTGTACTTTCCGCACAGGCACTCGTAATCATTGACGGGACCGAAGATCTTGGCGCAGAACAGCCCGTCACGCTCAGGCTTGAAGGTCCGATAATTGATGGTCTCGGGCTTCCGGACCTCGCCGAAAGACCAGGAGCGGATCATGTCCGGGGAGGCTAGACCGATCTTGATGGCATCGAACTCCAGGGCCTGACCCTGCTGCTTCAGAATCTTGAGAAGGTCTTTCAAGTTCATTCCTCCGGTATGGATAGCCCGGGGTTGACGTGCCCAGGAATCAGGGAGCTGATACCCAACACCATTATGTTAAACATTACCAGTCAACAAAAAAGAAGGAAAATTACGAATCACGCGAATCCTCGCTAAATTGTCATCCCGAACCAAAGGGAGGGATCTTTTTCGCGCCGATTCGTGCGATTCGTATGTTAGCCCATGATATCAATCTCGTTTTCTTCACACCATTCTAAAAGCGCCGATTGCTCTCGCTGGTTTTCAAAATTGTAATTTCCAGAATCCTCTTGATCGATCTGTAATCCACGAATGCAAGGCTTTCCACCTCGCTTATCTGATTCGATAGTAATGAAATCTTGATGATTCATTTTTGTTCTCACCAATGAAAGTGAATTCTTTCACAATCTCGGGAGCGTAGGAGCCAACAGTTCACATAGGTTGGGGTGAGATCGCCCCGATAGGGGCGACGAACCCCAACGGCTTTGGCTCGACATAGCAATTCCCTTGGGGTTCGCAGGCTCACTCCAACCCACGGGTTATGAACCCCTCATCGGATTTTTCCAGAACAACTTTGTATCTCATTTT
>Ga0209146_1000628_pt1 | contig 10511 bp, 9 predicted proteins | sample WorMetLIZAISLAND_2_FD_187402 | JGI IMG/M metagenome (GOLD analysis project Ga0209146, IMG submission 187402) | Marine gutless worms symbiont microbial communities from Max Planck institute for Marine Microbiology, Germany - Olavius geniculatus... | ecosystem: Host-associated > Annelida >...
GTCCGTAAAAGTGGACTTTCGTTTCTCAGTTTTTTTGCAGGCCACTTTGGTAGGCCTTGGTCGGATAGCGCGACTTCATAATTAAACCGTCCATATTAAACCCCTAGCAATAGATACTAGTGGATTTTTTTTGTTTACTGTCAAAGTGTTACGGAAACAAAACTATTTGTATCTAGTCTCTTATGCTGCAGAATTTTTTACTTCAGTTCAGTGAGTCACTTTTAATGACCAGTCGTTTATCTCCTCAGCTTTAATATATACGTTTCAATACATAGATTTTCACGACAGGCTAGGTCTATGCGTCGCGCAGATCGGAGACGTTATAGAAGGTTGGTCGCGAAAAAAAATATTCGTAATCTGAGTTCCGACATGGAAAACTTTTCCGAATCGTAAATCCAGTTGTTAGCCTTAAGAGTAAGGTATTACTTTGCAGTGCATTGTGCATTGCTGTTTGATTATTTTTCTATCATTTTTTGTGTTCACGGGTGTACCGGTAGTCATCACTTGGCAATTCAATTTCGATATTACACAGATCGTTTTCACATAGCGAACTCTGTCCGTCGATCGTCATGCCCAGACGTACACACATGACGGACGCCCCAGGCTTTGACGACAACAGTCAGGTTGGACCTACGTGTATAGGCGCAGTCCAGCAGTATTCTGTTTGTATAGACAGACCTGCTATTGTATGCAGCGACACGTACAACAGCTATTCCTGTGTTCATAACGCAATCCAGGTGCCAATACACATGAACGTAAGCGACAGATGGAGCTCGTTTTGTGAAAAATGCACGAAAATGCAGACGTACATGTAACTTGGTTGGAACGAAAATTTGGAAGTTTGTTAAAAACTGACGGTAGCACAACCAGCAACCACAAAAAATTAAAAACACTCAGTAAAACACGCGTCTGCGCCGAGCTTATTTTCTTGGCTGTCTAAACTAATTGTAGCAGTGAGGCAAAAATGTCTAGATTATTATGGATTAGTCCTTGAGTGAGTAAAAAAATTTTCTTATAATTCCAGGAACCATGGACTCGGCCGGTGGCAATGCAAGCCGCGACTGTTAACATCCGCTCCGAAAACTGTCGTCAAAAATCCTCCCCCCCCCAAAAAAAAATCGTGGATTTGGTTGCGATCATTTACATTTTCAGGCCACAATTCATAGTCGTGAATTTAAGTGTTCATCCTAGACGAGGGTGTCAAAACCAGCGTCGACATGATATGCGCATACGCGGCCGTCTGTCCAGTTTTCGAGCGTTTCAGGCGTTGACAGTAAATTAGTTCACCTCACATGCTGTGATTAAGCGAGATTATGCGCAATCCTAAGATTTTTGACATCCGATGACCTTGACCTTTGATCTTTTCAATTGTTAATCCCGCCCTAGGGAACATTTACACTAAATTTGGTTTTGCTACACTTTTTGCTTTATGTTTTTGAGTAAGAGGCACAGTCTAGTCTTTCCTTTTTCTAAAGACCCTAATTTATCTTATTACTCATTGCACCCTTTCCTTCCTCTCTACCCTTTTCACATTTCTTTCCCTGTTCTTTTCTTCCCAGCGGTATGGAGAGAGTTTCCCAGGCCAGGTTACGGGGTCCGTGGCTATTCCCGGTGGAAACGTTTTGATATTGGCACGGTGATACGTTTAGATCGCCGATCTGAGAATCTTGGACAAAAAAATGATACACAGGGCCGAATATTTGACCGGTCACCGCCTTGAACAGCCTTAGCCGGTATGTACGACCACCAAAATGATGGCCATAGGTACCGGCTAAGGCCGTTCGTGTCCATGCGGCGACGGCGAGCGCCCGAGGCGCTCGCACGGACACGGCGGCACCGGAGCAACTGCCCAACCTCGGCCGAAGCCTCACGGGTCGACAGTCCGCCAAGCAGCTGTCAAGCTAGCACTATCACAGAGTACCGCTTGGCCAGTTTTTGCCACTGCCTGCAGCAACCTCTAATATACCACCCAACCTACTCTAGATTAATAATGGTGTTCACAATTGTTCCTGTGCATCTTTGAAAAACAATAACCCTAACCCTAATCCTAAGCCCTAAGCCCTAAACACTACACCATAATATTAACGCAAATTCTAGTAATTAGCGCGTACACTATCTATAATGTCATTCGCTAGGTGGCGACTGTGATTTTTCGTTTTGACCGGTCAAATAGCCTACAGGCTATTAGGCCGGTTGCCGGTTGCCGGTCAAATAGTCACCGCGAATACACTAACCATAGCCCTAATCCTAATAAAATAATAATAATATCCTACTGCATTACGTATAGCACTAGTGACCACTCGCAAATCTGTTTGCACATACACAGTGACACATTCAGATCGGCGATCTGAGAATCTTGGACAAAAATTGATAGGTTCAGATAGCCGATCTGAACGTGTGATTATAGTTTTGATATTTATTATGCGATTTGGTGCATTTTTGTAGGCCTACATCTTAGCAGCGAATCTGCTGCTGCCCATGCGTTTCTGATTTCATGAACACCCTGTACTGTTAGTGTAACAGACTTTGCCGCTCGTTAAGTTTAATATCCGGAGATAAGTGGATACAGTATTTAGCCTGTAGGCCGATAGTCTGAGGTGTATCTGGAACGTATCTGCCGTGAGACTAGACCCAACGTTCTGCTGGCCCATAATGTACGTTACGTGTCTCGTAGGTTTGCTAAACAACTTGTGTGGCGACTGGCGAGGATAAGAAACCGCCCTGTACATAGACAGCAGAAGAATGTGCAACTGCATACCACGCAAGCAAGAATGTCGTACTGTCGCAAAGAAAACGCGCGCGCGATGCCGCACTCGTTTAATGCGATGAGATACACAGCATCAATGGGCTACGCTGACAGTGTGGGTTTATCTTCACTCAGACTTTTCTCTTGGGCTTCAAAAGATGCATCGTCGTTTATTACTACTCAGCCGCTCGAAAACTGATACTCGTTTTACCACCCCACGTAGGGTAGAATGCTGAGTCAACTTGGTAGCTTGTTACAGACCGAGATGGTTTGTTTACCTGTTTGCAGATAGTCACCCATCCAGGTACTAACCGGGCTCGATGTATAGTAACTCTGTTGATCGAACAGAAAGCGCTACCGCTGTACACCAAGCCAAGTAGTGCGCTGCGCCTGTAGCACTCTTCCGGTGAGGGTGCTTTCTACTATTGTGAATGCCAATACTTTTCCTGGGTGCGAATTGTCGAGTAGTTCATCTATCGATCTACAAGGGCACTCGGACGGAGAACGCACACCTCCGCTAACGCTCTCATTTTTTTCGTTGTGTACGCCTTGCCAGTAGGCCGCATCATGGGTCTTGTCCGTCCGTCGATCTGTCTGTCTGTCTATGATCAAAGATTACGGCCATCGGGGATAAAAAATACCTGGCGAAAATAACGCATATTTCGCGTAAATGTTTACGTACGTGAGGCGAATGACGCGCTGGCCTTCCGGCCGGCTCACACGCGTCGGCCGACTTCGCCCACTGCACACTAGGCAGCGGTGAGCGGGTAAAACCCTCGGACGGTAGATGGACGGCCGTATACATGTCGCTGTGAGGCGTGACGAGTACGATTTCCTTGCTTGTTCAGTGTGGGATGCCAGTTCGTTGAATGCTAGAACTGTGCTTCTTCGGGCAGGTCAACGCGCTCGGTATATATCCAAGCATTAACGTCAACTCAGCCTCACATATTTTTGGGGGTAGGTAAATCGAGTGTCGGTCTGGTTGGCTGGGGTTAAGGCGGGGCGCATTCACCTGTGTCTGGTCACTCGGGTGGCAGGTAACACTGTGTGATCCAACATGGCAGCTGACGCTCTGTAGTTTTGAGGTGGTTCCCACTATATTGCCGCTATACACACTTTTTATAGGGCGTCAGCATAACTTGCTATGCAGATGCCCTGTTTTAGCTATGACAGCGGTGTCTGTTTGTGTGTCTGTTCGTTACACCCTGATTCTGTGTGAAAACGACGCAAGCTAGCTTATCAACGATCACGAAGTCTTCACTGTCAGCTTCGCGAAATGCTCTATAGTTAAGTTAACCTTCCTGACGATGGGCGTCTGTCCGTCTGTGTGCGTGTGCAGTACTAAGCAGGTGTTAGGATGTCGCACACGACGACGACCGTAGTCACGAGGCAGGTCACCAGCTCCGGCGGTACGACTCACGTCACTACCGGCAACCGCGACTGGAACACGGGCGTCCTGTCCTGCGCGCAGGACTGCAAGACGTGTAAGCAACGATCCGTTACTTACTTACTTGTCGCAGCGTTTTCGTGTTTTCTGCCAGCGTAATGTTGCTCTTTATTGCCTACGTGTTTTTCATTGCTTTGCCTGTTCTTTTCGTCTGTCTTTTTACCCGGTCGCCTTAAGCTATTTCACCAAAGCAGCTACGCCAGGGGAGGGGTTGTTGAGTTGAGTTCTTCATGGTTTCGCTCGGCTTCATGTTGTTAAAGAATGTGGAAACTTGATGAAATTGTGGGCGAGCGATGTCTGCTTTGAGCTTAGCGGAGCAGTGCTTTTTCTAGTTCCCTCAGCATCAGCGGTCATCATTATTATCTGGAGGGGCAGGGCGACGTCAAGTTTGGACGTGCCAAAGGTAGCTTATTGTCACCTTCTTTTCAATCAGATAGGGGATCTGGGGTAGCGCTATAAGCTCACGTAAGGTAGTTTGGGACGGAGCGCTCACCTATGAACGGGGTTTCGCTTTGTTCAGCATTTACTGTGGGCCTTTCCCGACAGTATAGCTTGGCTAATGATAATTCTGTATCTGACAGACCTAATCATCAGTGCTCTTTGGGAAAACTGGAGACACGGGAGGGGAAAATCCTTATATAGAGGTTGCTGGATAAAAACTCTGTCAGAGAAGTGTTTTTGCGGGAACAGCCATTTGTTGGAATCGTGAATGACGATAGCTTATACTTTTTGCCTATTGTGTAATTACTGTATATCGGCGATACGTTGGTATATGGTTTTCGTTTGTACGTAACTACAATACAGGTTTCTGCGTATTCTGCTGTCCGCTGTGCTGTGCGTCGAAGCTGTCGAAACGCATCGGTGAGAATTGCTGCGTGCCGTGCTTTGTGCCTGGAGGCATCATCACTATGCGTACCAAGATCCGACTCATGCTCGGCATACGTGTACGTGCCTATATGCTTCACCACAATTGATACGTCTCTCTCTCTCTGTGTGTGTGAGTGTGTGTGTCTGCGTGTGTGTGCGTCTTCTATCTTCGTTTTCTGTTTCATTCGTAAACTGCACTCTGTCTCAATAAAAACAGCCCACTTGATAAGCGGCCGGTCTAATAGGCCACATTGCGGATCTCGCCCGTCCGTCTCTCTGTCTGTCCGTCTGTCTCGTACTAGCTCCTAACTCCTAACGAAGACGCAGAAAGACCAAAATTGATGTATGTAGGCATCAGTATGCCTAACTGGTGTGCCAATTTTCAGCGCAAAATGTCGTCGTATGTCAGGGTTGTGCCGTGCAATGTGTAGCTAAGCGGACGGCTGCATACTCTGTCGCCAGTGCGCTGAAATCTTCGCTTGTTTTTTTTCTGCTGCGCCTGATCAGTCTGTTCGATCGGCACCAACGTCGACGACTTTCTTTTGTCAAATTCAATTCAGCTGCAGTGACTGGACATAGGGGCCTAGCATTAACAGTCACAGCGTCTGGTCCTGCGCGCGATAACGTGTCGGGCAAGCAGTACTCGTGGGAGGGTCGAATCGAAAACTGCCTCAGCATAGATGAGATATCCTGTTGATCCGGCGGCGCGATTAACATTCTAAGCTCCCTTTAGCGTGCAGGAGCTCCCGCCGTTCAAATATAATGAGATTAACGGCACGGTACAGCACGGTAAGGCCATAACGTTGGGCCTACCACTACAGTTCATGCAGTGGACGGCACTGGGTCTGCTGTGGTGATAAGGGAATCAGTGTCCGTTGGACGTCCTGGGGTCTGCACCGACCGACTTGGGTTGCACCGGCCAGCCAGACATACAACTAACTAAAACGAGAACGAAAACGAAAACTGTCGACCGCGGAACGAACGAAAACGAGATTTATGCGTTGCAAGTCGATTAAACAAAAATGATTAGTAAAACGGCAGTTTACGGCGTAAAACGTTTCCGATAGTAATGAGCCCGAGACCTACTTGTGAATTATTGTTGACTTGATGACGTCTGGCTAACAGTGACAATGTCCGACGACCACCAGTTGGCAATTGCTAATTTTAATGGACCGTAGCTGATGCTGAACAACAATGAAATGACAATTTCGTAAAGTTACAGATTAATAAGTACTGTTTTGTTAGGTTTGTCTAACTAAAATTGAACTCAAACTATGTAAGAATAGAAGGTACTTTTTCAAAAACTATTGACAACTGCTATTAATTTGAGAACGAGAATATCTCTGGCACCTGCGGGTGGCACGCTGAGAGTATCCGTCGCTCCGGGTCACTGGTGGGATGGGGCGACACAGCACGCTGGCACTGCAGTGATGAAGTTCGTCTCTCTGCAGCTTCGGCGGGCTAACGGCTGTCGGTCGGTCGGTTGATTTATGCGCTGTTGATAGCGACAGAGTTAGTCTGCAAGACACTGAGACTGAGACTGATAGTGTCCTGTCCTGGTCCTGTCGGCTGCTGCTGCTGGTGCCGTGGCTGAAACGCAGGCGGCGATGTCACCGCCCGTATCTGCCGTCTAGCCAACGCATTCTTCTGCTGCCACAGTTCCACCGCAGAGGAACTGAATAAAGCCCAAGATCCATTTCGCACTAAGCCACTTGCTTCGATTTTTGTGGATTTCTCGCACAACATGCTGTGCAACATGCACAACATGCAAGATGCAAAACAAGTCTATGAAGCGAAAGCATACAACAAATCCATATCGGTGCGCATTTATAGGTCTATAGCGTCATATGTAGCTGTCGAATCAGAGGCGCATGTTTTTTTTCACATAAAAGGTAAAAAATTGTCCGATACTTGCTATGGCGCTTTTTATATGAGACGGACTCGAGACCAGAAACGCTTTTACAATCTCGGAAGTGGCAGCTGTTCGGCATGAGCTAATGATACCACGTCGCACTATGCGGCCGTCCATTGCCCGCCGCAGCGAATAGTGTTGGATATGTCAAGGCGTTGTAACTTGATGCCTATCACAGCTGCTGTAGCCGGAAGGAACCATGGTTTTTAAGTCAAGATCACCGCCGGATCAAGGAATTTTTTTCAAGAGTATCATTCATTTACTATTGCGATTCATGTGTAGAAAGCCAAGAATAAAACGTGACAATCCTTAGCACGCCATGCGATCTTCATTGTTTTGTCTACTTCATCGATATAATTATTCATCTGACTCATCCCGCATAGCAAGCATTGATTAGCAGTGGCGACCTACAAACTACGTGTTTACATAGGGTGGCGTGTTTATTCGACCGCATGTTTTAGAAGCTGCATGTCCAGAAAATTCGCTATGCGCTGCGCCGATCAACGAGAAATGCGACAAGCACAACGTGTAATTTCTCTGTAGAGGGCGATTTTTGAGTGCCCGGTTGATCCTGTTTTCTGTAGCTCATTTTAACCAACAGATTGGCAACAGTTAACGTCTATTTTCTTGGTCGTTCGTAACTTCGTACCCGGTACTGTATGTTCCGCCATTTTTATGCGCCACTGGGTATAATGCACGTAGTACGTACATGCTACATTTTCTTTTCGTCGATTTTGACCGTATAAGCCTACCACAATGCGGCCTGTGATAGTGAAGATCAATATGTTTTGCGAATATACTCGGCGTGTAAGTCGTTTGTGCGACAGCTGCGTTTCATACACAGTTCCGTCGTTTGCTTACAGCTATTATTATTATTTGCACCGAGCTTCAGCGTCTAAACGAAATAATTTACGGAATTACACGATAGGCTGTGCGTTTTTCCTGCGGTTCTAAAATTGCGTGCATTGGTCGCTCTTTCGTATATAGCCGCACGTGGTAGCGAATTTTATAGGCTACCTGAGCTAAGTTTCTTTACCTCCCCACGAACTCGTTTTACTTCGCCAAAAGCACTTGCTGTCCGTTTTATGCGCGTAATCACTGACACACTGTAGTGTATCTCACCAACTTGTTAACGAATTTTGACGAAACTCTACAGCGGGGGGAAGACGAAGAGTGGCCCAAGGCTAATCAGATTTTTGCGGCGATCCAGTTTAGAATTCGAAAACCAGGGTTCTGTTGGCTTTGTGGCTTAGAGGGGCAACGTGTTACCCTCACGCTAAATTTCAGCCTGTTGGAAAATGTTTTTTAAATAAATAACTGCAGGGGCAGAAATTCCCCGTTTTGGGGGAATTTAGGGGCAAACTTGAAATTTTGAGCGCCCATAATCTCCTCCGTCAAAAATTTGCAGATGTTTGCCGGAAATGCAACTTCCCGCATTTTCCCGGATCGGGGAAATTGCTGACGAAAATGTCAGTGACAAGTTAGGGTAGGTGCTGTTGAGTGAAGTATGCGATTTGTACCAAGTGTGTGCTTTCTAGTTCAAATGTACGTTAATTGACGCAATATGCTATGCATTACACCGGTTGCTTTTTGCACACGCCTGCGTGTACATAGCAATTGAAGGGGGTTAGAACGTACACTTGCTAGGCTGGCTTGTCTGTTGGCGAAATAAATATTTTGTTGTCTGTTAGCATTCGACCCTCAGCTATAGCACGTATAGCGCTATGACACTGCAGCTTCTCTTTTGTTTTTCTTCAAATAGTAACCTGTTTCTGCCATTTTTCGTAGTTTTTTATACGGCCGTCTTGTAGACCGGGTCAGACATCTTGCCTGTCCGTCCATGCGTCTATTTGGCCTTTATGGGCTTCAAAGTCGAAAATAAAAACCCGTATTAAAACCAAAATTGGTTGTAATAACCCTTGCGCCAATTTCCAGTTGAAAAAAATCAGAAGTAAAAGTCACTCGCCGTCACAACATCAAGATTCGGGCAAACGGCGCATATCCGATGTGCACGTGTTTGCTTATGTGGGCAATTTCGCGCCGGCTCAGGCACGTCGTGCGGCTTCAGCGTCGACTGTAAGCCAGGCGTAACCTAATTATTAAGCCCAGTTTACTGTCGGCGCCTAGTAGTAACTGGACGCTCGGTCGCATACATGTCGGCACTCCGCACTGTCGTAATTTTTTTCGTTTCTGTCTACTTCTGTTGAATTTATTGACCTTTCTTTTCGTTTGCAATAAATAAATAGCTGCATGTGTGTTTGTTTGCCACCTGTGAAAGGTTTGCTGTTGTTGTTCTCATTGACCTCGTAGCAGGGAGGGCCCCACGAAATTATAGCCTGTCGGAAAATATTCTTTTTGTTAGAAAATTATCTTCCAAAAACAGAAGATTTGGGGCTGAAAAAATGCCACCATCCCGAAGAACTTAGAAGCAAAATTGAAATTTCCAGCGCCCGTATCTTGTGTCGGAATTTTGCAGCTATTTGTTGGAAAATTGTATCTTTTTGCCTTCCCCAACAACCCAACCATTTTTTCTTTTCAGCCCACGACGTGTTGACGCCGTCGGTAGCTGCTGCTGCTGCTGATGATGTATCCGTATGTCTGTGTGTGAAGGGTTCGATCTGCAACGACTGCCTGATGTCGTGCTTGTGTGGTCCGTGTGTCGTCTGCCAAATGATACGCGAGCTGGACTCGGCTGGCTGGCCCAAGTAACTCCACTGACCGTGAGTCAAGGCGGGTCTAGGCGGTCGGGCACTAGGAGCATCGCTCGTCGCCATCCCGCCCTCTCTGCAGCTACGCCTCTGCCGTGGTCATCATGGTCGTCAGAAACTCGTCATCGTAATCATCATCATCATCATCAGCAGCAGCAGCAGCACTTCTGCTCGCTTGCTTTAGTCTTAGTCGTGCAGTTTTTTTTCTGTTTTTGTCGCTCGCTTAGCTTGCCGCCACGCTCTGAATGTCTATAGTCGCTTGTTGCCGTCTCGTCCTTGAGTTTACAGCAACTGGAAGTAGATGTTTGCGCGCCGCCGGCCGATCGATCAACGTGAATGCACACATAATATATGAATATATATTTCGGTCTCTGCGAGGGGTTCTTAATTGTTTTTCTTACTAAAGTCCACCAAATGATTGCTTCAGCGTCCCGTAACCCGTTTTCATTTGCGCTATGTTCTGGACGTCCGCATGCACGAACGTTCGCATCAGTCAACGCGAGCTGAAGAAGGAAGGTGAATACAGGAAAAATTCGCTTGGATGACTGTATATTCCATGATATTTTAGTTCCCGTACTCTTTGCACGGTGTGAATATCTTCGATTAAGAACCCCTTGCTTGTGCAAAGACTTATGCCTGCTGATTACGGTTGCTTATTAAGTATGACACTTCAAAGTTAATCACGCGAAAAATTACGTTTATTTTCCTCTCATTTTTCAAAAAGTAACGTTAAGGGATTTAGGAGACTCTCGACAGAAATCGGAGCGTCTAAAAATACAACCTCTAAATTTTTACCAATATATACATATTTGAAAACAAACAGTGTACGAT
>Ga0209146_1000631_pt1 | contig 10480 bp, 5 predicted proteins | sample WorMetLIZAISLAND_2_FD_187402 | JGI IMG/M metagenome (GOLD analysis project Ga0209146, IMG submission 187402) | Marine gutless worms symbiont microbial communities from Max Planck institute for Marine Microbiology, Germany - Olavius geniculatus... | ecosystem: Host-associated > Annelida >...
CATACATACCCCCCGGCCGACGAGCTGACTAAAAACCAACGCGGCTCGACAAATGGAAAAGAAAACCAAAAGGTTCAAATGAGGCTAGGGGGAAAAGAAAAGGAGAAAAAAGGGAAATGAATGTACTCAAATGTTTTTTAGAAATGACGCCAATGCGTTGCAGGCGGGGCTACGTCGCTCACCGTCGATAACCCACATTCACCGAGACTCTTCAGGGATAAAAAGAAACCCACGCCAAGTGACACATTGTTGAACCCACACCTCTGGTCGATACAACGCTCGTCGTGGAGCGCGCAGCATAATGAGCGCGCGATCCGAGGTGCGACCGTCTCAATCATTTGACACTCACCGATCATCCACGCACTCTAGTGATGGACATACTATAAAATCAAGCCCTCTAACGATCATACCGAGTAGTTACTTCGCAGTTCGTGTAATGGCCGTTCGTGTGCATAACCTATCGCAATATTCGTAACTTTGCAACAGTATATGGCAAATATCAAATGTCGCTTGGTTTTTTATGTAGGTAAGAAAACAGCTATTTAAATGCGTAAAATTTTGCGTTAAAATTCCAGACCATTTCTCAGAAAATGGCAGACAACTAAATAGAAAGATGCTTCTTGCCGCACTCTGTATAGAATATCCAAACTTACGCCTATACATGCGTTTATGCGAACTATTCGTGTAGGCATAGGTGCAACGAACGATTGGCGAAAATTTTCGTGTCGTAATCACTCATCACAAACAGAACGAAAGCAAGAATCCCACTGATTCAAGAAATAAAGTTTGCGGCAATAAAAAAATTCCGATTATTAAGATCTGGGCATCACTGCATGGGGCATTATTCGTGTTCATTATTCAGGTGGACCGTGGAGAGATAGGCCTAAACGCTGTATAGCACCGAGCGACTAGTACCGAGTATAATCGCTGACGAGACAGGAAGTAATTTGATGAACGAACGAGCGTCACACTTCACTGCACAACACTGTCAGTCACTCAACCGTTAACTTCACTGTTTAATACACACACAACAGTACTTTACAGGTTATACGCACCAATGACTGTACGCCGCAGTGCGCTAATACATTATTACATACAGTACAAAATTATACAATGCCGCCGTTAGACCTATTCAGACTGCACGCTAACGCAATTCAGCCGCGATTGACTCTGTTGACGCGTGAGGATCGAGCAAGTTCTATACCCGACTCTGGGTATATAGACCCCTAAGCCGAATTTTTTTGGAAGTGTCGCTTCGCTAACTGAAATTTTCGGCGGCTAGGCCGGCCGAATATTTTTCCGGCGGCGGAGGCTACAAACAAAATTCGGCGGTTACGGCGGCTAGCCGAAAATTGCACTGCCAACTGTAGCAATGTACATTTTTATGACTACGCGTAATAACTTAAATGAATATTCTGCAAATGGCTAATTAAGCCGTATATAGTTTACTGTGCAGGAAACATTTTAACCATTGTTAATTATATAAACAAAATTGGTTTATAATTTATAGGATAAGGCTGTAATGCATAGGCCTATACACACGAGTGTTCAGATTCAATGCCACCACGCAGAGTCTAAACGTGAATGAAGCACTAACTCAAAAAACTCCAATTCTGCACACGCATCGTTGTTAAAACTTGTAAGTTAGTTATATAGCCATTAGTTGACTTTTAGTGTTGATGGCGTGGCATATCGGTAACGCGTTTTATCCGATCAACGAAGTTACGTACTCTACTCCGGGCCCGGTTAGTATTTGGATGGGTGACTGTCTGCGGGCAGGTAAACCATCTCGGTATGTAACCAGCCGCTTAGGTCAACTCGGTCTTCCATCCCTCCGGAGTAGGTAAATGGAGTACCGGCCTGTCTGGCTGGGGTTAAGTCGGGGGCGCGTTCACCTGTGTCGGGTGGCAAGTAACACTGTATGATCCCATACCGCAGATGACGCTCCGTAGATGGGTTTCCTATAACCTCGAAAGACCGTGCGTCCATTACAAGGGACACTCGTTTCCGAGCCCCTAGCACTTATCCTGTGCAGTATCTTTAACCTTTTGACCTTTCTTACTATACTGGTGCTATAAGCTTACGAGTACGTAAGACTACCTTATCTCACACTTTAAATTTTGCACTTTTCTTGTTTCTCAATACAATTTGGCTAACTAACAAAAACGCGCTAGAGAGCTTCCGCCGTGCAGTTAGTCGTCGAAGAGATTTGTCCTTCAGGTCACGTGAAATAAAATTAAGTTCACGCTATCAACTGAATTATAAAAATTGCAAGACAAAAAAGAAATGTCCGCTGTTTGTAGGTCGAGAAGTAACAGCATTACGCGAATAGATAAATACGCAACTCTGCTACAGGCTTATTATAGAACTCAGCTATATGCACTGCGTATAGTCATACTCGGTCCGTTGTAACAAACTGAAAGTTTTTATGACCAACACTCGAGTCAGTTTTTCTGGCCCGATGGACGATCGTCTGCCATTTGATATGTACAAGTCCGATAGTGCTGAACATGCGCTCGACAGGCACTGATGACGAGCTTATTCCGAAGCAAGCTACACTTGAGCGACTTTACTCAGAATGGAAAATGATTAATCCTGAATTTGCCAGTGTCCTACGGATTGTTTTTATCTAACTCCTCTGGGATACGTGAATTCATATAGCGGTCAACATCAACGTCGCTGCAATGCTCGCAGGCAGTTAAACGACTAGTTTGCGTTAGGTCAAGTTGACAAAATGCGGCTAGCCGAATTTTTACCGGCGGTCACGCGAAAATCTTATATCGGCTAAGCCGGTTTAGCCATACTTTTTCGGCGACGGCGGTTATGGCGGCGGCTTAGGGGTCTATGGATAAATCCTGGTCTCGTCTTAGGCTACTTTCATAACACCTGGACTCCACGACTACGAATCCATTAGCTTCCATCCCACAAATCTGAAATCAAAATCGGGAGCAAATTCTCCCCCTAATTTCGGCTTCAAGTCCCTCTTTCTGGCTCTTTCCTCTCCCTGTCTTCCCTTCATCCGCCCTGTTTCTCTTCCCCGTTTTCTCCCTACTCCCCTTTTCTCTATTTTATCCCCTTTCCCTCCGCGTTCCTCTCCCCTTTTCGTTGCCCAGTGAAATATAGGTTAAAGAGAAGAAAAGTTTTGATCTACACCCTTAACAAAACTCCCCCTTCTTTTCAACTGAGTGCAAACTGCACCCATCAGGTCTAGGTTTAGAAGCCCCTGTCCAAATCACGTGTGCGTATAATACTTGTCATTTGCTTTACCATGATTCTTCGCCATAGAGACTTCGGGTTTTTACCATATGATAGCTAATTAGTGTCTCAGTATTTTGTGACAAAATTTCATCCCGCTGGGTCAGGCGAGTCCACACGAACGAGGGGCGAAAGACGGGCACCCTCCACCCCTAAAAAAGACGTTATTTTGCCGCTATTGGCTCGTCTAGCGTAAAAACGGTTTCAGATAGGCAGACAAGCTACTTATCGTAACAAGCACTGGCGACGAGCTTTTCAGAAATGTCGACATCGATGACCTTGAACCCCCAAATTACGGGGTTTTAATGACTTTTTCGCGATTTCGGGCTGCGACACACATTTTAAGAGTGAATATTGCGCCGAAATAGCTAAAGATAGACCAAGGCAACCTGCGTATGAAATTTTCGCCACTGAATGCAGATATTAGCAGTTTAAGTCTTGACCCCCTAAGTTCAAGAAGGCCTGTGTACGCAGAAGTCAAATAGGGGTACCCCTTAAACGTGGTTATTTTTCCGCTGTTGGCTTGTCTAGTGTGAAAACGGTTGTAGATAGGCTCAGACATGCTGCTTATTAAAACATCACCGGCGACGAGCTTTTCAGAAATGTCGACATCGATGACCTTGAATGACTTAATTGAACCCAAATAGGGGTCTTCAGTGTTTTTTGTCATTTTCGGCTGCAGAATAGTGAATTACGACTAAATGGACGGAAATAGACCAAGACTACCCCCGAACAGGAATTGCTATAGGCTCTCGCGCGTCTCATGAGCATTAGCTCAGATTTCTTGTCTGTTTGGCCATGCGCAGTAGGGTAGGCCTATTTAAGCCAACAAACTACCCGTCGGGGGTTTTTAGCACGAGTTATAAATTACTATAGCCTAATCTTAGAGGGCGTAGGCATATGTCACAGCCGAAGCTGCAGATTAAAAAGACCTTACAATAATCGTAAGAACGAAACGTTTAACGACATTAAGAAGACTCGTCGTGTTTTTATACTGTCGACACTCACGTACAGCGTGGACCCAGTGTCTCGCCGTCACACAAGCGACAATGGCGTCAATGGTATAGCGTACAAACGACGTCGACTCGTTTTTATTATCCCCCGTGTGTGACAGTCGGCCATGTGTTTCGCCCGTGGCAACTCACTGATCACCTAAACTTACTCGACCACTATAGGCCCTAGAGCGTAGTAGGCCGACTACTTCGCCCGCCTGCAATGACCCAACAAAACGAATGACTATGACCTAATATACCGATTGGTCTACAAAAAAGTAAACCCCTAACTTTCATGCATGCAACTGCTAAATATCCCATATATCACACCCCAAACGCATCGCGAAATACACTCAGCTGCAGAATATGCTAAAAGCTGTCAGTACTTTGATGAAATAATTCTGAAAATCACTTATGTGCATCAGCATCAACAATTTAGCTTTAATATGTCCAGACACATTTATAAAGCGGTGGATCATGCCGGACTTTAAAATGAACTCAAGTGGGCCCCAACACACCAGAAAAAATAAACAAGCTCGGCCAAACTGAGCAGAAACTATACACAGATTCAAATAAGTGACTTACATTTTCAAGCAATGAGCACATGTTCAAAAAAAACGCATTTCAGTTCGGTTTTATAAAAAAACGACGACATTGCTCAGTGAGTGAGTGAGTAGGGTTTAACGTCCCCCACGCCCGACACAATGCTCAACTGAACCGAACATGTTGTAAGCAGCATCAATAAACTGTTGATGTTAATTGATCTAATAATAATTACTGGTACTCTTTATGCACGGTTGCTTATGTGTGCCTCGTTCAAAACGCTATAACAATATGAAAGCATAAATGTACACATACAAATATATTCCGGTCTAACATGGATGTGCTATTAGATACACATATATAGGGTTCATGTAAAAACCAAATACGGCGGCAAAACATACTCCTGATGTTATCAGTTAGTACTGATCACTGCAAATGATGACTGGCACAGCATTAAACGAGGCCTGCAATGCGCAAGTAACCGATAACATGCAAATAATCTGGTATAACTCTATATCAGTGAGTTTATGAAGACCACATTATGAAGTGTACAAAGTGACAGAAATGAACTGAACCGAAGTACTGAATTCGCTTGCTAAACTTTGCACGAAATCCACTTCATTCGCTTAGTACAATCCACGCAACCCAACTAAAACTAACAGAAACGCAACGACATCTTTCCGTTCAGTTTGTCTGATTAGTGCACTCCCGTAGACGCAACCGAAATGACAGTTCAGTTCCATCCAGTTCTGTATTGACTACAGCACGGGTGCAACAACAAAAAAAAACAAAACTTGATCAACGTTCAACAATATGATTGCATTTATTAGTCCATAAATTATTCGTTATATTTTGCATTATCACGTGAATAAATGCAGCCATATTGTTGAAAATAACTGTCGGTCTGTCATTTACGTTTATGTGTGTGAACTTAATACAACGATGAAAAGTAATTAACGGATGCAGCATAAGTGTAGCAGATAGCGATGTACAAAAGCCAGCCATGCAGTGACAGGTGGACATGGGAATCGAACCAAACTTGAACCCACATTTTAGCAAATTAACTAAAACTGCATGGAACTTGGCTTATGAAAATAAGAAATGATGTCGTATGCAAAGTCGACTAAAGACCTACTGTCAGACGTTTATAAAACCCACATAGAACTGGATTTAACAGAACTAAGACACAGGACATCAAAACCAAACCTGAAATGTATTGTTATTTTGCGTAGCTGCAAAGAACTTGAACCAAACCAAGCCATGACAGTAAGGGTTATTTCCCATCTCAAACCGTGGCACAGCAAGACCACAACAAGCACGAGTGGCAGAAAATACTGACAACGCCATCAAGAACAGAAACAAGCATGACTGAATAGGACTGTACCAGAAGTCAGCTTCAGCCTCCAGTGCAGGTCCCAGCTAAAATCCAACAATTTTTATAAATCCAGCCCGGAACATATTTTTGGCTGTATTTTGAATCTGTGAACATCGCATTCACAAAAATTCCATTTAGGGTTCGACGGACATGTTGCTGTGAGGCCAGCCTAAAGTTAGATATATTTTGCCACAACTGTTGTTCACACCACGGCACGTGAATTTTAACAGCAACAAATTTCTGCGGTTGCTTTTAGAAACATAATTTCAATGTTGCACAAATAAACTAAACATTGGATTTGTAATCTATGGTGGTAAACTGGCAAATGTAGCACTGGCCAGACTTACAAAACAGAAACCTGGTACAGCCCGAAACTGAATGCAGTGGCGGATCCATCGGGACAATGGGGGTGATCAGTTCCCCCAGTCATTTATCAAAAAATAATGAACAAAAACATGCACTAAACTTAACCTTTTCTCCATGTAATTAGCACTTTTATGGGAACAGAACACAGCACCATTTCTAGGCCTCATTCTCAGTGGGTAAAAATATGCCTGACCACATTTACCCCTTTTGACACCTATTCATCCCATCCAATTTTTCTGGATCCGCCAATGACCGAATAGCACAATAAAACGTGATGAAATGACAGACGGACAAATTGGAAGATAGACAGACCAAAGATGATGCTGTCACGCCAAAATCAATGCTAGAATCATGACACAATGGACATGCAAAGAGAGAAAGTGATTTAGCAAAAAGTCTGTTGTTGCAAATGTCAGCATACAATGTCTGTGACATGGCACCGTTATCATCATCATTAGAGTATTTAGGTATAACATTCAGTATGTTTAGCTGAACAGGGACCCCACAAGAACAAGCTCCCACAAGCCGCAGAATGTCGGACAGCATTTGTTGGTGGCGTAGCATAGTGGTTAGAACGTCGGTCCTGGCCGGCGGACTTTCCTTATCCTTCGCTAGACTGATGGATGGCTGCTTGAACACTTTGTGGGTACGGCGTCCGCTATCAGTCAACCAACAAGGCCAACTCAGCCTGCCATCCCTCCGGGGTCGGTTAAATGAGTAGGTACCCATTATATACGGGTTACGGAAGATGGGGATCTTTGTGCAGGTGACTGGGCCGCCTGGCCGACCAGTGCGTCAGCCTGTGTTTGCAGGCTGCATGTGGCGGATGTGCGATCAATGGCTCTAGTTAGTGACGAAAAGCGAATTAAAGGTGTGTATACACGACGATGCGCTATACAAATTGACAACCTTTACCTTTACCTTTTACAGCAACACAACATTTTCTAGTTTGTGAGAGGCTCTTTATCATGTGCTGTGACATCTAACAGTTCATTCGGTACAGCATGAAATTCTGTGGCATGTGGGGGAAGGTTCTGTACGCCAAACTGCAAAATCTGAAATTTGCGATGTTAAAGTTGTAACACTGAACTCACATAAGTTTTCGTACATTAACGTCAGGCAACTTATGTGAGGGCCCCGCATTTTTACCAAACATGGCCTAATCGGTTTAAATCCGGTGGCCCTGCTAGCACCATCAGCGGACTAGCCATGGTGACTGATGCCATGATGTCATGTCACAGAAGTTGTGTTACTTGGACTTGGTTGGCAGCGGCTGTCCCCGCTCTTTGCCCCGTAGCTTCATACCTTCAACAAACAGAACAACAAACGTTATCATCAATCATGGCAAATGCAAAAGAAAAACTAACACTAGTGCTGTCAAGGCATTAACGTTTTTAACAGCATTAATGCATCCATAAGTTTTTTAATGCACGCATTAACGCATTGATTAACGCGTAATTATATTGCTGAAGTTGTAGGTGGATTACATCAAGACAGTGAATGGAATGACGACGATGAACTTGTGGCTGTGTTGCAGGACCATGACAGTAGTGATGGATTGGCAACAAAACAATTGTTACCTCCGCCAAGGAGGTTATGTTTTTGCCGCTTTTTGTTTGTCTGTCTGTGTGTGTGTTAGCAAGATAAATGAAAAAGTTTTGGACGAATTTTTCTGAAATTTTGAGGGTATGTCGGGCATGGCATAAACTACAGGTGATTCAATTTTGGGGACAATCCGGCAGGAATCCTGGATCAATTTGAAATTTTCGTTACCATTGCATTAAAGAGGGCATACGAGAACTGCTGGCAAAGCGGCAGTGTATCCAATCACGGTTTTTTAGGTCACGTAGAACTAGGTCACTGTAGAAAATGCAACTATAATTTGAAACATGTAGATGAAATCTACATTACAATCTGACAAGCACTTGGCGGAGGAACCTGCGAGCTATGATTGCTTTCTAGTTAATTACTTAAATATTATTCAATCGTCAAATGAACGCAGTTTAATGCAATACTGAAACTCCTGCTTCACAAGATTTAGTAAATTCTCATATGTGCAATAACTATTTTCATCTGCATTAATTTTTTAACGTGCATTAATTCTTTAATGCATTAACACGTCAAGTTAACACATTAATTTGACAGCTCTAACTAACACAACTATTTTTTCTGTATTCATCAGGTGGCAGCAGCTTTGCTCTATCCAATAAAGGTAAAAAAATCTTACAATAATATTCTAGATCCATATGGCGATCTTCATTACCAGCAAAATCTTACCACCTCTGAGTTGGGCCAAAAAGATTCCCTAATAGTTTCAGCCAACAAAAATGTACACACAATTTAACACCAAAAAGCACACTATTTAGGTAGAATAATCAAAAATATAAATAAAGAAAAATAGAAATGAAGAAAACTCACCCCATCACAAGCAGACGTAGCGGGCGTCTGTGACTGGTGAACTGCACTCAGTGGCCTGCGAAATTATAATCACAACAAAGGCCAAAGTAATTTGCTAAAACGCAGAATCTTACTTGCTAAGACTGATGGTTTGAGTGCAATTTGCAATAATGCATGTTTTGACGAGGGGAGGGGGGTTCAACCCCTAAATCTCTCTTTCTTATGGACGGTCGCACCTCATCTAACTCAATGTGTCACTGGACCCCCCACAAGTGTGTAGATCTGCTAAACGGCATCGAAATCAGTCAAACGGTTTAAGCAGGGAGCACAAATATGACAGACGACAGACACACAGATGACAGGCGGACAGACCACGCTACGGAGAAATGAGTAGGAATAGGCGTAGAACAGCAAGTGCGTTACAAATTATGTTGGTTCCTAAGCTGAATTCAAAGCTGTTGAGCTAATTTGCATAAACAAAATGGCGGCCAAACGTTCGTCGATGAGCTCTGTCTTTGAAAAAGTATATATGATTCAAAAGTATATATGATGTTGCAGATATAGTTCTAAAAAAGTGTATGCCACTTCCTATTAATGATTAATAGTAACACCGTTTCCGAGATATGGCCACTTACTGCTTGAAACATTCCAATCCGTAGTGCGTTATGACCCTTTAAGGTCATCCAAGGCCCTATCTTGCACCGTTTAGCCACAGTACATTCGTAACAGACGGACGAACGGACGGACAGACTGACGACAATCACGACAAAGGACCGACCATTAAGCTTACAGCTTAGCGGTCGGCCCAAAAATCAAAGGTCAGTGTCCCCGATCTCAGACATGAAACGCAATAGAGCACAGCTGACTGAACATTATGACTGTGAAAAATTCAGGCATGCGCAGCGTTAGCATTGTTTGCAGCTGCTACCACGCTTCCAGCAACATTACAACTATTCTACGGCACAGAAAGTGCTATAGACCCTAGACGTGAATAATACTTTACAAAAAGGGACGCCACGCCATGACGTCTTTTCAATTCGCTGAATTTCATTTTGCCGGATCTTGTGTGGCTGTGGTGCACGTTCAACGGGTGGCGCTAGTTAGGTTAGGGTTAGGGTTACGATCAGTGTTAGGGTTATTTACGGAAATGTGTGTAAAAGTAATGCTAAAAACTTAGAAAAATGCTGTTAAATTTTTAGTGCGCCGATATACATATAATTTTCAGAAATACGTGGCGACACATGACACCGAAAGTCAGACTGCACAATTTGTTACGTCTAAAGGCACCTACAGAGCGACGAAACTAAAATGAACTGAACTAATCTGACACGGTTTAGTTTTTGACGAATTGACCAATGAGCAAGCAAAGCGAGCCAATGGTCATTGGCTGACGCGTACGTGAGCGTAGTCAGTAGTCACGTAGACCAGCGACGCCGTTAGAAGGTGCCTAATGTACACTGTGTCTCAAAAAAACCGGACCCCTATTACGTTTTGAAATAACTTCAACAAACTGTGCCTAATAATAATAATGATTAGCTGAGAAAATCGTCAA
>Ga0209146_1000633_pt1 | contig 10477 bp, 10 predicted proteins | sample WorMetLIZAISLAND_2_FD_187402 | JGI IMG/M metagenome (GOLD analysis project Ga0209146, IMG submission 187402) | Marine gutless worms symbiont microbial communities from Max Planck institute for Marine Microbiology, Germany - Olavius geniculatus... | ecosystem: Host-associated > Annelida >...
TATGTAGACCTACATTTTAAGTTTATACCACAAATTTGATAGGATTATTTCTTTCGTTTTTGAACTTCTGTGTAGTTAATCGTGATTTTACATATCGGTGACACCACAATTGTAAATATCTACGTTCAACTAGTTACACTGTACGCTGGCCTTGCAGACGTGCACCATGAAGTAAGAGTGTAAAACGCTGAAACGCGACAGCTATCGGGACAGATACCTCGTTCCACAGAACATATTTCTAGTATCACATAGCTTCACATTGTGATTGCACTACTATGGTTTGTGATTAGACTATGATTCCAATATCAGTCTGCAAGATGTTTCACTTTATAGTGATTCCTATTTTTGAGTTATATGCATTCCGATTAATTGCTGCACTCTTAGAGATAAGGTAAATTTTCAGATTGATTATATATGGCTTCTTTCAGAACATATGACTTGTTTGGCTTATGTTTACATATGCTGATGCACTTATCTCTGCCTGGTGATATCGGTGTGCATTTATTGTTTACTTGTTGGACTAGTTATCTCCACTATTAGTTGCCACTGTCTGATATTATGATTAATTTTGATTATTATTATTACTGTTATTGCGGCTTTTTGCAGTTAGACAGACTGTCTGCATCTAGCAATGATGGCATAAATCAAATACAAATTCATGCAAAAGTTAAATTCCATGTTGCATTATGTGTTTGTGTGTGCATTGTCTGGAAAGGCTGTCCTCGAAATGATTTATTATGTGTTGAACGGGATGTTAAACCTTACTCACTCACTCCAATACAAAGTGAGAGGTGTAGACAAGACTATAAGTCAGACTTGTAAACATGCAGTTACGGGCCCATGGCTCTGAAACTCAACCGTTCCAGAATGCTGTTGATTTTTATACTGTCGAGCTTCGCAGTGTATGTGTGTATGTGTTGCAATCTGTTACATGCAACTTGTAGGAAATGAGCGACATCTTTATATGCTGATCTAGGCTAATGCGTTGAATGTATTTTTGCATTGCGTTCTGCGATACAGTATTTTGCATTGCATTACGTCTGTGCTCAATATTTTAGTCATTCTGATGGCTACTTTCTTGGCCTGTGGATGCTCTACATGTTGAATGTATATGAAGATGTCATTGTTATTGATGTGAACTCATGAAGTTGATACTAATTATTTTCTTGTATGAAGTGTGTTTTTTTAGTATCGATGGATTGTTCTTTGCATTTGATGTTGCATTCATGTCATGTTACAGACCATTCTTTGCGGCAAAAAAAACATGCATCACAGTTACAGAGCTATGCCCACTGCAAAAATCCGTTAGTTGCATTTATAGTGAAGTGCTTCTTGAAATTGTTGTGGTTGATTTGCCTTTTTGTGATTTTGGAACAGCAACCCTTATGAAACATCCGTCACAAGTGCTCATACTTGCAGTGTGGCAGAGTTTTATCGGGGTGCTTTTCAGATGTGAGTAGGCAGCTTGATATTGTTATTTCAGGTTTGGTTAAACTGTGCATTTCTTGTCTTCTTGCTATCACTGCTGTCACTCTGTCAGACTAAGATGTGCATTTATTAAATGCTTTGAGTAATTTTTTTCTAGGCACATGTCTGAGGATGTATAATGTGCATTTTTTTGCATTTTTCCGGTATTTTTATGATGTTAAATGCACTGGATTATATGAGTGCTATTTCAGTCGTCAATCGATGGCTGATAGCTCCACAGTTAAGTTAAAGTTACTTAGGTCTGATGTTGACAGCTGTTTTCATTGTTCGGCTTTTTTTGTTTCGATTTGGGTATAATGTGTCTTCTGTGCACGTGAAGGTATTTTATGTCGGTGACGTAACCTACTGTGCGTATGATGGCCATTGGTATGCATATAGCTTCACTAGCTCAGAGACATACTGTATATATACGTTATCATACGTTGCCTGTATGTACATATATGATGTTGCCTGCAGAATGTCATAGTCACTAGTGTACATGCTGTACAGAGCTTTGAATGCAGTTCAATGCATATTCTGTATTTCTGTTCAGTTAGAAATAAAAAAAAATTTGTTTTATGCAGTGTTTAGTGTTACATCGATGTAGGTATAGTGAAGCATTTTGATATACAGCTGATGTGTGATACTGGATATCTTCTTGCTTGCTGTCATAATCAGTGTTTTAGTGCAGTATAATGAAGTAAGCAACACATGGTCTAATCAGTCTTGCGTAATGACGTAAGTTAACAACTACCATTATTAGCTTGAGCTTTATACCAACAGAACGCATCTATAAGGCAGGCTTGTCACATGTTAAACCAAGTGAATATCGTAAAATGGTAGACTTGTGGAAAAATACGTTATTTATCAAGCTTCTTAATGAAAATAGCTTAGGCAGGCACATATGAAGCATTATACAACATTGCCTTCAGCTTTCTTATGCCTCGTGTTGGCTATTTGATTCAGTTTGTTTACAAATACAATTAACAAAACAGAGATCACTAGTGCAGAGCACTGTGGCATGTATTTTAAACTTCAGATTTGTTTCCCCGTTTTAAACTTGTATCGTTGATTATCACTGATAGCTGTGAAGAGCGTGTGTATCAGTGATGTCAACGCAATAATGCGGTCGCCATTTGAAGATTACTCAATTTAAATTCATGGCATATTTTTTCTGTTCGAATGCAAATGAAGGCAGAAAACAGTTGCTTATTATTATGAGTTTATGACGCCGCTTGTTCTTATCTTGCAAGTGCGTGATTCAAGCATAACAAATAAAGCAGACAATTACTTTATTTAAAATTGTTGCGGTTTCACGCTGTCTCGCCAAAAACCACCAAAATCCGCCTGAAACTGTTATTCCAAATCACGTTAATCTTGTGTAAATCCACCGTACAGAGCGACCCTATTTCACAGCCATAAAACATAGGTGAGGAGGCAGTACGACCTTAATGTACCTTCACTGGACACGCAAAATTTAGGAGCGAAGCCCCAACCTGTGATAAACGCCACCGCATGTGATGATGTGTGGTGTGGCAAAATAATTATAGGCTTATGTGCAAACTAGGACTACAGAATTTGCAGACCATTGTGAACGGCATATAAGCTTAGTCGTCTTAAGCTGCGTATAGAGCGACAGAAATGAAGTGAATGAAATTAAATGAAAACCGGCTTTCATTGAATTTTCATTCTCTGCGCATCTTTATAGTTGTCTGAGTCGTCCACTGTGCTCGATCAGTAAATAATAGCTCAGATGCAGTCGTCGATAAGCTTACTCGACAGAAAAGAAAACTGATATTCAGTTTAACTAAGTCACGTCACGCGCGCAGGCGTTGCGCCGCTCTGCGAGTTTCGGACCGAATTTCTCATAAAGTGTCGCGTTAGCGTAGTTCGCCGGATTAATTAAAACGCCACGATGCTTGACAATTCCTCTCACATCACGCCGCCACCCGACGTCAGCAGATGGCCGCTCGATAACCAGCCTCGATCTACGACTGGTCTACACAGATCATCATATATCATCATTATCATATCGCTTTCTACTAGTACGCCAAGCGTTAATCCTGAGTCGTGTCGACACTCGACACAGAGGCTGCAACAGCAAAATTGGATGGCATTTAACAAAGTTACGCACAAATATAAAAATATAAAAAGGGTGACGTTGTTTGAAACATAGTGTACTTTCAACTTTCAGTAGGCCGATTCTAAATATGGCGCTTTGTGTGAGCTGTAAAACGCGTGTCACTGAAGCGTGACTCTTGCTAACCTAGGCTCACGCGCGTGACTGTGCAAGACTGCATGGGCCTAAGCAAACAGCATGTGCTTTATCGCAGAACAAAATAATTCTGACTTTCGTTTGCGGTGCCGGGTTGTTGTTAAGACCTGTAAGGTTTGTAAATATTCTGGCTGTTTGTGATATAGCAACACAATACGGTATATTGTCATTAACGACAGCCGCTTACGACGAAACAGCATTTCCCCTTTCTGTCAGTGAACTGGTGTCATGTGCTTTTAATTATAAGCTACTTACTATGTCACTGATGTCCCAGTGGCCTACATAACCTTATTGGCTTCGGTCAAACGTAGCCTACGTAGGCCTACCAAGGATCTGGTAACCCTAAAACGGTCTCATTTCGCATCCGCGATAATCGTGTAGCATTAAACTATGCAAGCTGACGTAGTATCATACAAAACAAAATAATCAGTCAACGAAAGTCATTTCTCGTCCAACATTTAATGCACCTGCTAGTCGATCTAATTTTAAATTAAATCTGAGTATAGGCTAGTGTACAAAATCGAGAGCAAAAACATTCTGATTGAGTACCGATAGTTAATTGATTGTTAATTCGTAAATGTTCCTGCTGTATAATAGCTTAGCTGCTGTTTTCGTAAATGCAATGCGTTGACATTTAGTGCTTCCGTTCGTCCGGTTCTACTGCAGCCCTGAGATTGAGGCTATAGACTTTATGGTCCGGTCAGTATGGAATGCAACGAGGTATTCAGTATTTCCCGATCCACCATGCTGGGTCGGAAGCACGGCCTCAACGCTGGCGGGAAGGAGGTGGATAGGATGTTGTGGAACAGTCCTCCAATAGGATCACTGCAGTATCGAATGGATGCAGTGTTTAATGAACATGCTGGTCACAGTGACGCTGCGATTGCTAATGACACGTGTCAGCAGCAGCAGCAGCAGCACGGTATCGGCGCGGTGAGGTACCGAGCACACCTACATAACGACGATGATGACGAGGTTCCCGGATCACCGGTGGAGCTCTGTGACGTTGCCGTGCTGAAGATTAGTGACGCCACGACGACCTGTGTCGGACCGTTGCTATCAATCGTGTTGTCAGAGGTTCTGCCGGTGGCGGACCCCGGCATGACATCAGCTGCACCGGCGACGTGCGTCGACACGACCAGCGGCGGCACGGAGGCGTCACGCGACTCACGTCGTCGGCGCTGGTCCGACTTGTGTCACTGCGAACGTCACCTGATTGCCATCAAACTCTTCTACTTCACGTTCATAGGTGCTCTCGGCGTCGTCATCTCGTTCGCGTTCGTGTTCTTGAAGCAAATCGGCCTCAGCGCGTTCCAGATCGGTGTCATCAGCGGAATACGACCGGTCCTGGGTTTCGTCAGCGCGCCGGCCTGGGGTGCCGTCGCCGACCGATTCAACATCCGACGTATTCTCATGTTCGTGTCGATGTTCGCCTGGTTGGTATTCTTCGTCGGCTTGTATTTCGTCGAGGCTCCGACACGACGTGACGGCTTGTCCAGCAGCGGCCATGTCTACGTTGGTGAACAGGAGGCCACTAACTTAACGTCAGTTGATGGTCTCGATGCCAAACGGCAGCACGTATGGACCGCTCGTCGACGTTGGACTTCATGTAACTGAACAGAATTCGTCCACGCTTGTGACGAGGTACGTTAGCAACTGCAGCAACTTAGTCGTCACCTAGGGTTTCATTTTGAGGCGATACATAAGTTTTAAAAAAATTACACAGTTTGTTTACCAGTGTCCTTTTAGCGTCAACCGAATATTCTGTAATAACGCAGTTCCTTGTGGATAGCATGAAAGAAGGTTAGACGCCGTAGTAATAATGACAGTATTTTTGATTTTCGTCAAATCGATCTATTTTTTTCTAACGTATACACGTATTCACTTTAAGGCGACCTTGCCAACAGAAACTTATTGTTTAAAGTAAGACCTTTACGGATCAGATGCCTTAAGCTAAACAGTGTCATCAAAGCAGTGGCGTTGTAAAATTGAGGCTGTTTTTTACCACGTGCGCGCGCGTGTGTGCGTGTGCATGGCAGCTGGTCGACGGCTAGCAGCGTCAGCGAGGTCGAAGCGAGGTCGTCCAACTGTGTCTGGAACTGGACGGCGGACAGCGGTTTGCTGCCGGCCGGCGAGCAGGAGCGACTGCGTGAACACCTTGAGTGGTTGTACGAGCCGAACAGTGCTTACCGGGTCTTCATCATCTGCCTGCTCATCGTCTGTGGCGGTGAATTGTTCCAGTCGCCGACCACCGCCATGTCTGACGCAGCAACTCTACAGATTCTCGGTCGTGATCAGCTGGACAAGTACGGTGCACAGCGAGCGTGGGGATCTGTTGGTTGGGCCACCGGGTACATGTCATTTTGTTTTTTGATTCATCCAGCATTTACATAAGTGCATCGGGCGGGCCACACTTTGATGCTATTCTTGTCTTTGGCGAGCTGTCACGTGTACTTTCTCCTGGAGTGATATCCCGTCGATTGTAAATCTTTTTTGTTTATCGCATTACACTCCTTTATATTTTGTACGTGGTCAATCTTTTCTATTCTCGAAACTCGTTATTAGTTCCATTAAAGATATGATCAGCGTTTATATACCTCGCAATCTGTGGATTTGCCCTGAATTTCGGCCATCTCGACAGCGTAGCTGAGTTCTTGCTAAATTTGACGAAAATAATAAAAAAAGTTTCTCAATAAATCAGAAAGCCGTACCTTAAATCAGGTAATATCAGCAAAACTGCGTACAGTTGTAGCGCTGAATTCATGGTATAAGTTTTGCACATTAATGTCAGAAAATGTATGCAAAGGCCGGGCCCCCAAATTTTTACTTAACAGGGTCTAGTCGGTTTTGAGTCCGGCCGTGTGTTTGGGGGTGTTAGGTTTATTGTAGATGTATTGTCAGCTGACACGGCTTATAGCTATGCGAGTAGGCTTATGTCTCTAGATGTGTGTGTGTGTGTGTCAGTTCGCTGTTCACGGGTGCAGTGTTGAAGTCTCATCGTCAGAGTGAGGTCGTCTGCGGCGTTCGACTGACGTTCACCGACTACCGTGTTGTCACCTACATCTTCATCGCTGCGTTCGCCGTCAGTCTCATCGCAGCCATCAAAATCAACTTCGCTGTTAGTTTCCTGTGCTTTATAACAGAAAACCTGAGACGGGCAATATATCTGTGCTTTTTATATATCAAACTGCAAATTGACTGTAAGCAAAATTTAACGAAGCACATAGGTTTACGAGCATTGACAATGCTCGTAAACCTATCTGCTAAAAGGAAAAGAGGAAGAGTACTCAGACGGCTTCGCTCACAGCATCGATGTAGATTAGTACAAAGTTTTAGAAAAAAACCTGAAAATGCCGATAATCTGTACACCACCGCATAGGCGGAACATAATTTAGACGGCAAACGCTGTACACGTTCTACTATTCACAGCTGATACTGCGGCTCATTGTGACTATTGTGTGCTAAATAACTTATTTACTTACTTGCTGTACATGAAGAAAAACTCAAGCGCCACTATAACGTTAACCGTGCATGACGTTTACAGACGAATAAAGCAGCCGACGCGGATCGCGTGAATAATAAAACCGGTAGCGAAAGTGACGATGGTGATGGAAATGACGTAGCAGCTAAGAGCGATCGTAAGCACAACTCGCTGGCCGTGCTGCGCGTCTTCTTGAACGTACGCAACGGATCATGGATTTTCACCGTCTTTTTCATCGGGCTGTGCAACAACGGTTTCATCTGGGGATTCCTGTTCTGGCATCTCGACAACCTCGGTATGGAAGCTGTTAATATCAGCGCGCGCGAAAACACGGAAACACACGCAGACGCAGGCGCATGCATTCTTATGATACAGCTGAACTTAAATGGCAAAGGTGCAAAATGCAACAGGACTTAGTGTTGTCTATCTATGCTCGTGTTATGGGTTTTATTGTAGCCTACAGACGACGAACGGAGGACGACGGACTGACAGACGACAGACGACAACCGTACCATGAGTTCGACTGTTATTTATGTATAGTACGGACTATACGGTCAGCCAAAAATAAAAAAAAAACGAAGAACTTGGGTCGATTGCCATTAGCTGAAGTGAGTTCATTTTTGGCTTAACGATGAATACGTAGGCCTATAAAGCGTCGCAGACGACTGACGGTTGGTCTGCGTGGTCGTCATGCAGGTGCTACGCAGCTAATGATGGGAGTCGACAACGTCGTCGCATGCGGGTTCGAGTTTGCGGCATTCTTCGTCGTCGATTACTTCATCGACCTGGTCGGTCACGCAGGCATCATGTACATCGCTCTAGTCGGTTTCGCTGTACGCTTCGTCGTCTACGCGTCAATCAGAAACCCGTGGACCGTGCTGCCCGTCGAAGCCTTGCAAGGTTCACTATCTTCTCACCTTTCCATCTGTCTGCTTGTGTACTACGGCCAACCAGCAACTTCTTGTCGTAAAATAAAGTTTTCGGCCGACTCACTTTAGTATTCAATTTGCATTAGACTAAAAGTGATGATTGAACGCCTCACAGCACTAGTTTTTAGCTTCATTTTTTTCACTGGGCCCTTACCACCCAGCAGTAAACTTCGTACTGCCATCATTTTAGTTGGTGCCAAAAAAAACAGAAAAGTCTTGAGACGCTGCCTGAAAACCAAGCGTGTCGGTGCAGGAGCGTTCAAACAGACAACATTAGCGCTTAATGTTAGTTTTTAGGCACGATAGGTCGTCTGTCTGTCGTCGTCGTCTGTAACGCATGCGTTGTGGCTAAACCGTATGTTCCAGCGGTTCGGCGACGGTACCGTTGGATAGGGCAATAACGAATTTTCATTATAGGCTGTCACTAGTAATCATGTCTTTACATACAGCGCTTTGGCCGCAATTTTGAATGCAAAGTTGCTGCCCACAGCCAGTCACCCATTTGAGCCGAATCACCTACGTATCGTATCCTAGCGTTGATTGTAGCGTTGGATATAGCAGTGTCATCATAGCGTATAAGAGATTTTATTCAATCTAAAAAATCGTTTTTTTCCGCAACCGGAAGTCGGACTCTGGTCTTTGCGGACATAGACAGTACGATCGGCCCACGTTAGCGACAGCTGGGCGTCTTGTTTTCTACGTGTGTGCAGGTGTGACGTTTGCGTGTACGTGGGTGTCGATGTCTCAGTACACAGCTATCTCGGTGCCGTCGGTCTCCCTGGGCACCGTACAGGGCATCATACACGGCGTCTACTTCGGTCTAGGCACTGGCATCGGGCACCTGGTAGGCGGACTGACGATCGACCAATACGGAGCCCCCGCCACCTACTACGCCATGTCCGTCGTCGTCGTCCTCTGGCTTATTATTTTCATTGCCTGTCAGAAGGTTTGTCTGGTGATATAAAATAACGTTGCATTGTATTGTATAAAAAGTTAAACAAACGTGTGGTACATGCAATACAGTAAAACAGTCAAACTTGAAATATAAAAAAGAGTATTAAAATAGCAACAAATAATTTGAGCACAGTAAGCAGAGCTCACGTGACGCGCGACAGCGTCGGTGCTACCACCTGAGAAATCAGTGCACAACGTGCGATAAAATAACAATGCGTTTTGAAAGGGTATCCAAATTGTGACTTCTCCGCACGGAAGACTCCTTGAATCTAGATGTCAAAACTCGGATTGACGGTTAAAATCCATGTTTTATGTTGCAAAATTTACGTGCAAGTTTTCCTAATCTATTTGCAGTAACTTCAGCGCAGTCTACTGTTGAAATATGCGTAGTAACCTAAAATCACGAAAAAAATTACTACAAACCCGCTTTCTGAATGTCACGGTCGTTTTAAGGTAATCAATGTAGGTACCCCAGTAAACTTGTCACTAGTGCTTGTTATGATAAGCAGCAAGTTTGTGTTTATCTGCGATCGTTTTCACCCTTGACAGCGGTACAATAACGACTTAAGGGGGATGCCCCTTTTTAGTGGGTCGTAGGGTTGAGGTTGCCAGTTGGACGGCTGCCGACGTGTTTCTGCGGCGGTAGGACGAGTAGGCCCTACCCCGCCGCAGAGACACGGCCTTAGCCGGTACGTACGAGCACCCTCAGACACCTAAGGTTGCTCGTACGTAACGGCTAAGGCCGTCCAAGACGGCGGCCGGATAAATAGCCGGCTCGGGTAAAACCGTGTCCGATCACCGTATCAATAGCAGTGGCCATTAATGCGGCTACCAGATAAATATCCCGTGTCTTTGGTTTTATACTTTTTTGTTTTTAAGTTAGGAGCTCGTACTAGGAAGACAGACGGACATGCAGACAAAAGCGTAATGAGACTTGTAGGACATCCGCATTCTAAAGTTTAGTTTAGTATAGTACTATACACTGCATTTTAGGTAGGCTTACATTTTCCGAAACTGTTCATCACTGTTGCAGCTCAGTAAGCAACCGGTTGATCAGTTCGCATATCAGGACATAGGCATCAACGTGGACGCCACTTCATTTGCCGACGCGTCAACGCTGCATGACCGCCAATGATCGACACGTCGACCAGATGTACTAGACTGGCTGCCGGTCAAATATCCCGTGCCTTATTTTTACCCGGTCAGGCACACAGAATATGGTTGATGACAAATCGGATGGATACGAGAAAACGGTATTCCGAGGCAACTGATTAGTCAATAGACCCATTACTTCAAGCATAAAAGAGGCCACACTTTTTTCATTTCACATCAGGCTTTTACGAACTCTTTGAATGAAACGCGTTGTTAACG
>Ga0209146_1000638_pt1 | contig 10455 bp, 9 predicted proteins | sample WorMetLIZAISLAND_2_FD_187402 | JGI IMG/M metagenome (GOLD analysis project Ga0209146, IMG submission 187402) | Marine gutless worms symbiont microbial communities from Max Planck institute for Marine Microbiology, Germany - Olavius geniculatus... | ecosystem: Host-associated > Annelida >...
ATATTAGGCCTATAACAATTCATGATACTCAGAGACAAAATTTTAAAACAAAGAACGACAAAAATAGGTTTTTTTGTTTAAATTAAGTTGCAGTTCATAGCCTAGTTCTGCAAAATGGGAAATGCAATCGCCTTCGCAGGAAGATTTTGCACATAGATGCACGAAAGTCCACGCTACTAAATTATTTGCATGCTGGCGATGACGTCAATTTTAATTGATTGACGGTGATGATGATGGCAAAAAAGCGATTTCGCCTAATAATACTGATACAAAGTTTAAAGACTCTGGCATGTCCAGTATTGTGTTTTGAAACTTCAGAGATTGGCGGTTTGTACAGCAAAAAGAAAGAAAAATGCGCAGCAACTTAACAGGCACCAAAATTAAAGCGCTTAATTTTACACTGCACGATAATGAAACAGGCCCATCTGAGAAAGACAGGTATAGCAACAGCGGCAGAGGAAGCTAACCTGGTACAACGGCAACTGTTTTGAGAGCTCGTAAAACCCTAAACGTTCGCAATGCAGACACTTTGCCTAGCTGACCAGTCATGGTCGCATACCTGCACACAAAAGCAGCGTCACAGATCACAGACAGTGCATTATGCTAGCTTTCAATCCGCAATGTGGCGTTCTTGCCTAATGGTTACGACTTACGATCAAAAGATCGACTCCCGGTCGGATATCTACCAAGATGGGTGACCGTCTGCGGACAGGTGAACCATCTCGTTATACAACCAACACCAAATCACCTCTGCCTTATATCCCTCAGGGTTAGGTTAACCAAGTCCAGCCTGTCTGCCTGGGATCGAGACGGGGCGCGTTCACCTGTATCGGATGCAAGTGTGACCCCGTTTAGCAGATGATGTTCCCGCAACTTTCAGATGGGTTGCCGCAAAGAGCCGTGCACACCTTTAAACCTTTTGTCATGCAAATGTTTTACTTGCAGACTAAAAAGAAACGTGTAATATAAGCCTTATCGTCGGAAAACGAAAGCAAAACTGTGTAGGGCGGCTGCGGGTATCCCGACGTTATACATGTCAGACTTACGACAGCGTGACGACGATGAAGTCGAGCCAGTTCCAGGCATCTCGCAGATAGTGGAAGTCGCCGAGTATGAAACCTCGCGCCAGAATTTTCACAAGGCCTTCGAACGTGTAGATCGCCGTGAATATCTCTCTGCGAGCAACAGCAATAACAATAGCTTGACCACACTCAGCTTGCCCTGGTAACGTTTTCACAATTTTCGGCAGCAGAAGTGCGTCACAAAGGAGTCGACGGTGTACTCCATGCGATCTCAGCGTGCATGTCTCAGTGCGATACCGCATTGTCTGGAGTTGTGTAAGCCTAACAGTGCAGTCTACTTACTAATCAAACGCTCGAAGCAACAGAAAACACGGCCTACCGTAAAACTTCAAATAAAAGCCTCCAACTCATGTTAAGAACCCAGGTTCTGTTTACAACTCGTTCGGTCGACGAAGGAGCATCAAATTACAGTATAGCACGTACAGCGCATTCTACCAGTAGTTTCGTCAATGACAAAATGCACAAACAAACAAATAAAAACTACAAGGGGGCAGGCGACGCTGTATAGGCCTAAGTGACAGCTGTATACTGTTTCTTGCGCACAGACAACAGACGCAGAGAGACAGTCTCAGACACGCTGCCGGTGAACAAGGATCGCTTATATATAGCTTGCAACGTCGCGAGCCAATAAACAAAGTAAAACATTCTAAAACATACTAAAACATTCCTGTGTGCATGAAAAAATCGCATACAATGTACGCTCTCTGCTTTTACGTACGCAGTTCATGTAACCCCAAGCTGAATCCGAAAATTCGCCGAATTCGCCGCCGAACGTTTGCGCGGCAAAAATCCGCCAAAAATGTTTCGCTAGTCGATGCCGCCACCGGATTTTGTCCGCAAAAAAAATCCGCTGAAAAATACTGATATTCATTTTTTGGCTTTTGTTACTTTAAAAATCGCATCCGTGAAACTCCGTTTCATTATTTCGTTAAAACTAGGCGTAAAATGACACCGGCGCCTCGGATCAGCGACCGGTGAACGTGCGCCAAGGTAGAGAGGTCTGTATCCTCCCCAATTATGGAGGTTCAGGAGTGTCACCGGGGCGACTCACCGCCGCGCAACTTCTGAAAATATAGGCGCAAATCTGCGAAATGTGGTTCATCGTGAAACCTAGGATGACAGCTAGTCGTCAGAAGTAGCCTAAAATGGAAAATCGATGCTTTTCGACAGCCCCATTTTTAATGCGGGGCGGCATTCACCGTCACCGTCATGCCGTATAACCTATAAGTTTGGCCTATAGGGCTGAGCTTCAGCACTGCTGACACTGTGCATCTGTTATGTACAGCGTATTACTAGTACAGTTAAAGGTAAAGCGTGCCGTGCCAGTCCGGGGCGTAGACGGGGTGCTCATCTCCCGTTCCGTGGCCGTTGAGCCTGTAGGTCGAGAGACCACTGAGTCTGTGACGCATGGCCAGTGCGACGCCGGAGCTACGGTTACCCTCCCAGTCGCAGAGCGTCACCGCCCTTTGACCGGTACCAATTTGTACTGCCTGGTGGCGGAGACACGTGTGTACGTAAACAACTTGCCCAAGGTTGTTATCTGGCAGTGCCCCGGACCGGAATCGAACCATCGACCTCGGGGTCACCAGTCCGACACGCTACCGCTACACCACCAAGCCACACGCTATTACAGTAGGCCTATAACTACAATAATTAATGTTATCATAACAAATTACTGTATATGTATACTAACTCAGAATAGGGTGGCTCGGAGCCGCCAGCCATTATGAAGCAGTTGGCCAGGATAACGAACATTACCGACAGGCTGAAGAACGTAAACTCAGCAGTCAAGGCATAAACACTCGCATACAATCTTCAATAGGCTAGCATGAATACATTTAACTTACGACAGACTGAATTACAGCCAAGTTAAGCGCACGGCTGGCTGACTCTAGGCTATTAACAACCAGCGTCATTAACCAGGGTCAACTGGGTCAGTATTCCAGCGCCCAGCAGTCCTAATAGCAAGCCTTTGCTGTCATGCAGAACTCGCCGTTTCTTCCCTAGTGGTGGCCGTAACCATCGACAGTAGGCCTACTCATTTGCCTACCGACGGAGGGATGAACAGACTGATCTGGCCTGTGTTGCTTGGTTGATGTCAAGAGGGTAGGCTATACCCGCGAATGGTCACTCGTCTTAGTGTTTTAACGCGGCCCAACGTAGCCATATAGACTAAGTTTGGTGATGTGACCAATAGCGTTACCAGAAATTTACCTCGGCTTCCAGGCGCCCCGAGGTGGCCTCGGCTTTGGTCCCAATTCCGTGGCCTCAACCTTGGCCTTGACATAAAGCCCTTGGCCCAAATAGAAACTCTAATGAATTCCACCGTCAGTTTGGGTCACGCAACAAAAAAGACGTTGCATTCAATCCACTTAACCTTGATCTCGACTTGGCACACAGTCTAAGCTTAAAACGCCACTGGGCTAAGCTATTGTCAACAACAGCATCATTGTATGGTCGGCGGGCGGCAGAAAGGATATGGATGTGTGAGAATGTACACAAAAACCCGTCGTATCGGGTTGAACGGGCTGAGTAGATAGACCGCCTTGCTCGTGTGAAACCGGAATATCGTTTTGTCGCGAGACACGACCATGAACGTCTGCAAAACAACACCAACACTATTACTTTGTATCGGGAGAGCATCCAAAAAAATTGGCGGAAGAGGCAAGCCCCGAAGCCCGTCCTCACCAGGTAAAGCAGCGCTCTAAGCTCAAGCCGCCGCCTCACCCAGAAACCTAAGAAGTTTTCTGCAATTTCAGCAACTAGAATGGCGTTTCTCAACACTCTGAATGCAATGTTTCTTCGGTGCCAGAACAACCTCCGTGTTTCGATAGTCTGCATTTTGACCACAGTAATCATTCATGGCCATCTGTATGTCCTGAAAAGACGTAGCTCTCGCCCCTGATCCGTTACTGGGCAGAAAAAAAACACACACAAAATGTCGACCGACACGATATGCGGCGGTCCGTTTTAAGAAAGTGGCGTAACCACAGGAAGCAAACGAAGGAGGCAACATTCCCGCAGGCGCCTGTTGCCAGGGCACTACTACGAAACAGTATCGGAGCTTTTAATTTCTGATCAATTCGTGAACTTAGCATGCAGCAGCGGTGCATGTTTACATATTTGTCGTCGTAGAAGTCGTCGAGGTCTTCGATGGGTTTTCCATACAAACTCGGCGGGAACGTTCCAAGCCGGTCCGGCAGCGTTTTGCCCTGCTCAAACATTGCGTTCGGTTCCGGTTCCTCTTCTTCCTTCTTGGCAGCGTCGCCGCCACCGCCACCTACACCGACACGCGAACAGCGTAAAGTTTTTCCCGAGCAGTAATAAGCGTTTCCTTAGCCCTCGGCCAGACAACAGTTTACACTGCGAGACCACCAATACAGGGCCAGTGCATCGCGCGTTGTATCTGTATACGTCACAACTTTCGATGGTACTCATTGTGCTTACCATGAAGGGATGGCCAGGCTGAGTTGACCTGGCTGGCTGGTTTGCATACCGAGATGGTTTACTCGTAGGCTGACGGTCACCCATTCAAGTACTAACCGGGCCCAGCGTTGACTAACTTTGTTGATGCGACTAACGTAGTTACCAAAGAAGTCAAACCGCCACCATTATACCGCCACACATGCTCTATACAAACACTTATTAGGCCTAGGCAGAATTGCTATTCATACCTTGCTACTTATCAGGCTGTCTCTCTTTGTCATACTGTTCTAGCGTTGGACTGGAAGTAACATTCTGTTGTACTATATCTATATTGTATTTTTGCAAATTGTTCACGCAGTGGCGTCGTAGCCGAGGGGAGTAAGGGCAACTGTTCCCCGATTTTGTGCTGTCGAAAAATTGTCACAAAATCTTCTGGTTGGCAAAAATTTTTCGTTTATAAATGCAAACTTTGAAGATATGAAACCCAACAAGAAAGCCCAGTTGTCGCTAGGAAAGACACACTACAGCCTATACACTTCTTGTTGCATTACTGACCTTCAAGGTCATCCAAAGTTGATGATTTACATCTCATCTGAAAAGGCGAGTGCCACTTTCTATTAGTGATTAATAGTAAGTTAACCTTAGCCCTATCTCTCACTGTTGCCGAGATATGACCCGTTATAACTTGAAAATTTTCATTGAAAATTGCGGCCAAACCGCTTCAGATAGTAACATGCTTACTATTGACAGCCTGTAGGAAGTCGCCCGCGCCCTATCCGATGGCACCATCGCCGACTTACCGTTTAGCCACAATACCGCACGATTGGCATACCATTCAAGATCATACAAGGACAATGATTTTCACGTCACTTGAAAACCAATATGTAACTTCCTACTAGTAATCAATAGTAAACTAAGCCCTATCTCGCACCGTTTAGCCATAATACATCCGTAACAAACGACGACAGACGACATAACGTGCCATAGACGCTTTACTGCATACGTGTAGCTGTAGCGCGTCATAAAAAATTTGAGCACTCATAATCTCCACTGTGAGAAGTTTGCAGCTGTCTGTCAGAATTCTGTCTGTCGGAAATTATTGCATCTTTCTGCCGCCTACTTTTTTTTACCTAAGATGCCGCTGCTATCTGGCATGCATAATACTGGCATGCTTTAATAAACGAATAATGACTGATTGACTGATTGACCTTGCTTCCCGTCAGCTCCCGCGGCAGCATCTTCCTCTTCCTGCTGTTTCTTCGCTAACTCCTTCGCCCGATTCTCCTCTTCGATGCGTTGCCGGATCCGCTGCAAGGACTCGGGCGTGAACGGCCGGAATATACCCCCGCCGCCGGCGCCCCCGCCGGAGCCGCCCTTGCCATCCGCGCCGCCTCGGGGCGGTGAGCGACGCTTTGTCGGCTGCGGCTGCTGGGACAGGGGTTCACCGTCGCCGCCGGCACCAGCGCGTGCCGTCGCGTCATTGTCCGTCGTCGTCATGGCAACCGGCTCGTCCATTGTCACGTGACCTGCAGGTGCGTCCTAGACGTCTCAGTAACCCTGCGCAGCAACAATCACAACCATTAGAACTAGCTCAGCAGAACAGACCCGTACCGTCATCGTTTACCACTCAACAAACAACGCGCGTGACCATTATTATTGGGTGGCTTCGTAGCGTATAGCCTCGGATTTACGATCAAGAGGTTGTGGGTTCGACTCACCGTCAGATCGCTATCAAGTAGTTACTTTACAAATACCTGAATTGACGACTGTCTGCGGACACGTAAAATATAGATCTAGGTATAATAGACCAACACCAGAGTCAACTTAGACTTCCATCTCTCTGGAGTAAATTATAAATCGAGTATCGTTTTGATTGGCTAAGTTTAAAACAAACGAGGCACGAGCACCTGCGTCGGGTGGCAGGAAAAGGTGCCATCCTGTATGGCAGGTCAGGTGAAAAGTTATAGGCACATTTAGTCTTCTTTCTAGCCTGTTGAAACATGCAAAACTGCGTCTTTTTGCTGTTACGGTTTTTTGTCGTTCAACAAAAGTTTGTGTGTGTGTGCGTGTGCGTTTAGGCCTATACCGACCTGCGGACCCAGTTCAAATAACAGAAAAGGCAAGAAAAAAGATCAGTTAGATGGTGCTGCAGAGAAAAAGTCATAACTGAGGAAAAGACAAAAGAAGTGGTTGACCACTGCACCATCCTGCATATACGTCATACTGCATTTTATCAACTGGGATTTGGCAGCGCCATCGCACGGTGGCATCTCGTGCGATGGCGCTGCCAAACACTACTTGATTGACAGCTGCGCAGTTCTGTTTTTGTCGCATGTGAAGTTAGACACAATGTTAGCGAGAAAAATTTTATTCAGCAGCAGCAACAGCAGCAGCTGTAACTGAGTCTACCGAGTCTATAATAAGAGATCGGTCGCTAGGGAAAGAAAGGGAGGCTGCTGGCCAACTGAGAAAACGTTATTTACACAAGCGTTTTAAAGCGGCACATTCAATATTCATGGCGAGGAGCTGCGGCGAGCAAATGAAAATTCACACGCGACGCCCGCTAGCAGCGCCGGTGGTCAACGTTCGGCGTTGACACGCGAGCATTAACTACGAACTTGCACACGCACGCACGCACGATAAAGACACACCGACAGATACGTCGGTCTTAAGCCGTGTTCATAGCGACAAACTCAACTCAACTCAACCAGTTCAGTTGAGTTGAGTTGAGTTGAGTTTGTCGCTATGTACACGGGTTTAGTCTTTGCGCGTCTCGACATGCTGCTGAATAGTGAGTGAGTAGGGTTTTACGTCCCGCCCGACACAATATACAGTAAGCCATTTTGGCAGCTCGGCTCGGTCTATTCAGTTCGTTTAATACGACAGTTTGCGTTCGTCCAATTCTAACAGCTTTGTTAAACTATCGCAAACGCGCTACATCACGCTACAAGCCCTGCTAAACGAACAGTTCAATTTTCAGTTGGCAACAAATGACAATCGACGGGAAACGTACAGAGGGGAGACGTCCAGGGGAATATGTCCAGTAAGAAATGTCGGATGGAATGCCCCCAAGTCATTCATTAACTTTCTTGTCCGGTGTATAGGCCTCTGTGGCGCGCTACTGTAGGCCTATGGCATCTTTGGCGGTCTGATTCAACGGCTGCAGTCGGTACAGAACGCGGCAGCACGGCTCGTCACTGGAGCTCGTCGACGTGACCACATCACTCCAGTACTGAGAAAGCTTCATTGGCTGCCTGTGAAGCAGAAAATCGACTTCAAACTGGCGGTGATGGTGTACAAGTCTATGCACGGCCTCGCTCCGCCATACCTGTCGGACGACTGCCAACTCGTCACTGAGGTGGGACGTCGGCACCTCATGTCATCCCCATTCGGACCTCTACACGTGTTTCGTGCCGCGGACTCAGTCACAGATCGGTGACATGAGTTTCATGCCAGCCGGACCGCGGCTACGGAACAATCTGTCGGCCGAACGTCGGCAGCGGAACATCACATTTGAACATTTTATTTTTAAGCGACTAATGAAAATGCTTGTATTCGGTGGAGACTGCGGCGCGTTGTGACTTTCTGCAAAACCTGCCTACTGTACAGATACACTTATACGCGCGCCATCCTTTTAGCGTACAATTGCGAACTACTGAAGTCTTTGTTATGCCAAATGAATACAAAATTTACGTTCGTAGAAAAAGTTCATCATCATGACGCGTAGACAACTGAGGTCCGTTGCGACGACTCCCCACGATGTCCACGTTCATCTGCGCTCTGCCACATCTGTCTCCAGCTGGCCGGTGTTCCGTTGCCGATCTGCTGTATCCAGGTTTTTCGCGAACGCCCAGGAGGTTTTCCAATCAAATGCTCGGCAGAAAAGGGCCGGTGCGAGAATGCACCCCTGACGGACACCGGACGATGTGGAGAAACTGTCAGACATCAATCCACCAAGACGGACCCGAGATGTTGTTCCAGTATGCAAATCTTCTATGAGCTTAAGGAGTACCTGTGGCATACCTATACCCATGAGAGCTTTTCACAGAGCTTGCCTGTCCACGGAATCAAAAGCGGACTTCAGGTCTACATAGGCTACATGGAGTGAGCGATCAAACTCCCAGTGTAGTTCAGATAACAGCCGCATAGCCATTCCGTCAAATTCCAGTCCGGCATTTTCAATTCCGTCAATTTCCAGCCCAGCATTTTCGTTCATCATTCTTCAGTCACGTATTTTTAGCACTCGGTTTTTAACGGGCGCACCCGCTATGGCAAGTATGTAGCCTAACTGCAGTGTAGACCTATCCGTGGCGTGATGTCGAGAAGGAAACGCCGCACGACAACATAATGGCGTGCTGCGCAGCGAGCTGCCGGAAAAACACCGATCGGGCGACGCGACTCGAGTTTGATGGAAACACTAATTTCCAGCGTGTCAACAATATGGCGACCGACCAGCCACTACACACGTCACGTGACAACAACGATGACGTCAGCATGCCGCCCGCAGCGGCGCTGCAAAAAAAACCGGAATCGCTTACTGTTCTTGTATACGCATGGCAGCATGCGCTTTGCAACTGTAGCCTATGTTTTGACTGGGAGTTTAGCCCCCAAATCACATTTTTCCTTGGACACCCATCTAGCAAAATGTGTCGTTAGACCCCGTCTGAATCTAAATCGAAGCATGGCACGAATGTGACGGACGACAGACAGACGACAGTGAGACAGATCACGCTGCAAAAGAATGCGTAGTAATAGTCGGAGTCGCTTGAGCTGAAAGAGCGATTCCGCCTAAACTTTATTCAGCGCCACTTCTGGCGGGGAAAGCGGAAAGTAGCGCAAAGTTTTAAGTACACTGTATAAACTTTGGTACCCCACTTGCCGATATGATTTCATTTCTTACGAAATTGGGTCAGATTCATGCCAGCGAAAAAGGTTAGCTCGTGGTTTACGTTACATGCAGAACGCAACCACAAATTTTCTGGCAACAGTTTTAGCGTAGTTACAAAAACATTGATAAGTCATACATTTCGGCAAACGATTTCTGTTTTACGTGTAGCCACGACTTAACTAGGTACGATGAACTTTGCAATTCGCGTAGCCTACACATGATGAAGCAGAATGATGACTTAAAACCAGCAATCACGATTTTGCAAAGAGCGAGCATCGGTGCTCGCATGAGTGCAACAGAAATGATTAACAGGCTTGCCGTGGATATGAAATTTGCCATCCATATCCATATCCATATCCACAGATTTTCCGCGGATATCCATGGATATATCCATGGATATATCCATATCCACAGACGCCTATCGTGCGTCCATAGCCACTAAGTTTTCGCGAAATACAGCAATGCCAGAGCGTCCATTCCCCCAGGCACTTTTTTGTGAAACTGTTAGAAATAAATAAAAGGAAAAAAAATAAAACACATTTGAATTGAAATATGATTTTAGAAAAGTATTTCCCGGCTGTCATGAAAATCTACCGTACTTATTTTATTGCCCTTGCTATAGCCGACCGTTGAGCCTTGGGTACCATATATCGTCTCTCAGTCGTCTCTTTAACCGTAACAAATGTATTGTGGCTAAACGGTACGTCGTAGGGAGTTAGCGATACCGTTGGATAGGGCGATAACGACAACCTATAAGCTGTTGAAAGTAACCATGTCTCTATCTGCAGCTTTTTGGCCGCAATTTTGAATGCAATGCTTCTGCCTGCAGCCGTCACTTACGTGTCTTATCCTAGCACTGATTTTAGCGTCCAGTATAGCAACGTCACCAGATCGTGTATAAAACAGCAGTCACTCTGGAAAATCGCTATCTTTCCGCAACCGGAAGTCGGGCACTGGCCTTCAGATATAGGCGGATATAGACGGTACGGTCGGCCCATCGCAGTAACAGCTGGGATTTTTGTTCTCCAAGACACATGTTGCATTCATGCACGCCTACGG
>Ga0209146_1000639_pt1 | contig 10455 bp, 3 predicted proteins | sample WorMetLIZAISLAND_2_FD_187402 | JGI IMG/M metagenome (GOLD analysis project Ga0209146, IMG submission 187402) | Marine gutless worms symbiont microbial communities from Max Planck institute for Marine Microbiology, Germany - Olavius geniculatus... | ecosystem: Host-associated > Annelida >...
CATAACGATAGTGGCGTGGCGCCATCTTGTAAATGATATAGACTTGTGTCGCAGCCCGAAATCGCCAAACAAATCCATAAAAACCCTTATTTTGGAGTTCAAGGTCATCCAAGGTCATTAAACGCGGTGGCAGTCAAGAGCCAGTGTACGACTTATTGGCTAAAATCGCCAATTTTTTCCACCCCCTCTCATTTAGCGCCCTCGTTCGGGGTGACCCCCTTCGAATTTATGGTTCCTGAAACTAGAGTCTTCTGGGCGGCCGATGGTGAAGACTTGTTGATCCTAGCTTGCACCGTTTTTGACTGATCCACCCGTGTGATAGACGGACGGACGGACGGACAGAATTGCGATGGCTAAGACGCACTGAAACCAGTAGCTGTCTTCACGCGTAATTATGTACCACGGACTGAATATCGGAAAAATGTAACATTGTGTTTAGGTTTTTTTGTAAATCAAAGCATTTATAGTGAATGAAAGGCCTACTAAACCTGGGCATGCGCAGTCGGTGACGGGGTATAGACTATGATTAGATACGATTTGCGAGAGGCAGAGAAAGCACTTAGAACACAGCTGCGCACCGTCGCGCGATAGAATAAAGCAGCACTTCGCTGACGCTGATCTCGGAATACAAACTGCACTACAAGGTTTTTGTGCCACGGACGCTGTCAGTGTCCTCTCGGCGAACGCTCTTTATCTCGGTTAACTCTCGCGTGCTACACTGTGAGCCAAAACGGGAGACCTATACGCCTCGCCGCCAATAGTTTTTGATACGATTTCACAAAAATCTGGTCGTGCTTTCCAAATTCTATCAGGAAATTTACAATACTTACCACTTCGCCTCAAACGCGTCGCTACACTACCTTGTGAACATTTGTATCAGTAAGCTAGCCAAAGTAACGTCTGAACAGAATTTATCAAGTCGTATCTTTGTGCATATCCAGGCCTATATATAAGTATATAGGCCTAGCATACAGCAACACATTCGGTATCGGTATTAAAGATGTCCACTATTTCGCCACCATACACAAAGCGATTTTGCACATTCCTTCAACACTCGTGGAAATTGTTACAAAGCACAAACTATTGTCTGGACAGTCAAGCCACAACGTACGCTATTATTTTTGACGCGCTACAGCTATGCGTCTTTGGCACGATATGTCGTCTGTTCGTACGTCTGTCTGTGTGTAACGGATGTATTGTGGCTAAGCTTCGGGTCGTGTAGGGAAAAACTTTTTGCACGAATAATTAGCCACGTGTATTAAACTCAGGCGTCCAAAATTTCAGCCATCTAGTGCAAGGGAAACATTTTCAAATTGAAACCGTTGAATGGAGGTAGAAAAAAATGTGCGTTCTTCAACAAAAAACTGGCCATATCCCAGAAACGGTGAGAGATACGGCCAAGGTTACTATTAATCACTAATAGGAAGTGGCATATTGGCTTTCAAATGACCTGAAAATCACCGACCTTGGATGGCATCGAAGGTAAGTACTGCAACAGGAACTGATATTGACTTTTCTTCTTTGGCTTCTTTTTTCTTGAATCGCTTCTTTGCAGCGGATTAGTCTGTTTAACGTATGCGTTGATTAGAGTAGTTGTTAGTGCTACTATGGTGCCTTTCTATCTTGACCCGTCATTGTCTGGGTTTGCTGTTATCCTACCTGTGTCTGACCACTGCTACTGTGAATATCTGTGCTGAATTAATAAACAAAGCGCTAAGTAAATCGCGTCGCTCGTTACATAGACCTAGGCCTACAAACCTTGAACAACTAGTGCCATCCATACGCTTCGACGGCCTCCTGTTAGGAAGCTCCGTCAAAAAATGATAAATCCAGACCTTTTAACTTCGAAACGTTCAAGCGGCTGCTGAAGACATTTTTTGTTTGGGTGTCGAGATCTCGGTGCATTGTGGCTATCTGTTAAATTGCGCCTGCTAAGTCATCTTACTTACTTACTTTTGCAGCGGTGAGAAAATCTTAGAAAAAGGCTAATGTTTGACAAGGTTATGCCAAAAACTCGACGACGGTATACTTTTTTCGACTTCGAGTGTATATCTGGAAGCTAACTGACTGACAGATTGTCTTGTATTGCGCGGCATAATGACGCTAGATAGCCAACGGACACGTCGGTCTGACGGCCGTCTGGTTAATAAGCCCAGAAAAATAGTCGAGTAAAAGCAAATCAGTTTATTAACAGCAGCTCATCATGCGGTTATCCGGGCGTACGGGAAATCGTACAGTCGTACCACAGTACATAATCTCCGCCTGCGTATATAGGCCCTAATGTATGCACTGTTGTCGTACTATCCCTGAGACGATCAGTCCAAACGTTGGCACTACGTTACTAACTTATCCTGACAGGGGCGTCATTTAGGAGGGGGGCTGGAGGGGTCTCCGGACTTACCGAGGATTTATGAGTTTAATTTTTTCCGCTGTGAATCGTACTTTTGAAACAGTGTTACTGCTGCAAGAACAATATGTTACGTAGACTGAGACTCAAAAAGATTACTGAGACCCCTCACACCAATGATTTACTGAAATGACGCCACTGTATCCTGATGTAAACGGAAGTACCACACAATCTGGTGCCTCTGCGATGTTAAGAGTAGACTTTGAAGGTGCGCTATAAGTAATAAACGATCGTGCATTTCTGAGCAAAGAGTACGCTTACGCTTTTAATAGACTCAGCAAGCGTCATCAATAATTGGTGCATGCAGTTTCACAACAAAACCTAATTCTGCAACACGAAACAACAGCAAGTCGCTAGAAACTATACGCTGCAACAACAGCATCGTCAGCACAGCGAAATGCGGCACGAACAGCAATTATCTAAGGGGAATCAGATGGGTTTGATCGACCCCCACTACCGTCAGCCGGAATCAGGAAATATTGCATAAATATTATAATCAAGAACGTGAGCATCATATGCGCTTATCACACGCGAAATGCACTAAAATGCGTTTGTGGCCGAGACATTGTCCCAGACCTCAACGGGGGAGCTTACAGCAATAGCCCATTCCCGCAGCGGGATTAATCGCGGGCTACAAAGCGGTCCAGAGAAGTGGAGACAAACAACTCCCCATTTGCAGAAGTCTGCCTGCGGGCCTGCCACGCACTATTTCACAACTATAATCTGGTGCAGACAAGAAAATAAGAGACAACTCCTTTCTTCCTTCTATGCCTTCATAATAAAGGTTCCGCAGCCCTCCCAAACACATCAGCTAGCATCTGGTCAACATTTTAATGAATGCACTCTGATCCAGCAGGCTACGAAGTGTCGTTTTAAATACTTCAAAAGTATGTGATTGTAAGCTGAAAACCACCGGATGTCATATGCTATAAACTCTCTTTGTACAAACTATACGTCAACAATTTCTGACTAAGTAGGAAGGGCGTGTTCAAACCTAAGGAAGGGGCTGAATAAATCCCTGACATGAAACGCAAGGCAGCTCGGCAGTAACTACATAAGAGAAAAGCACTCTTTTTCATGCTAATAACATCAACAAGAAAAGCCCAGCTAACGCAAACGGGAACGCGCAACAGCGGTGCATGCTTGAAAGCCCAGAAAAACAAAGTCTAAGTTAGTCGATAGAAAGGGCCAGACGACTGGCGGCTAATTATCTATAGTGTTTTACTCGTACTCACCAGAGGGCGTGACCTGTGTCGCTCAGCCAACGCCGTATCGGCTGGAAATCGCAAATTTTCCCTACAGCCTCTCATTTAGCGCCCTCGTTCGGGGTGACCCCCTTCGAATCTATAGAAAAGCTTCATGGTTTCTGAAACTAGTCTTCCAGGCAGCCGACGGTGAAAATTTGGTGATCCTAGCTTGCACCGTTTTTGACTGATCCACCCGTGTGACGGACAGACGGACAGAATTGCAATGGCTAAGACGCGCTACAGCAGTAGCTGCTGTTGCGCGTAAAAATCGAAATATTTCACAGAAACGTCAACGTCAACAACTATATACTGTAACACGTAACAGCACTATGGTGACAACATTATACACGGTAAGCTACATTGCTTCAATGCTGCAGACGCCGTAATAACAGTCGACGAACAGAGATGCAGAATGAATGTAAATGTATTGCTGTAGCGTTGTGATGATTGGTGTTGGTATGCATATTGCATACCGGCAATAAATAGTAAATACCAGCACTAAACATCGCTGAACAGCTATAAAATTCTCGGCAGAATGTCACATGCTTCAACCGCACACTGACGCTAGAAACATGGGTCAATCCAATGCCGACTTATTGCGCGGCCGTCGGCCCAGAGCGACACAACTATAATGACAACTATAACCCTGACCTTTGAACGTTCAACTAAAAAAATTTCGCACACCAGTCACTCTTGCATGGTTCCTATTACTCTTCAGAATTAATTGTCCCCGACTTTCCAGGACAAATCGAATCGTTTTCCCTGACCAATTTGTTCATGCGAACAAAATACCAATCAAACAACAGCAGTTGTATTATTATGTCAAATGTGTGACATATTGTAAAATACTGTAATAAGTAGTAAATGGTGCTTGCAGCGTTTGCTTTCGAATCGGAACGTATGTAAACAGTATTATAATAAAAATTTTTGATAAATAAGCAAGTAAACTAATGCAAGCGTTTGTCACTTTGAAGAAATTTGTGTGCATCTTTGTTAACTTTGCACCCTGGTACTTTTACATTCCCTGATTTTCCCTGACTTCCCCTGACTGTGGAAACCATGTCCTGCCATGGGCAACGTTCACAGCAATTTTGGTTCCTGTAAACTTATTAGTGTACGAGTTATGAGCCCGTAAAAGACGGCACTGTTAGCCACGTCGTGGCTATATACCCACATCATACACACTAATGGTTTAATAAAGAAACATAAGAGAAACAACAACAACAACAACGTAATAATGCAGCGCAATGCGCCACAAAATGCACCATATTATGCTACTACTATGCATACTGGTAAACAATGACGTCACCACAAACATAGGGATAAGTTTTTCAATCCCGGATAACTGCCAAATTCTGTAACACACCACGTTTTCCGGATAAGCGATGTAACATCAGCGAATCCAGAACAAAATCTCCCTCCTCCCTGTTTTATGATCCTGCTTTCACTGTTTTAATAGGCAGTAGGGTGTGACAGACAGACAGACAGACAAACATACGCCTCTGCCATAGTTAAGACATGGCATCTGCATAACAAGCTATGCTCAGTGCTCACGCCCTGTAAAAACTAAGATTAGGTAAAGGTAAAAAGGTAAAGGTCGTCAATTTGTATAGCGCATCGTCGCGAACACACCCCTAATGCGCTTTCGTCACTAACCAGAGCCGCCTGCCGCACGGCTACCGTGTGCAGCCTGCAGACACAGGCTGGCGCAGCGGCCGGCTAGGCAGCCACAGTCAGCTGTACTAAGGTCCCCACCTTCCGTAACCCATATAAATGGGCTACTACTCATTTAACTGACCCCAGAGGGATGGCAGGCTGAGTTGGCCTTGTTGACAGTAGACACTTTACCCACAAAGTGGTCAAACAGTCATCCATCAGTCTAGCGCAGGATAGGAAAAGTTCGCCGGCCAGGACCGACGTTCTAACCACTATGCTACGACATGAACTTACGTAGGCTTACGCTATCACAAGCTCGTTGAGGTAAGCAAGTAATGTTCTATCATAGTGGGGAGACTTTGTCAAAGATGTGGCCTTCAAGATGGGGATTCTATCCAAAGGATTTTGTCTGAAGAACTATGTCTGGGGTGGTGGATTCTGTCCATTCCCCAAGTTCAACAAAAACAAACGGAGGTCCAGGTTTTTGGGCTTATGTTAAGTGTCACACTATATACTGAATCTGTTTCACTGTGCGGCATTAGACTATGTTTTATACAGTCTATTCCTCAATCTCCAAACGTAAGCTAAAAGATGCAGTTGGACAGAATACACAACTGCTACCAGATTATGTGGACAAACAGAAATGCCATAACATATAGCACAGTTGTATAGCATAGTGTGATAAAACAAATGACCACACACTAACAAAGGCACTTGTGTCAGCAACAAATGACTGCAACATTCTAACATACCGCAGCGCACACAATCATTTTATCATCATTATCAGCTTACTGTCTAAAATGCTGCCTTTGTACACACAATAAATGTATGATTAATAATAATAACTAGTAATAATAACTAATACACTGTGATTGTCCGTCTTCAATTATACATAATGCCAATCTGGATCATTTTTTCTAAGAACAAAATAAATATAACTCCATGCATATTTGCAGTATAAACATATTACGTGTTCTAAACAAAGCAATGCCATGCAAAAAGAAACATCCAACTTGTATGAAATATCTTACTTCAACAAAAAACTCGGTGGTTTCAACTGAGCATTAAGGTCGTTTCTGAAGACATAGTACAATGCTTCAAACGCTGCATGACTTGAGCACACATGTGATGATGCACAATGAAACCATCAGATTTTTGCGAAGAAGCCACATAACTTTGGAAATGTTTTCAATTTATTTAGTTCAAACAAGTTTTGACTACTATCTCTCAGCCCCCTAAGACTCATCTTTCCACCGTACATGCCAACTTTCACTGTCAACTGACACTGTATTTTCAAATCACTCTACCGGTATATTTTATTTCTGCCGAAAATGTATAAAGCCCCGTAGATTGCACAACCTTGAATGCCTACCTTTCCAGCTTTGATATTTATCCACCCTCAAATCCTGAATACTAGAAATCAGGTATTGCTCACGTTCGTGTTTGTCTGAAAAGGATTTTCACTTAACCACAGCATCTAAGCACACACTTCTTACATTTAACTTTTACTTAGATGCTGAAATGTATGCATGCAGACACAGTCAAGCTATGATATGGAACAAGCTAATGCCAAGACTGCCACTGCAACTAACTGACTGATGATAAGACACGAGGCATAACGTGGTGACAGGGACGTCAAGTATCATACAGTCAGTCAATAAACTGCCACATGACCAGCTACAAGCTGACCTCACAATAAATCTGTAATGTGTATTATGCATCCAGTTGGGGTGGGAATTACTGCCTTCCCCTTCCTTTCATTCACTATTCCTCCGCCCACTACAACTCAAAAACATCCCCGCATACGCAGCTAGTTCGGAGGAAATACTGTAAGATTTAACAGTAGGTCTACCCTAAGGAAATAATGGCAGCCAAACTGGACTTAATGCGGAAGGAAGGTGAAATGTGAGCTTTTTTGGTTTAAGAAATAAGCAGCCTATTCGCATTTTGATTTTTGTTTCAGCTGTTATTCGGTTGGGAAACAGGGACATTGCGGATGTAGTTAGCATTGTCAAGCGCTCGTTGCCCAAATGAATCATCCAATGTAAATTAAGCCTGAAGACACGTCAGCCATCGCACAAGTAATGACGTCTATGCAAACTGTTCGCATGCACACCGCCGGAAACAAGATCTATCCAATCACAGTAGTATAAAGCACAGGAACATCCAACAACATGCTGCTTTATGCATCATTCAGCAACGAAGGACTAGTTGAGTAAAATGCAAACACAATTAACAACAGCTTAATGTTCCAGCAACATCAAACAGTCGCATCTACATCATGTAAACCTTGCAGCAAATACTCTATCACAAAAGTGGGACAGGTGGGGGGGGGTTCAAGCCTTCCAGGGAGGAAGCTGGCAGAAGTTAAAACCTAAATTATAATTTTTGGACCTATCAACTTTTCCTGTGTTTTTCAAGCCGAGAATGCCTCAAATTTGATGGTTACAAGGCTCAATAAGTGAGCTTACAGCAAAAGGTAAAGGTAAAGGTAAAGGTTGTCAATTTGTATAGCGCATTGTCGTGTACGATGTACACCTCTAATGCGCTTTTCGTCATTAACCAAAGCCGTCGATCGCACAGCCGCCGCGTGCAGTGTGCAAACACAGGCTGGCGCACCGGCCGGCCAAGCAGCCAAGTCAGCTGTACAAAAGTCCCCACCTTCTGTAACCCATATAATGGGTTACTACTCATTTAACCGACCCCGGAGGAATGGCAGGCTGAGTTGGCCTTGTTGGCTGACTGATAGCGGACGCCGTACCCACAATGTGGTCAAGCAGCCATCCATCAGTCTAGCACAGGATAAGAAAACTCCCCAGCACTCCCCAGACTCGTAGGAAAAGGCCACAAAAAGAGGAAAAGATAAGAAAAGAGAGGAAGAAAAAATGAGAAAGAACTGGGAAAGGCTTGCTGCAAGGTGTTGAGGAGGACAGAAACACTGATCAGCATTTTACAGTTATCGGCTATTAGCCCAATATCTTCAATACTGCCATATGCCAATATTGCAAACCACTCGCTGTTAAACAACTCAATAAGTTGATGAAACTGACATTTACGCCATGGTCCCTAAAAACGTGCCACTTTTATTTTCTGAATAGCTAAGTGCAGCATGGGCCGATTTTTCATAATTTTTAGTGTGCAACATCAGGAAGAAACTCGACGCAAACGTCTATAGTTTTGGCCACCTCACTTTAATACTGTCACTACACTACCTTGTGAAATACAAGTTGTTGAGCCTGTTGTTTGCAAGTGGTGTCAAGTTGTCAACGTTTGCCGCTTGCACTCGCTCTGGGAGAGGACATTTTGAGCACATAGTGCAATAAAAAATGTGATGTGTCATGTGCGACTTTTTGAGATACAATAGTTGCCAGTCGTGTTTGTCGCTTTTCAGTTAATCATTTTTGAGCCAAAGTGTGCGCTCTCCAGTATGATTCATTGTTGTAAATAGCCAAACTATGACTTCTGCATGTCACAAGGTAGTGTAGCGACAGTATGAAAGTGAGGTGGCCAAACAGTCACTTACGTCAAGTTCTTTCTTGATGTCGCGTGTCAAATATTATTAAAATCGGCCAATGTTTCATTAAGCTATTCAAAAAATAAAAATGGCACGTTTTTATGGACCACGGTGTATATTGCAACACAGCAATGACGACATGCTGACAAAACACTGTTTACGGTACACGGATACAAACTCAATTCAACAAGTCATTTGGTTTACCAGTCTATCAACATGCTGTCTTCCCACATCACGTCTGCAAACTAACTTCCATCTAGCAACTCGAAATGTGCACAATTCAAAGAACGTATTTTACACAAAAAAGTAGTGGGAAAGACTACAAAGCAAAAACCTTAACATACCTATGCAGTTAGCATTCTTCACATCGAAATAACTTCTGTAAAGTTATTTACCAATTCAGCTATTTACATTCTAAGTTTTGCTGCACATCTGCGGAAACAAAAACTTCATACATTGTCAGATTACAGACAAAGATAATTAATTCTACGCGAATAAGCAAGTCTATACACAGCACATAATGTACAAGCAAACACAAATCTACATCGTGTCCAAATAAACAGGAGCAAATGGCTTCCTTTGCCACAAAATTTTGAAAATATTTTTCATTTATTTGGTTTAAACAAGATTCAGGAGCATGTCTGCCAATTATATTTTCATTTATTAACACTGCCATTGGAAAGATCAGGTGCCAGTTCTTTATTTGGACACTGTGTATAATATACAAACTGCACAGAATGATAATAAGGCTTTAGATTATGCAATGCCACTTGTGACTGATATCGCATTAACAATGGCGAGCGAAAGGCATCTTTATTTGAGCAGTAACATCTACAAAGGCCGCAGCATAACAACTGATAATAACTATACATCACTGTCTGTGCCTAGTGGCCGACAACAGGCACACACAAACTAAATCGTTAAGTCATTAAGACTACTCTGCCGATTCTGATTTCACAACGTGGTAACCACTTCCACCGTTATAAGTAAACCACTATAACAATTAAGTCACGCACACCTGCTAAGTACTTCTATCCGTCAATCAAAAACGGCGAGAGTTTTTCGAAACAAAGTTACCGCAGTTCTCAACTCAGACCCCTAATAGCCTTGGTCAGTTGCAATGCTCTCTGCTGCCAGTAAAGTCAGAAAGAGTTATAACGTGTTCACACGGGTGGAGTTATAGTGCGTTCACACGTCAGGGACACCATCGCTCTGAATGCGGCTGAATACTCTGAGGTAATGAGACTTGCTTGTTGCCAACGTCATCACCTCCAGCCACCTGTTAACATCAAGCATCATTACTAGGGCCTACAGTTTTCCATGGTAAATTCTGCCAAATTCCGCGGGGTAATTCACAAAATTCTGTGGCTCACCGTGGCAAAATTGTCCAAAGGCGGATCAGTCAAAAGCGGTGCAAGCTAGAATCACTAAATCTTCACCGTTGGCTGCCTGGAAGACTCTAGCTCCAGGAACTGTAAAGCTTTTCCATAAATTCAAAAGGAGTCACCCCAAACGAGGGCGCTAAATGAGAGGAGGTGGGCAAAATTTGCGATTTTTGGCCAATAAATCGCTGTATCTCAATAATGGTGCGAGATAGGGCCTAGGTTACTATTAATCACTAATAGCAGAAG
>Ga0209146_1000640_pt1 | contig 10449 bp, 7 predicted proteins | sample WorMetLIZAISLAND_2_FD_187402 | JGI IMG/M metagenome (GOLD analysis project Ga0209146, IMG submission 187402) | Marine gutless worms symbiont microbial communities from Max Planck institute for Marine Microbiology, Germany - Olavius geniculatus... | ecosystem: Host-associated > Annelida >...
GTGTGTATTATATTATGTTATCAACTACTTGTATTTTTGTTTGAGCCAAATAAATTTCTTCTTCTTCTTCTGTGTGCGGCAGACATTCCATTGACGCAGACGACCCTGCTGCTGCTGCTGCTGCTGTTGCTATGACCAAGTCTTGCAGCAGTCCACCGCCAGCACCGCCGGTCACTCCAGACCCCGCCGTCAGTGAGCTCAGTGCTGAGATGAGCAGTGACTCTCAGCGCCATCTGTTGATGAAGCCGCTAGCGGAGCGACTGAGGCGACTGAGTACGGGTAGCATGCACATCGACGTCGCCACGGCCGGCAGTGCTGGTGCCAGCGGCAGCAGTCCCCCGGTCATTGGTCGACAGACTCTGCATTACACGGCTACAGATACACACAGTGCTGCGATGTCCAGCGGCTTCAGAAAGTGTATGAAACTTTGATCATCACCGTCATCATCGTCATTTATTTTTGCATGAATGATAGCAGCAACAACAATAACGCACTACGAGTAAATGCAACAGGAACAAATCAAAAGCTAGAAACAGTTTACCTGGGCACTCGCCGCTAACCAGGTATAAATTGACACAAACAAGGGGATCTGTCAACAGTCACTATTGATAAATCGATATAAATGCGTTCGTATGTTCATGATGTCGTGTGGATATAAGGCTTGATCTGATGGATTTCTACCAAACTTCGGAAGGTTAACGAATAACGGAACAGCATAACTAAATATTCTAAAAATACAATTTTCAAACTTTTTTTTCGTAATTCGTGCGGTATACATTGCTGGATTAAACTTTTGTTAGTGGTGCATGTTCTGCCGAATATCAACTGATTGCATTTCGGGGGCAAAAAGTCCAGGAGACTCGGCTTGAGACTGTGGGTTAAGTTCTAACTGTTTAGTTTAATTAGTTTACCGCGGCCGACATCTGTACGACTCGAGACGCTATTTGTTAAAGCGTTCGTGCTGGACGTAGCGGTTCGTGGGTGTTCGTTGTCTGTTTAGATGAAAGGTTTGAGTCCAGTGTCACATCGCTGCCCAGTGACACCACATCCATAACGACGACTGTCGGTGTACTGGGCGTGCCTAAGCCGAAGCTGGCGCCGATAGCATCATGCGAAACGTTGACGGACAGCTATGACATGACGTACACGGCGCTGAGCGGCAGTGGCACTGAATCATCGAGTTCTGTCGAATCTTCGCCGCCACGACTTCACTCTGTGTCTGACGATGGCGCTTCACCTCCGCCACCCCCGGCCGTCATTACCATCATTTCGTCCGGCACCGAGCAACAACAACAACAACAACAACAGCCTCGCTGCGTAACGACGACATCGATCGGCGCGCGACGACTACAACTGCCGACAACGACGACGCTGCTGCAAGACGATGAACTGAGCATAGGCACGAGTAGCGACACTCTAGTTCCTGGCTCGCCGGGGGGTCGTTGCAGCACCGACGTGTTGGCGTCGTCGTCGTCGTCGTCAACCCCTCTGACTGCCACCACTCCGACCCTGCAGTCGGCGTCCGGTCTGAAGCGTTCACTGGCCGCCCTGCTGCTCGTCAACTTTAACCGTGCCGGCGGCGACGCACAGCGCAAGACACGCACCGGTTCCTCGTCACCGCTGTCCAGTCACCAGCTGAACGCGCTGGCGTTGTCTCCCGCCACCAGTCCCAAGCTCACACAGTCGCCGATCTCTGCCCTACGTCGTCTGACGTCGCCGCCGTGTGACGCTGCCGCCGCGGCTACGGCGTCGGCTGGGACAACGCGTAGAGCCACCAGCCCAAGTCCGTTGCACCGATCGCCAGTCTGCAGTCCTAAACTACAGCGCGCCTCATCGCCGATCAGCTACAGCTACTCTTCGCCGAACATCATCACTAATATGGCCAAGTCACGCGGAGCGGCTGCTCGTACGTCTATACTGTCATTTACTTACTCTAATGCACTGTCTTACATGGTCACACGGTCCTTAATAGGCGGCGGCCGCATTAGTAGCGTTGCCCGTTCGTCCCCCCGTCCGTCTGTCTGTATCGTACGGGCTTTTGACTGGAAAACAAATAAAGCGTATGAAAACGCAAAATCGGTATAAACGTTCTATATAGCCGATGTGCCAAATTTCAGCGAAAAAGTTGAAGATAGAGCTCACCGAAAAACTGAAATGTTAGGTATTTCTCTTGAGCTGTGTTTATACTTACGGCCCGGTGGCTTAATCGCTCTTGTTTTCGCGCTGCAATGGGCATGTACAATTAACTAGCTGGACGGCCGCATGGAATTTCATCACAAAGCGTGCGTGACGACGTTTTTACTTGATCTGTTTTATTTTCGTAGCAGCAACAGCAGGAAAGTTTTCTTCCATTGCAACTTTGCTAAAGTTCTATTTCTGTTCAACGCAACGCACACAACGCAACGTTTTTGCATACTTTTATGACACAACTAATTCAGACGACTCAGAAAAAAACTACACTAGCAAAGTGCGCAACGAACGCTCGTACACAAGGAAGTACGCAACAAACGCAAGAGATGCAAGTGACGCAACAGCCAAGACGCAAAAATAGAAGGAGTGCAGTCTATTCTTACGTAGCACATGTTGCACACTCTTGTGTGTTGCTTTGGATGGGAAGTGAAAACCAGGCTTAAATAATCAATAGCGGTTTGGTCCGAGTTTGAAGTCGAGTTTTTTGCGCCACGTTGTTATGGACTAGTTTCACGGTGATTTATATCATTAAATGTGTTCCCGCACGCTCAAAATGCGCCAAAACCGTTTTTGGCCGGATTCCGTTGAGGGAGCTTATGGCGCTTCCTCAGACCCCGTATTCGGCTGGTAGGCCTACATGCCTCGCGACGCCTTTGGCGTTTTAATTTTGATCTCTATGAGTGTCAGTTTTTAGACTCTCGGTATGAATTGCTGGCCACGCCATTACGAGTCTTAAGGTGCGCCAGCGACAAAAATAAATTGAAGTAAAGTGAAATTCAAATAACCCTTCCCCCGCTTTGGCTTTTATTTTTGTCTCATTTCAGTTCAGTTCAAAGTCGCACGATGTCTATACGAACTTGTGCTACTGTTGGCAGACAAGGGCAGCATAGCGAGCACCGGTGACACGGTGAATACGGCTGACGTGCAGGCTGCTGGTTACAGCCTGTCTCCACGCAGTTCGTGCGCTGTAGCTATGGAAGGTTTGTCGCCGACTGCCAAGGCCGGCGCCGTAGTCACATCTTCGCGAGCTTCAAAACGCAGGTACGTTCAGTCAAACGAAACACTTTTACACAGTCTTTGCTACAACTTGGACATTTTTTGACTAATTCAAGAAACTTTTTTTTCCGATTTATTCGTACAAAGTAAATTGCTAAATATTCTGCCACATAGTCTTAAATCTGTTGGTGCACTACTGCGTGATATTTCAGTGTTTAACGGTACACCGTACAAGTGTACTTGCGTCGACCAAACTGTCTGTAGACTCTCGTATTCCTGATGCCAGTGATGTGAACAACACAAAGACCAGAACTGTTCATGCAGCGTCAAACGGTTTAACAGTCTAGGCCTATACAGTGCTGAAACAATCAACCGCTATAAAGAGCAAAAAAGGCGGTGTTTATGATGGTTTGTGAGTGATCGTAATAATCCAGGTGTCTGCATGGGTCTGTGTGCTGTTTAGGTCAAGTTCAACGGCGGCGACTGCTGCGTTTGCGGCAGCGACTGCCGGTGTCTCAGTAACCAGTGCGAGCAGTACCAGCAACCACTCGTCAACATCAGGCAAGAACGTCGCTCCTGGACGATGTCATCACCTCTCCATCACTCCCGGTACGCACGACGGCACACCAGCTTCATAGTATACCTGAACGTAAAGTTCTTCCCGAGCCATAAAGTCTTAGCTCTCAGCCAGACAACAGTTTACACTGCGAGATCACGAATATGGGGCAGCCCCAATGGGGCTAATACATCGAGGCCAAAGCCGAGGCCAAGCAAACTTACAAATAAAAAGTACCAAATGATGGTGGACACTGACAACATACAGTTTAATTTTTATAGGCCTGTACTGATTAACTTTTTTCATTTGATTATTAACTGCAAATGATTTCAAATCAGTCAATGAATTTTAATTCATTTTTATAGGTAACCAGAAAGACCATGAAAACATTAAAATTCAACTACTGGTTGTTGTTATTTTTCTCAAACTCAAGCAAAATCGAAAAAACGATCATGATGATGATGACGATAATGAGAATGCTGCTGATGATACAGTACACAAACCGTGATGTCAAAGCTAACAAAGTGTAGATGTCAAGCTCTCACTATACAAGTACATATAATCATTCAGTATTGAACACTAGGCGGTCGGATACAAGTAAGTAAATCATACTGTAATCACACTTTGATTATCTGGTTGTTATCAGAACTTGTCATAAAATTGGTTTTACTTTTGCATGCGTTTTAAGTTTTAACGACGCCAGGACAACCAGACTGAGGCCAGGCCAAGGCCAAATGTTTGAGGCCAAGGCCGAGGCCGAGGCCAAAGCTTTGAGGCCAAGGCCGAGGCCAAAATTTTGGCCTCGAGGCCGCTTCGGCCTCGAGGCTTTAACATATCTGTTTATTAATTGGAAGAAGTGCACGACAAAATTTGGCTTAAAAATATGAACCGTGAATAAGAAATCGAATCGTGTTTGTGTGCTAGCTGTGGTGGGAGGCGCTGAGTTCAAGTCTACAGCTCATGGCAAGAAACACGAGTCAGTCATCAGCACTGCGGCAACGATGCGTGTTCTCAACATACTGCGACACTGGGTCTCTAAACATGCACAGGTTTGTGTTGCCTGTTCACGCCATGATTCTACGACTGATCTGAAATACGTACAACTTTTGCAGCCTGTTGCTAGCTTAACAGCCTTAGTTTACTCTCATCGTTTGATAGGTGTCTTACGTATGTCTTTTGCTGCCAGGTACCACTTACCCGGTACCTCTGCAATTAATAGAGTTCTTGCTAATTCTGACTTTCTGACATTTTATCTTGAATTTCTTGATCGGAGGCTTTGATTTAACTTGTAGTGTCAGGCAAGGAGGCGCTCTTTGAATAGACTCATAGGTTGAAACGTAACTTAATAAGTTGATAAATTCATCAAATTACAACCTTTATATACATTGTTGTTGTTGACGTTTCGGCAACCGCTACTGCCTTCGTCGGAACGACTGTCCTATAAAGGTTGTAATTTGATGAATTTATCAACTTATTAAGGAGGCGTTCTGTCTCCTTATTTGTTGTCCTTTGTAGATTATAACCGCTGGCAAAACGCAGTCGACAAACACTCTACCAAAGTAAAAGTTGTGATGAAGTTGTGTAGCATGTACTAGCGAGTATGCAGTACGAGCTTGTACCACTCCAAACAGTGCTGTAGGCCTAGCGAGCTGAGTGTGATTTAAGATCATTCCTGTGATGTACTGTGTGCATTAGGACTTTGATACTGACCCGGAGCTGAAGGCGGCAGTGCGTGAACTGCTGGAGGAGATGGTGAACAACAGTTGCCTGCTTCCAGCCGAACACAAAGCAGCTTCCAGCATTCTCTGCGTGCTCATCAAGGACGCCGAACTCGCCGTCAAGACCAAAGTCAATCTCGAGATCCTTCTTGCTACGCCTGACGTACGCCTTATAGTTTCATGTCGTGGGTCAAAGAAGTAGGCAGGCGGTGCAATTTCCGACAGACAGAGCTGCAAATTTTCGACCATGGAGATTATGGGTGTTCAGAATTTTAGTTGTGACTCTACAAATTTTTTCAAACTTGAGGGGTTGTAGTCTAAATTTTGCTTTTTTCGATCTAAGCTTTCTAGCAAGAACAACATTTTCCGACAATTTTTTGACAGCCCAAAATTTTGCCGCCAGGGAGGGGGTGCAATTTTTTTACCCTTCTGCCACGACTTTTCTGTTAGATGCATTACATTTACGGCTGTGCTGGTATAGGCTACTTGTACCCAGGAGTTGCTAAACATTGCACTGCTGTAAGGATGTATCGCAAGCATATGTCATTTAGGAAGGACTTCAGCACTATATGTTTGTAGCTGTAGGCTATGCATAGTTGTAGTAAATGCCTATAAACGTCATTTTAGTTCTTTTCCTAACGTTTGCCACATTTGCGGCTCTAGGTAGGCCTATATGTATGTTCATATGTGTTGAAGGTGCCGTCGAAAGATTCGTTTGACAGTTTGTCAGCGCTGGACATCGCTGAGCAAATGACGTATCTTGACCATCAGATTTTCATGGCCATCAAAAGCGAGTGAGTGTCATCTGCTGTTACCAGTTGCTGCACTTTTCGTCCTATACAAGACGCCTTTAACAATAGTCAGCTAATATGCAGCATCAGCATGTAAAAATTAAAAAAGCATTTCAGAAACAACATAACGTTTCTTAACACCGAACTGCATATGTAGGCCTATAGGAACACTCGTTTCCGCGTTGGAATTTCTCGTTGTACTGTTTAACAACGTGAAAACTTTTCTTTTTCGTGTTCTTTTAATAAATTACAGTCATTATGATTATTTTTCACTGCTTTATAGAAGTAATTTTGAGGAGTTGCAAAAAGATCTACAGACACGAAAGGCGCCGAGACGAAGAAGTTAAAGGTGCCAAAAAGTGATAGGGAAGAGGTATCCTTATTCTCGTCCAACTATAGTTCTGAGGGAGCGTTGTAAACTTTCCAAGTGGAGTCCGGGGCGAAAACCGGATCTCATGCATTTTGGGCTTAAAAGAAGTTTTTTGAAGAACACAAATATCATAAGAAATTTTCTCCCTTTTTGACGATCTGTTATGTCTTTAGAAAAACCAGTGTAAAATAAACTACACGTTATTTATTGCTGCGGAAAATCAGTTTTATGATACACAAACTGCTAAAATGAGACGAAGAAGTTAAAGGTGCCAAAAAGTGATAGGGAAGAGGTATCCTTATTCCCGTCATAATCATAATGCTGTCTAATAACGGCGTTGAGTTTTGTCAGAATCAACTCTTTAATGCGTTAATTAAAAATTTTAAAATATGCAATGCATTACTCAGTAATTATGAAATAAAGTTGGAATCATTCATGATGCACGACGACAGTTTATATGAGAACTTTTGATGTTGTGAGTAATGACATGATCACGATGATCGTGTGTAATGCGTACAGCGAGCTGTTAGGCCAGGCGTGGATGAAACCAGACAAAGGCAGCAGAGCGCCTCACGTGCTGCTGGTCAGCAAACGATTCAATGAGGTACACCGCATTTCTGTCAGTTTTCAGCCATTAAACGATCATCTTGGTTAATTTATTGATTTGTACTAAAAGTACGTTCACCTAGTACCGAGATATGCAGTAAACAAGGGTACCCAGGTACCTAATCTTTGGCATATTGAACTAAAAATCAGCAGATCGATTACTCCTGCTCTGGAGAACATTCACAACGATTTTGTTTGTTCCACGTTTTACGCGCAACAGCAGCTACTGCTATAGCACGTTTTAGCCATCGAAATTCTGTCTCTCTGTCTATCTGTCTCTCCGTCCGTCCGTCACACTGGTGGATCAGTCAAAAACGGTGCAAAATAGGATCACCAAATCTTTATCGTTGGCTGTCTGGAAGACTCTAGTTTCAGGAACCGTAAAGCTTTCGTAAATTCGAAAGAAGTCACCCCGAACGATGGCGCTAAATGAGGGGGGGGTTGAAAAAACTTGCGATTTCCAGTCGATACGGCGTTGGCAGAGCGAGACAGGTCACGCTCTCTGGTGAGTACAAGTAAAACACTATAGATAATTAGCCGCCGGTCGTCTGGCGTTCTCTGGCGACTGTAAAAGAAACATCGTTGCTAGGATGGGTGAAGTTAGATTTTGTTTTACTGGGCTTTCAAACATGCGCCGCTGTTGCGCATTCCCCTTTGCGTTAGCTGGGCTTTTCTTGTTTTTTTTTGTTTTCGAGTTAGGAGCCTGTACGAGATAGATGGATAGACGGAAAGGTTCGTTTTGAAGCCTAATGGCCAGTTCACACACGACGTCGACGCGATTCAACTCAACTCGACTGTTGAGTTGACTCACGTCATAGGCATAAACAGAACTGACAACGCGACTCAACTGTCGGCGACAGTCGAAGACAGTTGCTGACTGTTGCCGATTGTCGCCGACAGCCGAGTTGAGTCGACGCCGTTGGTGTGAATTGGTTCATAGTACATAGTGATGCTGCTGCTCATGATGTGACTGGATGCTGACCAATATTGTAGCGATTATCAGTGGCTGATATAACTGTGACACGAGATGGTGTGTTGCACGGCATTGGCAGGCGAGCTGTCTGGTGGTGTCGGAGGTAGTTCGTCGGTCTAACGTACAGGAGCGCGCGGCGTGCATTGAGAAGTGGACGGCGATCGCTGACATCTGCCGCTGTATGCACAACTACAACGGTGTCCTGCAGATCTGTGCCGCTTTCGTCAACAGCGCCATCTTCCGACTCAGAAAGACCTGGGAAAAGATTCCCAAACAGGCAAACCGCTATACTAACTGTTGCTGCTGAATACTGTATACGTCTACGCGATATATAAAGGTTTCAATGCGGTCTACATTGTCTTGTGCAAACGTAACGAGGCGTGTTAATACACTGTAGACCGTGTTAAAACGTAATTATTTCGTGACTGTGGTCGACGGTGAGTTCTGCCTGAGAATGGGTGCTGCTGCTTAACTTGCTTTAAACCACAGTCAGCCCTCATTGCTAGTATTTTCGGAAATTTTTGCCGCAGTCGTGCGCCACTCATGAAGCAAATGAACCTGCGCGATCTGAGCGGTGGTTTAAGTACGATACCACACTGTTTAGAGTGGTATACGGCCGTACTGCGTACTTGCTTATCCACTCCAGCAGTGCAGTATCTAGTACACACTAAATAGTAATTTAGTATAGTTGTATACGTATCATCACGGCCTAGTGTATTATGCGAGTGTAACATAATATATGAATACACTCTCAAGTAATTATTATAAATCACAAGGAAAACAAAAACGTTGCAATAATGTTTTAGGTTAAAAAAACGTGTGTGATACAGTTGTGTTTAGAAATAGTTCTTTCTGTATGGAAAACTCACCATAGAGCTAAGGAGCGTCACCTGCCGTATGGGATCACACCATGTTACTTGCCACCCAACACATCTGAACTCAACCTCAGCCACACAACGACAGCGTGATCAATATTACTGAAACATAATAAAGTGGAAAGTAAAATTACTTCAGACTACTCGATTTACCTGTCCCGGGGGGGATGGAAGGTTTAGTTGACCTTGGTGTTGATTGCATGGTTATAATACCTAGATGGTTTACCTCGCTGCAGACACTGCTATACGTCACAGTCACCCATCCAAGTAGCCTAGTAGCCAACTGATAGCGATCCAACCGTGAGTCGAACCCACAACCTCTCGATCGTAAGTCTGACACTTTACCGTTACTTCACCAAGTCGCCAAGCGTGTATTAAATGTATTGGTGTGCAGACCAAGCAAATGATCGAGCGACTTCAGACGCTGGTTTCGTCTGACGGGAGGTTCAAAAATATGCGAGAAGCATTGCACAGGTTGGCTTGCTTATTTATTTTGCCATGTCTGTAGGTATCATGGTGAGATTTCTGCATTTATTTTCAGTCTTACCGATGTAACTTAGAACTAGCAGTTCGTATTTCAGCCAGACTATAGCTTAACGTCACTCCAAGGCACGCTTCATTTCAGACATTAGTATTTGGCAGATAGTGCAGCGATGCATTTAAGGTGTGCTTTGATCTTTATCGACAGTTGTATCGCAATATGCAAACCGTATGCTGAGTCAACCGTTGGTAAAACTATGAAAATCGGTCAGTACTAGGGAAGACGTGTACAACAGACAACAGATTGCTCTCGTTTTCTTGACTCACGATGTATACTAAACGGTGAGGAAAGATAATTAATTCGGTTGAGTATGTCTGGTTGCAGATCTGACCCTCCTTGCATCCCGTACTTGGGCATGTATCTGACGGATCTCTCTTTTATTGAGGAAGGCACTTCGAACACGACCGAAGAAGGCCTCATCAACTTCTCAAAAATGCGAATGGTATTTTTGCGTATTCACGTTATTCGCTATAATAAGTCAGACTGTATGATGCAGTGCTAGTTGCATAGCAAATTAATCTTATGTTTTTGATTTTAGCTGCACTGTGGCAAAAAATTGAGATAAAGGAAATACATTTTTAATTGTATTTTATGACATTTCATGTAATCGTCACACAGCAAAAACAAAGTGTGCAAAACGAAGTGACACATTTAACAGTATTAATGTGAACTAAAGTATTGTAGCATAATAGACAACATGCAAACAGTTTTTTTCAGTAAAATTTCGAATGCAAACAAAAGCATATATGCACAAATCGCCTACTTTTTGTGGAGTCCAATAAAAAAAATTTTTACGATGGAAGTTATTTTAGGGATTGACGTCAACTAGAAAC
>Ga0209146_1000642_pt1 | contig 10422 bp, 5 predicted proteins | sample WorMetLIZAISLAND_2_FD_187402 | JGI IMG/M metagenome (GOLD analysis project Ga0209146, IMG submission 187402) | Marine gutless worms symbiont microbial communities from Max Planck institute for Marine Microbiology, Germany - Olavius geniculatus... | ecosystem: Host-associated > Annelida >...
GATATTACTGTCAAAATTATCAGAACATTATGCAATTTTAGAAAAATGGATAAAATATATACATTAATTTTGGCATCTAGGGACCTTTAAGACCATGGGGCACTGACTACATGTGAAATCACAATTCCAAATCACCTAACTTACTTACTTACTGAATAATATGGCAAATTAAAAACAATGAAAAGACTGCAAACGTAAGTTTGAAAAAATTAAGAGCAGCACAACATGAATGCATTATTTTACTCATCACGAAAGCCAGTGTTTTTACTAAAAGAGAGAACTGTTAGTAGGAAATGAAATGATAATCGTCAGAGTAGTAACAGCAGACAGCAGCTAGTAAACGAGATGAGCCGTATCAACTGAGAACTACTGACACATTAGTGACATATTTGCTCCTGGTGATTTTATTCTTGTTGCATATGAAAACACAAGAAAATGGATGAACAGAGTTACTGACGTCCTTTGTTCCATGCCACCAGTCGCGGAGGTGGTCACAAGTTGCCTTCGCAGCAGACATGGCGCTAGATAGCTTGCGCGCTGCAATGACTGCCGCTCCTCTTTGCTGCACCGTCTGGACACACCACAAACACACTCGATGCATTCCAATGACAGTACATCAGATGAACATTACAAAAAGCCCAGTATCAGACTGTGGCCAACTCCTCCGTACAGATTTCACAACAGTGCACGCCAGTGCAAGTCACGTGCAACAAAAACTAGGCAAAAATCAGGCCCGATCAAATTTAGACACTGCCCCCTCCTAGTTTAAGAATCACAGCTTCCATTGTAAATGGTGCACGAGACGAACTTTGAAAACAGAAAAATTTCCAACTTTAAGGTCTCGTGACCTTGACCTTGTATCGGGTCACATGAAATACCATTACGCATTGTTCATCAACTTCTATGTATACAATAAGTCACAGTCTATGTTAACAACTAAAGAAGTGTTTTGATAGAATAATATGTCAGAAAACAACGCCGACCTTGATAAAGTCAGTCTTCAGCCACTGATCATCCTTCACAGCATCATAAACCTTCTCAACATTCCCGCCAACTGTCACCGTGGCATGGGTCACATCCGGGAACTGAGTTGATGAATGATTGCCCCAAATGATCACATTGCGAACAGCCTGGGAGGAGACGCCGACACGGCCACCAATCTACCGCACGCCATGATGCAACATACAATGTAGCTTACTCCGTTACATTAGAGCCATGATCTAAGAGAAACGTCACAGCCTCACCAACAGAACAGCAGGTATGTCAAAAGCCACAGCAGGGCCCGAGGAAAACATTCTCGCAGGGCCAGTTTGAGAAAAGTTTTTTTTTGAATTTTGCTTTTTATAACAGTGCATTCTGGTGTACTTCATATTTTTGAGTGATGACGAGTCCCCCAAACATCACGGGGCCCAGGGAAAACTTCCCCCTTCTCAACGGGCTGCAGAACCGAGTTAGTTATTATAGTCTATGAAATAATTCAGCATGAAGTGGCGTCTTAAATTACCAAGTGTCATCTATCACATATGATCAGGAAGACCATTACAGGCAACAGATATGGCAAAAAGGAAACTACGATCTCAGACTAACACGAGAGTTGAGCATGTGATAGTCTGATGAATCAATACATATAATACTCATATGTATGAGAACCAAATCACAGATAAAAACACTGCATCTTGAAAGCTTACAAACGTCAACTGGCACATTGCTTTTGATAAACATTTAGACCCAGTAATTGCTGCACACAACAAGATACACTTGAATGCTGTTTATCATTACTATTATTACTGATATTATTAAACTGGCCAGCTAAAAAAAAACAAAGTGGCAATGGTGAAAGAGGAAAAATATGAAATATGTCTTTCAACTGACCTGTGACTGAGCACGGTTCTGATCGAGTCTTGTCAGACATGTGAAGTTCTCTGGTGGAATACTCTTAGCGTACATCTTAGCAACGTATGCGTTTGTGTTTGCCGGGTTTCCCACAACGACCACCTGCATCACAGGTTTCAACCATCACAGTTTTATTTCCGGATCACATTAATGTAACACCTAATTATCTATTAGAAATACAAATATTATTATTGTTGTTCATAATTATTAATAATGCAATTCAGTGACGCAAACGATCAGTTGGTTAGAGAAAATGTACAGAAGCATTAAAGTAATTAAATTGATTAAGCCTAATTAGAAGAGTAGTAGGCCTACAGCACAATAACTAATTTCACGTTGCAGTCATAGCTGTGAAGAAAATAACCACTGGAAGATCAGTCTATAGGCTTTGTTCTCTGTTTGATTGCACTGTGATGATGTTAAGAATAGTTCACATTTATAGGCCTACTAAACAGAGGCATGTGGTCTCAAAAGTTTCATAATAGGCTCCTAGCAAGCGTGGAGTGGCAGATACGAATCATATCAAAATCGAGTGATGGCTACCGAATGACACAAAAAATTTTTACAGAGATGAATGGTGTGTAGGCCTATGTGTATTGGGGTAAGGATAGGCTACAGGCTACAGTTGTACAGCACACTTGTTCCCACCTAGGAGCACCAGCGCAAACAGTCACTCTGACCTTTATTTCAATTTCACACAGAAAGCACAACGTTTTAGCAGATATTTTGGTCCAATCTATCTCTAGTTGTTCTATATCAACCACGGTGCCAATTTCCACACATCTAGCTGTACGTTAGTAATTTTCTACGTAACTACAACCCTAAAGCTTTAAAGTGAAAGCCTATTTCTAAGCAAACAGTGCATATATAGTAGCAGCAGTAACTACACCGTGGCAATTAATGAACAATTGCAGTTTGACGCTGTTTTACCAACTTGTAAATAGTGTAGTGGCGTCGTGGCACGAGAATCGCAATTTCAACCTGTCAAAAAATTTTCCTTCTAAAGGTAAAATGTCTTTTAAAAGTACGAAATTTAGGGCAAAAATCTTAATTTGGGGGAAATTTAAAACAGAAATAAAATTTTCATTGCACTTTGCTCCGTCGGAAATTTGCAGCTGTCTGCCTAAAAACTGCAACTGTTTGCCCCCTTACACTTTTTTTAATCCACGACGCAAGAGACACACCTAAGTGACCTAAGTGGAGACCGTTTCATACAAACAGCTCCAGCGATTTAGCCTGACTACAGCAGCAAAGAAAAAACACTTTGTTAAAACAATCTGCATCCAAACTAATTGCAACTCTACATGGACCGCACTGAAATAAGAAAATGTCTACATGTAAAACTAAAATCAGTACAAAACTGAAACGCGCACGCAATCTTGTTTCAGTTCTGTTACAGTTTATTCGAAGTGTTAACTTTACACCTGCTGGGGCCCACATGAAAAAAAACAAAGCGAGAGTCAAACACATCAAAAAGAAGACTGGGCTAGGAAAGTTAGACTGCATTATTAAAGCAAGAAAACCGAAGTGGCTGAAACATGTACGAGAATAGAAAACTCCAGAACACTTCGTCAGGCTATATTGTGGAAACTGAGAGGCTACGAGAAAGAATCTGGACGGCCAAGGATAAACTGGATGAACATCATCAAACGAGAACTGAAGAACATGGACACTAGCTAAGAAGAAGCCGAAAAACTGGCGACAGACGGAGCAGAATGGCGTCAACGTGTGATCCAATGCATCCAGCAGGATGCGGGTTGAACTAAGGTGCTTAGGTGAGGTAAATTTTACATGTAGGCGTATGCCCGGCTTAAATGGAAAGTAGAGTGTAATTCAGTAGAACGATGCGAGAATTCTGCGGTCGTTGAGAGGCAGCGTCGGCCGGTAGTTGTTGACAATGTGGCCGTGAAACTGGTCACCATCATCAACAGTTTGCGCCGTCCTGCCGTGACTGAGCAACTGACGAAACGCGTTCAACTGCATGTGCATCACACACGCCGCAACACAGCATTGAAACGAATTCACCACACAACTATACTAAGTTATTTTTCGGCCGTTTCAACAGGCCGTATTACGGGTCTTGCCCGTCCGACCGTCTGTCCGCTTCCGTTTGGACGACCAACTTGAAAACAAATAAAAATAGAAAAATCAAAAATGGTGTGCCGATAGCCAGTTTAAGAATCAACGTCAGGTCAACGTTAGGGTTAAACGGTTTTAGGGTTGCACAGCAGCTCTAGGGGGTCGTCAATCAATAACGTCACGCACCAAGGAGGGAGGGGGTTCGCGATATCGTGACGATGCGTGACGTAGGGGAGGGAGTAAAAGTCAGAATCAGGAGACGATTTGTAATAAAACTCTTATTATAGATCCCACCACTTATGAAGTGTGTCGCTACACTACCTTGTGAAATATCAGACGATGCACTCAAGCTGGCAACGCCACTGACCAGTTGCGTGATCAACGTTGATCGAGACTTCCATGTGGCCCCCAAACAGCCTGAACTTAAATTCAGTTAATTATGGGGTTTGGGATGTTCTTCAACAGACGGCCTACCAATTTTGACAATTCACGACAGTCAACCAGCTGAAGCAAGCGATTGTCACTGAGTGGGGCAAACTGCCGCAGCATTTGGTTCGCGCCATTGGTCAGTGGCGTCACATTCTTAGATGCATCGTCCAGCAGCAAGGCGGACACATTAAACATTTAACGTAAAAACTGTGAGATATGACCTTTTCGACAATAACTGAGACAAAAACACGTTGTTTCTGTTTTTAATTTTTTAAAATGTGTTGTTGCAGAAGTTGTCTCGTATTTAATTATTATTCTTAAGACACTGACATTTCACAAGATAGTGTAACGACACATTTGAGGTGTGGTGGGATCTATAGTGATAGTTTTATTACAAATTTTCTCCTGATTCTGACGGTAAAACATTTGAAAATCGGTTAATATTTGGTAAAACTATAAAGTGTGCAAAAATGGTGCCATTTTTTGGCCCACCTTGTAGATCTATAGGCTTCACTACAGACTGCAAGGGAGTTGAAAGATCGTTGTGCCATATTTGAGGGGGTCCAAAGCAGCGTGACGAAACGTGACAAAGGGGGAGTTTTATTTTTTCCTAAAATTGTGTGACGTCATTTATGGACGACCCTAGGCAGACGGCCACACAATACGTCCGCACTGGGTCGACACATTTTGCTAGTTTTGATACAATCCATAAGTTTGCCAAATATAGACCGATTTTCAACGAAGAGTATGAATACCTTTTGGGTGTGAAGAGAACTTAAATGATGTTGTTGTTGCAAATTGTCTGCTGAGCCTGTCAGCAGAAAATTGGTGTAGATACAAACACGTGTTAAGTGCCATGTTTTTGAGTCACGGTGTACTGTATATACCTGTTGCTCGGACACCTGGACTGGATTCTTAAAGGCCAAGAAGCGTACGGACTCGTAGCACGGAGGCGTCGTCAGTGAACCGCTGTACGTCCAGTACTGGCTCCGATCAGCTGCAACACAATATACCATGCACTCAGCCTGGCCATCCGTTGGTAGGTAAACGCAATGAGTACCAGCGACAGGCAAACAACGCACATCGTCGTCTTGCAGCAGTGGCGTCGTGGCAAAAGGAGAGAAAGTCAATTGCCTTGCCTCTAAATTTTGGGTGTTGGAAAATTGTCGAAATTTTTTTTGGTACGAAAAACGTCGTCCGGAAATGAATAATTCGAGGCTGGAAAAACCGCGATTTGAAAAATTTAGATCCTGTCCCGCTTATAGTTTTTATTAACCCACGAAGCCGCTGTCTGTCCTACCGCGAACGACAGCCTATATCTACGTTACATTATTCATATTCGAGCTTACACTGGAGACATTTTCCTCAAGACTCGGGCCAAGAAAGAGAGGAAAAAGACAAAGAGATATTTTGTTATATAGCATCAGTGTGGTTAACACTTAAAAAGCAGCAGTTGTCTGTTTAAAAAACATCTCCAAGTCGAGAGTAAAAATTTTCTCGTAATTGCATAGGCCTATAGAATAGTAAACTATAGGCCTACTGTGCTATATGTCGTGTTAAACCATGAATTTGCGGCTCGTCATAAACATCGGCTACATTAATTACACACACCGGCAGCACGTAACGGAGTTAATAGCGCTTTAAAAACCGCGCAGTTCAAGCGATAGAGAGATAAATTTCCTCAATATACAACTACCAATATTAGTCCACCAGTCGGGCGATTGTCACAGATTCGGTGAGTTTTACTGCTTTTGCATTTTATGCGTGTGCGTATAATACCCAATTTACACCAACTGGGTTGGTCTATAAGTCTTATTACGAGTAATGGCAAAAGTGAATGCGATATAAGGCCTGAAGCAAAAAAAGATTGAAAAAGCAAAGACAGTCTTTGGCAATATGAAATATCTGCTATTGAGTCGCAGAATCAACTTGACCGCAAGATTACGATTTCTAGATTCTTATGTCTGGTCAGTTTTATTGTATAATTGTAAAACTTGGACAATTTCTGAAGTCATGCAAAACAGTAGAAGTGTGGTTCTTGCGAAAGTCGAAAGATGCTACAGATATCAAAAAAGTTACGAGGAAATATTTAAAGAAGCACAATTACATCGTACACTACTGAAAAAGAATCCGTCAACGGCATGCAGCTTGCTTTCCTGCGGCACCCGAGAAGACATGGTCTAGAGAATTTGATGGTGATGAAAAGAATAGACGAAAGGAGAGCAAGAGAACGTCAGGGACTGAAGTATCTGGAGAGCTTGTGTAAATTGTGTAAGGACAACGTAAGCCCAACACAGCTCATCAGGGATTCAGAGGATAGATTGCTCCGGCATCACATGGTCGCCAATGTCGTCAACGATGGCACGGCAACATAGGTCTAAGTCATACACAATACGGCATAAAACAGTCGTTCGAAGGCTGGGTAATTATTATAATCGTTCTGTCGCATGATGACCAAATTTACATGTATACAGATCCGGTGCATGCTGCTGCGACGTGTAGGCTTAAAGTGCATCAGTTTGCAGTTTGCATCCGCTTTCCTGTCGCGTGCGACATCAGGAAACAAAGCGATAGTTTTCTCATTCGTGCTCTAGAAGTTGCTGGTTGAACGTTGACTATCTGAAAGAGTAGGACGGTTGGCAAATTTGCACTTTGTAAGTAAATACTTCAGTTTTATTAACTGTGCAATTTTTTACTAAGCAAATGAAGTAATTTGAGCAAAGCTCATGAAACGCGCGACAACCTAGCAGTTCCTGTTCGCAGGTTGTCTTGGTCTATCTCTAGCAGCTAGAGCTGAACAATTACAATGATTTTGCAGCATGCGTATATGAAAAATCAGCATTAACATTATGGCTGACAAGGAGAAGAATCTTGCAAAGGAAGTTTCAGAGTTTCTACGTAAATCTAATCAACGTATTAAGGCGTATAATAGTCACGATCTTGTAGCACACATAGGTAGGGTTTCGTATTCAACTGACCACCCAACTGATGGAATAAAATGCAAAGCATTGCTAGTCCTCACTGGTAGCACGGCTGAGTTGTATATCGAACCAATGTTGAAGTGTGTCGGAGATCTTGACATCATGTATCATTACAGTTGTGAAATTGCCATACCGGTAGGTCACCAGCTACCCACACAATTGCCAACAGAATTTGACAGTCGCGTCAAGGTTTTTGAGATTGTCGACAGTCATGTGCCAGGCTACGTTTACCTACGTTTGAAGGTTATTCTGTCAAAAAGAAAGAGTGGCAGTCAGTACACAATGGCAGAATACTTGAATAGGCCGAATACTGTTTTGAGCCATGAATTTTATGTTACTGCTGGCATTCGTAGATATTTTGAAAAACACGGACCATCAGCCTGTATGCCTGGTGAAACTTTAACTAACGCAAAGGGCTTTAATCAGCTATCGCTTGCAAGTTCTACTGATACAGTGCCGTGCGTTCGATGTTTGGTATGGCCAACACAAGCCAATGATTGGCCAAAACGACATAGAAACTATGGCTGTCCGGACTCCGAAACCGTTGATCGTGTTGTCAGCAGTGGATGTGATGTGGTTGGCGTAGCACACATCCTCTGTAAACACGACGAATGGATGAACAAACACCAGTGGAGACTGTCATTTTCTAGAGCGGAAGTTGTGCTGTTAAACAGCTGGACGCCAACACAACAAATTATCTATCATTTGCTGCGAATCTTCATGAAAACAGAGGGACTATTTAATGGTGCTAACAACTCGGACACTGGCAAAAGCATGTTTAGCAATTATCACATCAAAACGATGATGCTTTGGGCTTGTGAAGTAAAGCCTCCGCATTGGTGGATGGATCGATCGAACCTTATAAGTTTGTTTGTTCAGTGTCTATACTTTCTAGACGAATGGATGACAAAAAAGCGTGGCCAACATTATTTTATTCAGAATGTTCTTTTCACAGATGACATGGACACGTTGTCGCTCGACACAGTGACAGCTGTGATAAAGTCGACAACAGAAGACTGTTTGGCTGAGTGGTTTATTGACAATTACATGCGTAAATGCGCCGAGCTCTGTCCAGCCAATCTGCCAATTCTGTGCAGCGATATTGTGACAAAAGAAATTGTACGCAACGCTGCTACTGGTATTCTGAAATGGAGAATGTATATTTGTGCTAAAACGTGGTGTCGATCATCATACAATCCCATGCGAGGAATGCTACTGCCTGAATTTCGTTCGTGGGATGAACCGACGACTTTTAATTGGCTTGTAACTTCGACGGTGACTTCATTTTTATCACTTACGCATGAAATATCTGAACTCGATGAAAACACATTTCTTGTTTGGTGGAAAGACAGCACGCATTTTCAATTGGATATGACTAAGCATATGGAGGAATCGCCGAAGAAAAACGAATTTATTGACCGCATCGCTCTGACGTGCTCTGTTTCTTCTCTTTGTACCACACGTCCACTTGATTGCACATTATCATGTCTTATCCGCCGCATATTGTCGTCACGAAAAGCCGCTTTTTGGATGAGAATCGTCGCGGAGAACCATCCGAAGAATCGTGACGTGATTTACATTGATTTGGCTAAGAAGTATCTCGAAAGAGCGATGAGATGTAGTGACTGCGATGGTGACTCTAGCTACGGCCTTACTAATGTTTACATGGCAGTTTTATGCTACATTACAGGACAATACCAGAAAGCAACGGATTACTGCACACTGGCAACTAGATCCCAGACTTATCTATCCAACAGTTCACGCGTTCTGGATGGCGAAATTTTACCTAAAGTTGACGACAACATTGATACTGTGTTGGGTTTAGTTGTGTTCTACCGGTACGTGCAAACAGCCACAATGAAACACAGACAATATAAGCAGCATGTCAGCGTCTTTACTACGAAGTTGTTTGCGCATTATCTCAACATCAGACATCTCCTTGTTGCAAAATGTTGTCTTGCACCGAAAACACAAGTACAACAGGCTCTGCAGGAAGTGAAGTTTCTTCTGTGCAAAGAGCTAGAAGTTTATTTCAACCGAATTCTCTCAGCTCCAAGTCTGTATGTCACTGACTGCATGCTTTTGAAATGTTCTATTAGTTCAACTTTCGAACAGTTAAGCAGCATTGCCGACATCAATTTGGACAGCTGCAACAGACGGCAATTAGTAGAGATGATGGCACTGATGCCCATTCAGCAGATGTTGAAATATCGTCAGTCAATGTTGCCACAAGACATTGACCCTCAGTTTGTTACTGTGATTAAGACAAAGGACTTCACGGCACTGCGACTGTACCGGTGTAAACTTTACGAGAGGTGTGCGCAGCTGTGTCAACGTGCTGTATATGAAAAGATTAACAGGCAAGTTCGTCTCGTCGAACGTCTGTGTTTTTCGTACCGCGAGTTTGTTCAGTCGATGGACGAAGACATCGCCTCACTTATTGGAATGACGGTTCTTGTTGACAAAATCGGAATACAGTCGAAGTTGAAGCGGAAAGAACTCGTGAACATCAGTGAACTGACGATGTCAGTGTATCTGCTCACTCAGTGTCAGATAAAGATTTTTTCTTCACAGTCAAAGCCTGACATTTCAGCACTGGCTAATGTATTGGACTTGGTCAGCGAAGCAGAAAAGCTCATTTCATCTACCGAAATTCTGGATCACTTAATGCTCAAACTGGCTGAGCGATTATCGGTAATGTACGTTACTAGAGGACTAAATCCATTTTTCTAAAGATGTATACAACAATGACGATTTGGCAGAGTGATACAGTTGGATAGCTCGTTTTTAACTTGTACCAGTCATGCGCGTATTTGTGTTTTTAGTAGTTAAGCATCTGTTACTAGATTTTGACTGATTTGGCGTTCCTTTAACATTCTTTTAACCTGTTGTGTTTCTTCTGCTATTATGTACGGTGACAGGGGACTTTGTGTTATTAAATTCATTGATTCACGAAATTCATAAAACGAACTGAATTGTTAGTTTGTTCGGTGGCACTTTATTTAAGTTTAGTTCAGTTTATTTATGTCGGTTTGTACAC